>Ga0208193_1000180_pt1 | contig 42942 bp, 37 predicted proteins | sample June2015DPH_17_2_FD_184716 | JGI IMG/M metagenome (GOLD analysis project Ga0208193, IMG submission 184716) | Peatland microbial communities from SPRUCE experiment site at the Marcell Experimental Forest, Minnesota, USA - June2015DPH_17_10... | ecosystem: Environmental > Terrestrial > Soil >...
CACGTTGCTCAGGCGACAAATAGCTGAACATTGCTGACTGCTGATGATCGAGGCCACGCATAAAACAATTCTATACGATTATGTTTTGGCAGCCAAGCCCCAACTTACTTTTTCCGCAGCCTGCTAGGCGGGACGGATAGTTCGGTACACTTCCTGCTCGGGCCCGCCACCGGCCCGTTCAATCACAGCTTTACATCAGCCGATTTCACCGGTGCTCAAACAGGCCCAGCGGCATCCATTCTGAGCCAAACCCCCTACTGGACATCAGCATTGTCTAGCGACCCATCGGCTCACTGGATTGGCACGAATTCCAGTGCGGGCCAATCTTCCGGCAACACCGCGCTGTATGCCGTCAGCTTTCAGATCCCAAACGGATTCACGTCGGGAACCCTGGGATTGTATTACGCCGAAGATGACGCGATTAGCGACACCGTCATTGATAACGGCCCTAATACCGGCGTCTATCTGAACGGTACAGCCGCCTGCGGCAGTGTATTCGCAATCGGATCATCCCCGCAACATTTCGTGAATTGTGGTGATGTGAGTTCCCTCTTGCATGTCGGGACGAACTGGCTTTACATCGAGGACGCAAATGTCGCGGGCCCCGCTGGGCTGATTTTCTCTGCGACAATTACGACAACTCCCACCACGGTGCCGACGCCGACAGCTGGCTCCCCCATAAGTTTCCCTAACTTCAGCTCCACGACCGGCTTGAGCCTGGTAGGTATCGCCACGAATCCTTCCGATACCATTCAGTTGACGCCCGCGAGTTTGAACACAGCCGGAGCTATGTGGTATACCACGCCGGTGAATGTGCAGGGCGGGTTCTCGACCACGTTTTCGTACACTATCAGCCCCGGCGGAAGTAACCAGTCCGACGGTCTGTCTTTCGTGATCCAGGACGACCCGAGCGGACCATCGGCAGGCGGAAACAATGGTGATGGCGGTGCGCCGGTCGGAACGTTCGGGATCAGTAACAGCGTGGCGGTCGCGCTCAGAACATACACCACCAATCGCATTGAAATCGATTCCTGTGGAGCGGGGAACGCGCAGACGATTGGTGGTACTTGCGTCATCAGCTTCGCGCCCGCCACTCTTGGCGGCACGCATTCGGTTCAGATCAATTACTCAGGCGGCACACTGGGGGTCGCCCTAGATGGCACGCAAGTCCTGTCGAATGCGATCAATCTGGCGAGTGCAATCAACTTGACGTCCGGCGGTACAGCCTTCGTCGGCATCACCGCCGGGACTGGCGACGGTGCCGAAGTGGCGACTATCAATAGCTGGTCTTTTTCTAGTCTGAACTTGCCGACCAATTCACAACCATCAGTTGCGAGCTTGGCTCCGAGCACTGCACCAGCCGGATCAGGGCCCTTGACGCTCACGATCACTGGGACCGGCTTTGAGTCTACCTCTTCAGTCACGTTTAATGGCGTAGCGCATCCGGCTTCGTTCACCAGCAGCGGCCAGTTGAGCATTGCCCTGACCGCCGCGGACATGGCGGCACCAGGAAGTTTTCCGGTCGTCGTCACGAATCCGTCTCCGGGGGGCGGGATTTCACAGCCATCATTCTTTATTGTTCCCCCACTCGTCACGGCCGTATTAGCATCGCCCTTGACCCTGTCCTTCACCGTTCCCGCAGGCTCGAATCCCCCGCCACAGACATTCCAGGTTTCGGGCAGTACAGCGGGGTTGGCCTTCACGGCCCAACCCTCCTCGACAGGGAATTGGCTCTCAGTTTCACAGACGTCTGGACCTACGCCCGCCACTATCAACGTGTCGGTGAACTCTGCCGGGTTGGCCGTAGGAACATTCCCTGGCACCATTCTCGTGGCGGGCACAGGCGGAGCAGCCGGCCAGGCGACCGTCAATGTCACCCTAACCGTGACCGCACTGCTGCCGACGATCTCAAAAGTGACGAACGACGCCAGCTATGCGACTGGGCCGATTGTTCCGGGCGAAATAATTGCGATTTTCGGCACGGACATCGGACCAGCAACAGGCGTGAGTCAGACTCCCGGCCAGAATGACGGCCAGCTCACGACCTCATTGGGTGGCGTAAAAGTGGTCTTCCTAAACGACGGCGTAGCGGCACCCATATTGTACGTTAGTGGCTCGCAGGTTAATGCCGTAGTCCCCTATGAAGTTGCTGGCATAGCTAACCCGGAAATTGAAATCACTTATCAAGGCAAATCGTCGAACGTGGTCTCGTTGAATTCGACATCAACAGCCCCAGGAATTTTCACGCTCGATTCATCCGGAAGCGGCGCGGGAGCAATACTTGATTCCAGTTATAACATCGTGGGTCCAACAAATCCCGTCACTATAGGTGGCGTGATTCAGATCTACTGCATCGGCTTGGGCGCAGTCACGAATCAACCGGCGACCGGTACGGCTGCATCTAGTAGTCCTCTTTCGCAAACGTCGGCCACGCCCACGGTCACCATTAGCGGAGTAACTGCGCCGGTTCTCTTCTCGGGCCTTGCCCCAGGCAATGTGGGACTGTACCAAATCGACGCGCAGGTGCCCGCCGGAATAGTCGCGGGCGTTGCCCCGTTGATAGTTTCAATCGGTGGCGCCGTTTCAAACACGGTGACGGTTGCGATTCAGCTCCCCAAACCGCAACCTTCGATCACGAGCTTGTCGCCATCCTCGGCTACTATCGGCTCCAACCCGCTCGTGCTCACCATCAACGGCAGTGGTTTCATCTCATCGTCAACCGTTACTTTCAACGGGGCGCCCCATCCGCCGTCTCTGCTTGGCAGCGGACAACTGACGATCACTCTCAGCGCGTCGGATCTTGCCACCGTTGGAACATTTCCGGTCATGGTTAATAATCCATCACCTGGTGGAGGCGGTTCGCAGTCAATGAATTTCATCGTTTCTACCGCCCCCAATCCTCAGCCCTCGATAACAAGCCTTTCGCCGTCTTCAGCCACAGCCGGATCTAACCCGCTCGTGCTCACGATCAACGGCAGTGGATTCGTCGCTGGTTCAACGGTCGCCTTCAATGGCGTCACGCACAACACATCCTTCATTAACAGCGCTCAGTTAACGATTGTGCTTAGTGCTGCGGACCTGGCTACAGCCGGAAGCCTTTCCGTGGTTGTGTCCAATCCGCCACCGGGTGGAGGAAGCTCGAACCCTATCAACTTAAGTGTTTCGCCTGTGAGCGCGCCGGTTCCGCCCGAGCCGACTGGGTTGTCGCCGGGAAGCACTGTACCGCCCGGCGTGACCGTGAATAGCCTAACGCCGACCTTGAGTTGGAACGCATCTCCAGGGGCAACTGGGTACCAGGTTGTCATGGTTAACAGCTCGATCGTGGCGGCCGTTCTGAATCAACTCACCACCACGACTTCGATCACCTCCCCAACACTCGTGAACGGAGCGACCTACGCTTGGGCAGTGGAGGCGATCAACGCGTCGGGGGGCCATAGCACCTATACTACAATGTACTTCACCGTGGCCCCTGTTCAGGCCGCACTAACGGGAAGCTGGACCGGAGCTTGGGGCTCAATTCCAACTGGCGTCGTTGGAACAATGTCCGCCACGCTCGCTCAAACCGGTACCGCGCTCAAGGGATCTATAGTGCTCAACTCGGTCTGCTTTCCTGGAGGGCCGCTGTCGGGAACAATCACCGGTAGCACTATCAGCGCCACGATAACCATTAGCGGAATCGAATTGGCATCGCTCTCCGGAACGGTGCAAACGGATGGCAACACCATCGACGGTACTTACTTCGTTACATCCGGTGCCTGTTTCGACGACTACGGAATCTTTACCCTCAAGCGGTAGCAGTGAAACCTCGGCGCTCCAAGTTCCCGCGCCCCAAACGGGCGGAATTGCCCGGTTTGGCCCGCTGGTGGGTGCCCTCCTGCTCGCATTTTGGGCCTCCCAGTCCGTCCCCCGGCCAGGGGGCCGTGATTTGGCGCCTGCGCCCTGGAAAGTTGCCTGTTTTGGCCCGACTAGTTCATCTTACTTATGCGCGCGGCCCGACGCTTGCTGCTCTGCGACCGCTCCCACTATCGCGCCTTCAATCTCGGGCGGAATCAGCTCCCGGACCTTGGGATGCTTGGCCACTTTGGCCAACATCAGTTCCACGGCTGATCTGACCGCCGCCTGCTGCGGCGTTTCCTTGCTTTCCATGCCGGCCGTTATGGACGCCCCGATGGTGGCTGCCTCCATCAATTTCACCAGCCCCGCCATGTCGTCGAAGTTTATGCCGTGGGATTTAGCGTACAAATCTTGAGCGCTGGCGTAGTAGCTAAGCACGCGCTCATGCAACGCCATATACGTTTCGGCCCGCGCCTGATTTTCCTTCGGGCTCAGACCCGGAACGAAGAACTCCCCCCGGAACGTTTCGTCGATTTTCTGCGCCAGCATCGCCGCCCTGGACAGGAATTGCAAACCGAACTTGTTGCCCGATTCCCTCAATGCGTCGAGAGCGTTCATGCGGCGCGTGATATCGGCTCCCATAGCTTTTAGGTTTGTTTCGTTGAACCACCCGCCCGATGATCGCCGCTTGACCCAATCCACCGGTTTCGGAGCAATGTGCCGATAATACTCCGTCTTGACGTTCTCCTCTTCCGGCCCCAGGTACCACATCAGAAATTCCTGTTGGGATCGAACCGCGGTCCTGCTCTTGACGAAAGGCCATAGTGCGCGCCACCGCGGGCGGCACTGCTCTTCCACCTCCAGGTACCACTCGGCCCACCACGCCGCCCAATCTATGCTCTGAAAATACGTTCGCATGTTGCGGACGGTGTGCGCTCTGGCAGATAGCGTCCTGCGCCGGGTTTTCGGACTCATTCTACTTGTGGACATCGCTTGTACAGTACATTTTCCCCTCTTGCTTGCCAGCTCGGGTGGTCTGGTCGGAGCCCTCTCAAAGCGCTTACCACAACCCAGAATTGCCGGTTTGGCCGTGCTACCGGATGCCTCCTGGACGCATTTGGGGCTTCCCCAGCCTGTCCCCTCAACGGGGAGGCGTGGTTGAGTGCCCCCAGAGAAGTTCTGGCGACCCCTGGAGAGTTACGCCGGGTGCGTGCTTCCAATCCTGCCGGTGCTCCCTTAGCCGATTGGACAGTATTTGGAGGATACGCGCTCCAGACGTATCACTAGGCGACTCTAAACACCGTCAGTTCAACGCAGAATCAACAGAATGCGGACGGCCGAATAATGTCTGATATTCTAATGGACGAGTCCCCCCTATGCACATCAAAAAACAACGTTTGTTGACGCCGGGCCCCACTCCGCTCTATCCGCCCGCCCTCCACGCCATGATGGCTTCGGACATTCACCACCGCACCGAAGACTTCCGCAAGGTGTATCTGGCGTGCCTGGCCGGCATGAAAGAAGTGATGGGCACCGCCAATGATGTTCTGATCTTTTCCGCCTCCGGAACCGGCGCCATGGACGCCTCGGTCTCGAATCTTTTCTCGAAGGGCGACAAGGTGATCGTCTGCGTCGCCGGCAAATTCGGCGAGCGCTGGGCGGACATCGCCAAGGCCTACGGACTCGATGCCACCGTGATCACCGTCCCATACGGCCAGGTGGTGAGCCCGCGGCAGGTGGAGGAAGCGCTGGCGAAAGAGCCCGCGACCAAGGGCGTTTTCGTGCAGGCATCGGAGAGTTCCACCGGCGCCGCGCACGATCTGCGCTCCATGGGCCAGGCCGTCGCCAAGACCGGCGCCATTTTCGTAGTGGATGCCATCACCGGGCTCGGCACCATGCCCATCGATGTCGACGGCTGGGGAATCGACGTGCTGGTCAGCGGCTCGCAGAAGGCGTTTATGATCCCGCCTGGCTTGGCGTTCATGGCCGTCAGCCCGAAAGCCTGGAAATTCGCCGACACCGCCACGCTGCCGCATTACTACTTCAATTTGAAGAAGGAAAAGAAGAGCGGCGATGGAGGCGAATCGAGCTGGACGGCCTCCATTTCGCTGATTCTCGCGCTCGGCGAGGCGTTGAAGTATGTGCGGCAAATCGGCATGGCCAACCTTGTCGAAAACGCGCAAATGCTGGCGAAAGCTACGCGCGCGGCGGTACAGGCGATGGGTTTGGAACTATTCGCGCCGTCGTCTCCAGGCGCCGCAGTGACCTCGGTGAGGCCCCCGGCCGGCATGGATTCGGGCGTCATCGTGAAGGAATTCCGCAGCCGCTTCGGCGCCGTGATCGCCAACGGACAAGGCTCCATGAAGGGCGAGCTATTCCGCATCGCGCACATCGGTTATTTCGATTTTCCCGACCTCTTCGCCATGCTGGCGTGCCTCGAAATCATCCTTAACGCTAATGGGTTCCCGGTACAGTACGGAACCGGCGTGGCCGCCGCGCAGGAGGTTTACGCCAGCGCCGCGGTAAAGCCGAAGACCACCGCGGCTGCGTAGAATGTCGATTCCTGTCACTGCCGCCAAGTGCTGATAGGTATCTCAGTCACTGTGATGGCGCAGGATCCATACCGCGTCGCCGGCGATCACTACCACCTTGTGTTCGAAAATCCATGGGTTCGCGCAGCCCGCGTCACCTATGGACCTCACGAAACGGCTCCTGTCCATCAGCACCCGCCACGGTTTACGTCTACGTAACCGACGGCCGCGCCATTCGCTTCGCGGATGGAGCGCCGGAGACCCACTCAGTCGAATACCTCGGCGATCACCCACGGGATACGTCAGGATCGAGCTACGAACCGAGCCACTCGACCGCCGGTACGCGGCGTCCGGCTTCCACGGTCGCATTGGACTCGTCAAAGGCCCCCGCCGACCCAGCCGTGACAGTGACTATGTCGGGTCCACGTCGCGGTGAAATGAAATGGTCGCCCCCGCCGGAGACTGGACCTCTGGAGCAGGTTCGCATCGGCTAACTGCCGCTTTTAGGTTGGTAGAGAGTGCGGAAACGTACGCCGGAAAACCGGACAGTTAAACTTATAGCAACGCCGCGGGTTAGGGTTAAGTGTTGTTATTAGGGAGAGTACATGAAAGTACGACGCTTCACTCCGCCGGCGGTGCTTTTCTGCCTCTCAGCGGTCCCGGTTCTCGCGCAGACAAGCATCGGTGGCGGCTCTTGCACGTCCGCCACTTTGAGCGGAGCTTATCAGGTTACCTTGAACGGCCGCCAGGCCACGGCTACCGGGTCCATCTCTAAACTGCTCCAGGCAGTGGGCACTGCCGCTTTCGACGGACTCAGCAAAGTCACGTTGACAATGACGGCCAATATCGCCAACGGCAGCCAGTCTTTCGGAATGCCGCTGGCGTATTCCGGCTCTTACAGTCTGCAATCCAACTGCGTGGGATCGATTAGCATTACCGGCGGGGACACTGCTACCTTTACTGTGGAGGCTTATTCGCAGGGAAATGCATTCGCGGTGATCGGGTCTGACGCTACTTACGCCTATAACGGGTCCGGAAACATTCAGCCGGCTTCCTGCCCGGCCACGCTATCGGGCGTACACGAATTCAACGCCAGTGGCAATGCCCTTTCCGGGGCCTCCGTGACGGGAGTCCTCGATGTAGCGGGCGTACTGCAATTCGACGGGCAAGGTAATGTGACCGCTAACTGGGCCCAAGTCTCGAACCTGGGAACCACCACCGTCACAGCTACGGGAACCTATTCGGTTAGCTCCACATGTCTGGCATCGGCGACCCTCACCGATACGTCGAACAACAAATATGCATTCTCCCTGAGCATCTATTCCACCGCGCCGGATTTTGCCCTTGCTGTCAGCTCGCCGCAGTTAGTTTTTGACGGATCCGGTTCCGCGACTCAAGTCGCCCTCACAGCAGGATGCGCCACCTCGACGTTGAACGGGACTTACGAGTTTGTACTCGGCGGGCGCCTGGCCCCAGGGGGAGTTGTCACGAAAATTCTGTCGGCGAACGGCGCGGCGACATTTGACGGGCAGAGCAAAGTGACCTTCAGCCTGACAGCCAACGCCGTCAACGGCAGTCAGGTCTTCGGAATGCCGCTTACTTACTCCGGGACTTACTCTGTTCAATCCAATTGCCAGGGATCGATTAGCGTCACAAGTGGGGACGTCGCTGCTTTCTCAGTGGTAGTGTATTCGCTCGACGCTACCACGCAACAAGCCAGGTCCTTCTCGCTGGTGGGGACTGACGCTGCCTACGCGTACAACGGAAGCGGCACAATCCAGCCCAGCGCTTGCGCGGTAAGCACGCTGTCGGGCGAGTGGCCTTTCAACGCTCCCGGTAACTCGCTCTCCGGATCCACCACTACGGGAATTGTAGATATCGCGGGCGTGCTGCAACTCGATGGGCAAGGCAATGCGACCGCCAGTTGGACCCAGGCGTCGAACACGGCCACAGCCAACGTATCGGCAACGGGAACTTATACGGTCACGCCAGCGTGTCTGGGCTCTATCACCCTCACCGACACGGCGAATAACAAGTACGTGGGGGCGGTATCGATTTCCGGAGCGGCGGCGGGGAATTTTGCATTGGCGGCGGCCAGCCCGCAGGTGATCTTCACCGGATCAGGGCACACGGCATTCGTCAATCCGGGGCAGGCGGTAGTGAACGCTGCCAGCTTCCTGGCCAGCCAGACCCCTGCGGGGAGCGTCTTTTCGATTTTCGGCGCGAATCTGGCAACCAAGGTCGGGGAGCCTACTGCCGTCCCGCTGCCCACGACGCTGCTTACTACGTCGGTGACTGTCAACGGCGAACTGGCGCCGCTCTTTTATGTGGACTCGAACCAGATCAACGCCCAGATGCCCGAAGACATTAAGCCAGGCGTGGCGACGGTGGTCGTCAAGAATGGCTCCTCCACCAGCAACGCGGCTGCGGTTACAATTCCTGCTACGGGAACGCCGGGGATCGTGGTATATGGGAACAATCGCGCCGTGGTGGTGAATCAGGATGGCAGCGTAAATTCGCCCGCCTCGCCCGCCAAGGTTGGCGATACCTTGGTGGCGTATTTCACCGGCGGCGGACCGGTGAACGCCGCGGGGCCGCTGGTGACCGGGGCTGTCACTCCGGCTGGGCTTTCCCCGGTGTCCGGAACGAACACCGTGACAGTAAGTGGGGTTGCCGCCACCAGCGTCACTTACATGGGTTTGACTCCCGGTTCTATCGGGTTATATCAAGCGGATTTCGTGGTTCCGAAGGTAGCAGCCGGGGATCACCCGTTGGTGATTACCATCTCGGGTCAAGCCTCGAATAACCCGTTGCTCGCGGTATCGAACTAGGACCAGGCGGGAAGCACGCCGATCTCACTGCATCGTACCGGGAAGCCGGCTCTCCCGGTCCGAACACACGGACGCCGCCGGCGACGCACATTCGGAACGCCGCCGGCCGCCTGGCGTCGCGCTTGGCTTCCCGGCGAGTCGCGCTTCAAATCCACTTACTAGATCCACTTAACCACGTCCGGTATGAAATAGAGTGCGCTGACGCCGCCAATGATGACAAGCGAAACCGCCGGGTGAAGATAGGCGGCGGGGATCGCGACGGCGTAAGCGGCCAGGCCAATCCAATTCCGTCTGGCGGCGGCTCGATCCATCGCTCGTAGCTCGGCATTCGCCCAAATTGCAAGGCGATCGCCTTCTGCAAGAGCATGAACGCGACCGTGATCAGTAGAAAGATTCCAGCGTAAAGGGACGTTGTAAATGGGCTAATACGAGTCTCGGCCATATATGCCGTAAAAAACGGAATCAGCGACACGAAGAAGAGCGTGAAAAGATTGGCCCAGATCACCGTAGGTTCCGCTCGCTCCGTGTGGTGAAACAGATGATGATGGTGATTCATCCAGAACACCCCCACAAAGAGATAGCTCAGGGCATAGCCGAGAAATGTTGGCCACTGCTCCATCAGGGCGCCGAGGCTCGCATCGCGCGGGGCTTTCAGTTCCAGCACCATGATAGTGATAATGATCGCCAGTACGCCATCTGAAAAAGCTCCGACCCGCTCCGGAGTCGGCTTTCGTGTAGCCATTCGCGCCTCCGCTCTGGAAGACTCCAACTATCAACTGTAAGCCCATCCGGTGACTGACCAGGTTCATCTCCGGGGACCGTCACTCATAGCTCTATCAAGTTCCTCTTTCCCAAAACATCCACCAGCGCGCGGCAGGCGATTTTTCGTATGCAAGGGAGGCGGGAATCGTCACCTCGACCTCTGTGCCGGAATTAAGTTCGCTCCGGACCACAAGCTTACCGCCCACCGTATTGGCGCGTTCCTGCATGCCGGGCAAACCATGGTGTCCGGCGCGGCCGCCTGCGTCAATTACCTTCGGGTCAATGCCCTTTCCGTCGTCCCGGATCTTCACTCGAAGCTGCCGTTGGTCATACCCGATGTCCACCTCGATCCGCCTGGCGTCTGCGTGCCGGAATGCATTGCGCAGCGCCTCGCCTGCGATCCGATAGACTTCGCCCCAGACGAGCGGAACGAGATCCCTTGGCGAGCCTTCCACATGTACAAGAAAATTGGAAGAATTCCGACCGGTTTGATCGGCAGCCAGTCCTTCACCGAGCGTGCCGATCGCCAGTCCCAGGTCGTTGGAAGTAACTGCGGAGCTGCGCAATCCCTGCAACGCATCCCGGCCCTCGATGATCGCCCCCCTGGCCTGCTCAATGACGCCCTCCAGAGTCTGCTGGGCTTCAGGGCGATCCGGGAGCATGTACGTCACCGCGTGAAACTTCAGCAAGACCCCTTGGAAACTCTGCAGTAGCGTATCGTGCAATTCTCGCGCGATGCGCGTGCGCTCTCTCACGCGCTCTTCCAGGCGAAGTTCCAGGATGCGCCGCGCTATGGCCCAGCCAAAGAAAGCGGCGATTAAAACTGTGGAGATCGCCGTTGCCGGCACAATAAGAATGATCCTGCGCTGAACATTTCTCATGTTCGCGACGGCGTGCGGCAGTTCTTCGTCGAGAACCCGGTCGATGCTCTTGACCAGAGCAGAGGTTGTAGTCTCCATGTGTTTCAGTTCGTTGTCAAGGCGAAAGCGAACAGCTTCCCAGTCGCCTGCTGTAGCCAGGGCAGCGATGTCCTGGAGCTGTGACGGCAGAGTGGTCTCAAACGCGTCCAGAGCCGTCAGAAATGCTGGATCTACCTGGAATTCAAACGGCAAGTAAGCGAGAGTGCTCCTGGTTTGTTGAGTCTGTTCCAACAGAGCTGTGCGCAATGGCTTGGACTCAGTTACCAGGCGGTCCGCATCCTTGGACTCTGCCAGTTCATTCAGTCGCTGATGAAATGACAGAAGACCTTCCTGAAGCCGCAGGACCGCGATCAACTGCTGACTTACTCCAATGAGACGATCGGTCTGGAGGCGAGCTCTCTCAAACTGCAAAATCACGAGGCCGTTTCCGCCCAGAATCAGGGCGATTAACAGAGTCAATGTGAGCGTCAGACGCCGGCCAATGTTGAAGTAGTTGCCGTCTGGTGACTTCATTCGATCTTGGTTAGACTATCTCCTCCCGCGTTCCTTGCTGGAAACGGCAAACCGGAAGGGGGGCCAACGACTAATCGTTCACCTTAGCGCACTATCTTGTCCGCCGTCTTGGGGGGAGCGGCGCTGAAACCGGTGATTTCGATCAGTTGCTTTTCCAGTTCAGCCGCAGCCTGAGGCGCCCCCTTCTGTCCGATCAGAACCGAATGCACGACGTCGATGTACGCTCTCGAGACTTGCTTATATGCGCTGCCCGCCGCGACGGAGGGCCGGGCGACTATGCTTGCGCGCCGATTCGAGTCTGGCGGAGAAACGCCGGGCTGTGACATTGAGGGCGGATCGGAGAATTCAACCTGGATGGGGTCGCCGGAACCGCTGTCCTTTTCGCTCGCCTTCATTAGCGCGCGAAGCTGGAACCGAACCAGGGCGATCGCCTCCTGCCGATGAGTCGAATGTAAAGAGACGGCCGTGCCGGTGCCTCCTAATGTTCCGGCCGATCCTCCGGGTCCCCCGGGCATTCTCGAAAAACCGGTCTTGACCACAGGGGGCGAACTTCGCCAGCCGATCTGGCGGGCTTGCCCGCTGCTGGTCATCGGAGTCAGGAGCCAGATGCGGTTAAACGCGGCCCTGCCCGAGTCGAAAACAAGCATGGAATCGAGCTCACGGTACGCCACCACGCTGGGCGGCGATATCGAGCCGATCCAACGCCTGGCCCGTTGCCATGCCCGAATCGCCGCCGGATTATTCACGCTGATCGTCCGATCCTGCTCGATGATCCGCCCGCCGCCTGCAGCGACTTGCCACTCCAGCGCATTGCAGGTCAAAGCTTCACCGGCTGCTCCTTGCCACACGTAGCCCCAGAAATCTTTCGCGCCTTTAGCGCGCTCACCCGCCTGGATCCGCTCGGCCATGCTCTCGAGCTCGTCCCACGTCTTTGGAGGATGATCGTAGCCGTATTCGCGGAGGAGATCCGTTCGATATTCCAAGCCTCCCAGCGGAACGTTGAAAGGAACCGCCACAAGTTTTCCGTTCACTGTATAACTTGGTAGCAATTGCGGCTCAAGCAGCGGAATCTCGGCCGCCAGGGAGGGCCGAAGATCGATCAAATCGGGCTCGAGAGTCGGGGACCAGATCAAATCGATGTTCAGGACATCGGCGCCGGAGCCATCCTCCAGGAGCTTGCGTGCGAGTTCCAGGTAGTCGCGAGTGTACTCCGGGATCGGAATAGTTTTGACGCGAATCCCGGTTTCTTGCGTGAACCGCTGCAACAGAGCCCTGGTTTGCGGTCGATCTTCGTTCCAGGAATAGGTATATCGCAAAGTTACCGGCTCCCGTGGAGACTGCCGGCAGCCAATCAGCGCGATCCCGAGCAGGAAAACAGCGGAGGTCTTCGGTGTTCCTGGCACAATCCCTTTCCCGATCTCCGTGTCCTCGTGGAACTCGGTCCAATCCATGGTACAGGATTCGCCCCGTAATGCTGTAACATCGTCGCCGCCTGGTGCGAAATCACCGGATGATGCGGCGGGCATACGTCTTGTCGGCAATCCGGGACGGGATGTGCGGTGGCGCGGCTTTTATTTCGATTAGGAAAGTCTCTGAAACTTCGCTCGGGGCAGCGAGTGCGTGCGGAGTAAGTGTAAGCGATCGCGCCAGCACGTCAAAGCTTGATCGTGACCGTCTTCACTTCCGTATATTGCTGTAGCCCGTACTCACCCATCTCCCGGCCCATCCCGGACTGCTTGAAGCCGCCGAACGGGGCCGCCGCATCAAAGACGTCGTAGCAGTTCACCCAAACCGTGCCGGCGCGGACGCTGCCCGCAATCGCGTGCGCCTTACCGATGTCTTTGGTCCAAACCCCGGCCACCAGACCGTAGTTTGTTTTGTTCGCGCGTTGAACTACTTCGTCGAGGTCGTGGAACTTCAGAATGCTCATGACCGGTCCGAAGATCTCCTCGCGCGCGATTTTCATTTCGTCTTCCACCCCGGCAAAGACGGTTGGCTCGATAAAGTAACCACGCTCGCCGGCCCGCTCGCCGCCGGTAAGCAGCTCGGCGCCCTCGCGTCTGCCCGCATCGATGTAAGACATCACCTTCTCGAATTGCACTTCGTCGATTTGCGGTCCCTGCTCCGTATTGGCGTCGAACGGGTCGCCCACAGTACGCCGGCGGGCGCGCGCAACGCTTTTTTCCACAAATTCGTCGTAGGCTTTCTCTTCGACGTACAGCCGCGAACCGGCGCAGCAAGCCTGGCCCTGATTGAAGAACAATCCCTGATGGCAGCCTTCGATGGCCTGGTCCATGTCCGCGTCCGCGAACACCACATTGGGACTCTTTCCACCCAGTTCCAGGCTCACCCGCTTCAAATTGGACTTGGCGGCTGCTTCCATAATGAGGCGGCCCACTTCCGTCGAGCCCGTGAACGCGACCTTATCGATATCCATGTGATTCGCGATCGCGCCGCCGGCGGTTGGCCCATAGCCGGGAAGTATGTTTACCACTCCCGCCGGAAAGCCAGCCTCCACAATCAGCTCGCCCACCCGCAACGCCGTCAGCGGAGTTTGCTCCGCCGGCTTGAGAACGATCGTGTTGCCCGTAGCCAGGGCCGGCGCCAGCTTCCAGGCCTGCATGAGCAACGGGAAATTCCACGGGATGATCTGCCCCACAACTCCGACGGGTTCGTGCCTGGTGTAACAGAAATAGTCGCCGTTAACCGGGATCGTCTTACCCTGGTTCTTGTCGGCCCACCCCGCGTAGTAGCGATAGGCAGCGATGGTTAGAGGCAAAGCCACCCAGCGCGCTATGGTGAGGGGCATTCCGTTGTCCAGGGTCTCCAGGCGCGCCAGCTCATCGGCGTTCCGCTCCACAAGATCGGCGAGCCGATGGAGCAGGCGTCCGCGCTCGGATGCGAGTGTCTTGCGCCACTGTCCTTGCTCGAAGGCACGGCGCGCCGCTTCCACCGCTTTGTTCACATCCGCGGCATCGGCTTCGGCTACCTGGGCGATCTCTTCGCCCGTGGCCGGGTCGAAGGTCGGGAATGTCCTCCCCGATTCGCTTCCCACCCATTGATTGTCGATCAGGAGTTTGGTCGCTCTCGCAGCGCCCTTGAACTCCGTGACGGGGGACGTTCCGGCTGTTGCCATACGCTCACTTCTCCTTTTGATTGAATTTGTTTCGCATCGCCCGGCATACCGGTCAGGGCGCGCCGCGGCCTCGGCCAGCTTGAGCGGCGACGTCCGAGGGAATACCCCGATAGCCATTTTCGGCCACATGCGCGGCGCGCTGCCGGTACGCTGCGGGGTCCGATGGAGCCCATGTCGCCAGGCCATCCACGTAGCGGTTGTACATACAGAAAGCGGCGGCAATCAGTACGGTGTCGTGAATTTCCTGGTCGGTGGCGCCCAAGCCGCGAGCGTGTTCCACATCGGCGGCCCGAACGTCCTTGCCGCTCTGCTGTACCTTTCCGGCGATCGCCAACAGCGCCTTGAGCTTCTCCGATATGTCCGCACTCTCAAAATTGCGCTTCACGTCGAGAACCAGATTCTCATTGCCCCCCAGATGATAGGCGGCGAGAGCCCCGTGTGAGTTCTGACAGTAGTAACAATCGTTTCGGGAAGACACGTAAGTGGCGATTAGTTCGCGGTCGGCCATCGACAGTGTGCCAGGCGTATGCAATAAGACTTCAGCCAGCGCGCAGAGCGGGTTTGCAGTCTCCGGGCGGAATGCGAAGAGCCCGCGTATTCCGGGCAGCCCTTCGGCGAGTGGAATATGAGCCATGCCGATCCGTCCTATCGCGCAGCGGCGAGCCCGGCCGTCGATTCAGCATAGCCTTGCTGGGCCAGTCTCGCGCCTTGCTGCCGGTATCTCTCCGCGTCCTGCGGCGCCCATGTGGCCAGGCCGTCCACGTAACGGTTGTACATGCAGAAAGCAGCCGCGATCAACACTGTGTCGTGGATCTCGAGGTCAGTGGCGCCTTGCTGCCGTGCGCGTTCGATGTCCTCCGCTAAAACGTTCTTACCGCCCCGCTGTACCTTACCGGCGATGGCCAGCAATGCCTTCAGTTTGTCCGAAATTCCCGCACTCTCAGTGTCCTGCTTAACATCGAGAACTAACTGTTCGTTACCATCCAGATGATAAGCTGCTACCGCGCCATGGATGGTCTGACAGAAAAAGCAATCGTTCCGCGAGGAAACGAAGGTAGCGATCAATTCCCGCTCGCCGGGCGAAAGCGTACCCGGTCCACGAAGTAAGACATCGGCTAGCTCGTTGAGCGGCTTGGCGGTCTCGGGGCCGAAAGCCATAGGTCCCAGAATTCCCGGCAACCCTTCCGGTAGCTGAATATGAGGCATGATATTGCTGTAACTCCCTTTCGATGTAGGCTAGCCCTCCAGCACCCGCCGCACAATAGTCGAAACCTACTACTAATAGCTTTCTACTATTGCTTGCCGGCCTTCAGCCCAAATAGGCTGGAGACCAGGTTCGCCATGTTGATACCCACTGAACCAATTGGCAGCATCCCGCGGCCGGCTGAGCTGATCGCAGCCTTCGCGGACAGGCAGGCGGGCGCAATTTCCAAGGAAGCGTTCGATGCCATCGCGGAACGCGCCCTGCGGGATACCATCCGGCGCTTCGAACAAACCGGCTCTCCCGTGATTACCGACGGCGAGCAGACGAAGCCAAGCTTCGTGACCTATCCTATCGACGGCCTCCCGAATCTGGCGTCCGACGGCGGCGTGATTCCATTTGCGGACGGACACACTCGCCAACTGCCTCGACTGACGGCCGGTCCGTTTCATTACGCGACCTACGCATCGACCTATCTGGCCGCGGCCAAGCGACTGACCAGTGTGCCAGTCAAGCAGGCGGTGATCTCGGCATCTGCCCTAAGCTTGCTCTATCCCGCTGCGGGAATTCCAGGCTACTCACGCGATACGTTCCTCTCCGAGCTTGTGAGCGAAGCCGTGGCCGACATCCGCGCGTGTCTCGCACAAGGCGCCGACAGCGTGCAAATCGACTTCACCGAAGGCCGGCTTTCGCTCAAACTGGACCCGGGCGGAAGCTTACTCCAGAGCTTTATTGCGCTGAATAACCGGGTCCTCGATCATCTGTCTCCCCAGGAGCGTGAGCGTACCGGCGTCCATGTTTGCCCAGGCGGCGATCGCGACGCAACCCATAGCGCCGACGTGGACTACGGTGGACTTCTGCCGGCTCTATTCGGGCTGCGAGTGACGCGTTTCTACCTGCAGTTGGCGAGCGAAAGCGATCCGGAGCGCGTGCTGGAGATCGTCCACGAACATCTTCCGCAAGATCGAAACGTGAGAGTATTCGTCGGAGTCATCGACCCGATCAACCCGGCGGTGGAAACACCCGAGCAGGTGTGTGAGCGAGTGCTGCGGGCGGCCGAGTACTTGCCGCCGTCGCAGTTAGGCGCAACCGACGACTGCGGCTTCTCCCCCTTTGCCGATGACGCGTCCACCTCGCGCGATATCGCATTCGAGAAGATTCACGCTCGAGTAGAAGGCGTCCGGCTGGCCGCAAGGAAACTGGCGCACTCCCAAATCGGGGCCTGAGAAAGCTGACCCGGCCTGTTGCCGAGCGCCGGCCGGGCCGTCTACGGATTGACGAACTTCGCGATATCGTCGATCACTTCCGCCGAGACATGACCGGGCTTGCGGTATTCCTGCTCATTGCTCTTGCCTTCGCCGGCGACGAATAAGTGGTTCAGGCTGGGATACGATTTCGCAGTCACGTTCCTGCTCTTTGCCATGGCGGTTTTCCAGGCCTCGAACTCGGCCGCGCCCACCTGAAAATCGCGGCCGCCTTGCAGAATCAGCATGGGCATGCCCGCCTTCCTGGCGTCGGCGGCCGCATCGTAGCCCTTAAGGTCGAGCCAGTATGCCACCGGGAGCCCGAGCCGCGGCGGAAGATCCGCGTCTCCACCCTCCAGCTTCTTGACCTCGGCAACCTGATGCTTGATCATCTCCAGTTGCGTGCCGGTTACTCCCAAAGATATGGCCGTTTCCAAAATCAGATCCTCCAGCGAATGCTCCGGCGCGCCCAGCAGGATCAATCCAGCCAGCTTGCCATCGTCGCCGGCGATGCGGGGCGCAATGAATCCGCCCACGCCGAATCCCAACACGTACACCCGCTTGGGATCGACCTCGGGTTGAGCCCTCGCCAGCGCCACGGCCTCCACTGCGTCGTGCACCGTATCGTCGTCGATAGTGTAAGACGTGCTCGACATCTTAGTGGCGTACTGGCGCATGCGCTTTTCGTAGCGCAGCACGGCGATGCCGCGCGAGGAGAGTCCTTCAGCCAGATCGCGGAATACCTTGATGGCGAACTGAGTCGCGTCGCGGTCGCTGGGGCCGGAATCCGGTACAAGCACCACGGTGGGTGACCCCGTCTTGCCCGCCGGATAGGTCAACGTACCGGGCAGCTTCCATTCATCGCTTCCCACAGTCACTTGGCGTTCCTGGAAGGCGCCCTGCTTGAAGTAATCGGGATGCGTCCAGATCGCCTGGCCCGGCCGCAGATACAACTGTGACAGTTGCCCGCTGGCATTGACGGGCACGGTGAAATCGATGTTCTGTTTGGCGAACTGCACGGGGATAGTGACCACCGATACCACGCCCATGTCGCGCACGCTGGGTTCGCCGATCTTCTGTACATCGCCGTACGCCTTGGCCATCGCGCCCAATTTGCCGAGAGCCGATTCCGAATAGGTATCCTTGCCGCCGGGCGTGAACATCTGGTTCAATTCGGCATATTTCGCGCCGAGAAAGAGATCGAGCGCCTTCTTGGCCGTTCCGCCAGGGTCTGGCGCTTGCGCCATCAACACAGTGGCGCAAAAGAGTGGGAAGATACGGAGAGACTTCACCCTAGTATGGTAACCCCGCCGATTGTGCGCCGGCGCACGACGCAACAGTGCGGATGCGGCACATTGAGAGCCCGCGTCACACGTTACCAGTGCTTCGTCGTAGCGTCCAGCCGGAATTCGAATCCGCTGGGTTATGCATCATCCGGACCCGGAACTTCGCCACGGATATCGCACCCTTGAAGGAAGGCCGGATTACCAGAGGCGCCTCAGGTTTGAAGCGGCCGCGGCGCGCGGATCAATCCCTCGGGTCCGCAGTACCCAAGGGTCCGTCGCCATCCGGATGGGGACGGAAGTTCCGGCGGACGAACTCTTAGCCGGGCGTGGCCGCAGGATGCTTGACCGTTTTGGGGGCCTGACGCAGAAAGCGTTTGACATGTCGCATTCACAATGTTGTGTCGCCGAGGCCAGCGCGAGCCAAATTGGTTCGCGCGTGGTGAGTGGGGTCGATTTATATTCAATTGTCAAAGAACTGGTGACTGAACAGCGGCCGCAGAATGGTTTTCGGGTGGCGCCGGAGCGCGACCAGGGGGTCGCGCGCGGACCGGGGGGTCCGCCCTACTATGGCGCGGAGACTGCAAAGAGGTTTGGCGACTGTGCGTTACGCGGCTGCTGGCCCGCCGGAAAATTGCTGCCCACTGCCCCGCATGGCACGACACGCAATCCGAATCGCGGCAAGGCAACCATCACGGCGACAATCGCCTTTCCAATGTCTCGGTTCATCGCGTCACCGCTTCCCGATTAAGCCATCTCACGCGAAATCCCGTGCTTTTGCATTTTGGCGACCAAGGTCGTCCGTGGCACGCCTAGACGAGCCGCAGCGCCGAATGGGCCACCCACAACCCAGTTGGTCGCCTCCAGTGCTTTCAAAAGGTGATGTCGCTGCGATTCCCGTAATGTTACGGGCTCTTTCTTCGTTAGAATGAGCGACGGCAGCGGCGGTAATTCGAGTACGTCGCCCCTGGTTAGAATTACGGCGCGTTCCATGAAATTCTGCAACTCGCGAATGTTGCCATGCCATGGATACCTCTTGAGAGCGTCCATCGAATCGTTAGAAATTCTCGATATCTGCTTCGACATCCGTGCGCCGTACTTCTCCACAAAGTGCCTGACTAGCAGCGGGATGTCCGACACGCGCTCGCGGAGCGGCGGAAGGGCGATGGGAAACACGTTCAAACGGTAGTACAGATCCATGCGGAACTGCTTATCCGCGATCAATCCGACAAGGTCCTGATTCGTCGCTGCGACTACCCGGACGTCGGCGCGCCGCGTTATCGTACTACCCAGACGTTCGAACTCCTGTTCCTGCAGTACGCGCAGCAGCTTCGCCTGCAAGGCGAGGGGCATGTCGCCAATTTCGTCCAGGAACAGGGTGCCACCGTTGGCCGCCTCGAAGCGGCCTAATCTCTGCGCTACCGCGCCGGTGAACGCGCCACGCTCATGACCAAACAGTTCGCTTTCGAGCAGTTCCGCTGGAATTGCGGCGCAGTTCAGCTTGACGAACGGGCGCCCGCAGCGGGGGCTGACGCTGTGAACCGCACGCGCAATCAGCTCCTTGCCCGTGCCCGTTTCTCCCAGTATCAATACGGTCGAATCCGTTGGACCGACCAGTTGGACCTGTTCGAGCACCGATTCCAGAGCCGGGCTGTTCCCGACGATCTGCTGGATACGCGTACTCTCACCGGCCCGTTGCGCACAGTGGGCCATTGCCAATGCTGCCATATGAACCTCCCTGCCGTAGCCTTACTTTTTTTAAGTTCTCAGCTTCCCAGAGCCCGTGAAAATGTTGCCGACCGCTATGAATTCCTGCCTTCGCCTTTTCTGCGTCCTCGGGATTTCCGCCGTGATTTTCGTACGACCAGCAGCTTGCCTTGGTGCTGCGTTTCCTTGAGATCCTCCTCTGCCACTCGTTTCACCGCTTCTATGAGAAGTATTGCCGAGCGAGAAGTTCTGATAGCCGCACGAACGAGGCCGTAGCATCGATTTCGCATTACGATTCACCTCCGAGAGTGGAGTGAGTTGAAGTTCTCAGGTCCCAGACCCGTGAAGAAGGTTGTCGAGCAGGGCTCCGTCGTTCCATGGCTTTCAGAAACTCAAACCGCGCCCGGCCCGCATTGCCGACAAACGCCGCTGCAATTTGTCTAAGGAACATGACCCGATATTACCGGTTAGCAAAAAAAGGATCTTGAACGAAGCTGCCGGAATAAGGACGTTCTTGATCCGGTCATTCCCTCCATCGCTCATGAATAGTCCGGGAAAATACCAATCGCCGGGGGCTTGGCCTGGTCGATCGCATGGTCGACCGGGGTGTAAGTAACGCTGGCCTGTGTTGTTGCGAGACGGCTATCGCGCTTTCCAGCGCGCCACGCCCGGCGACATCCCGGTGCGGCGCCGGAAGTGCCGCGCCAGATGACTTTGGTCGGAAAAACCGGTCGCCGCCGCGATTTCCGACAGCGGAAGCTGGGTTTCGCGAAGCATGCGCTCGGCTCGTTCCAACCGCCGGCTCAGTAGGTAGCTGTGAGGAGGCATTCCCACTGATTGGTGGAATGCCCTTACGAAATGATGAATCGAATGCCCCGCCATCGCAGCCAACAACTCCAACCCGATTTTCTGGTCCAGATGGGATTCGATGTACTCGCAGATCCGCTGTGTGATTACCGGAGGCAATCCTCCACGGCTGGGAACGAGCGGCGCGGGGGCCTGTAGTTGGCCCAGCGTGCTGATCCGAGGCCGGCTATGCACCGTCGCTTCCGCCCAACTCCGCGCCATTCGGGCTTTGCTAAGCGGCGGTGTAAGTAGCGCATACCACCATGCGCCGCCGCCGGCCCGCATCAGTCGGGCCGGGATGTCCCGGTCGGCGGTCCCTCGAAAAATCGAACGGTCGAATTCGAAAAACTCCGACAAGGGAACCCCGCTCGCAAGCCTTGCGTTATCGAGGCCAAGGAAATCGCGCGCGATGTGGTCGGCGCCCCGTATCCATTGATGCTCATCCACCGCCAGAAGCAACGCAGCTTCGTTGTCGCCGGGTAGCGCAGCCATAGTCCATGCGTGCCGGAAATATTCCCGAAATAAGCGCTCTTCGATGGCCCGCGCGGCGACCGCGACCGTATCCAAAACCAGAGGCAGAGAGCCTTGGTCTTCTGCGGTCGCCACCCGCGAGACGTCCAGCACGGCCACCAGTTCGCCCTGCGGGTCAAAAACCGGCGCGCCGGCGCAACTGAGCTGGGTGTGCCGGCTGCGAAAGTGCTGGTTGGCGTGTACCAGCATCGGCCGCCGCTCGGCAATACAGGTGCCAATGCCGTTCGTTCCTTCGGCTTCCTCCGACCAGACGCCGCCAACCCAGATACCCCAGCGCATGAACTCGCCGGCCTTGGTTTGGTCCCCGCGATGATGAATCGCCACTCCCTTGCGGTCACACAACAGAACCACGTACCCATGTTGGCGAAGCACGGCATACAGCCGATCAATCTCTTCCTGAGCCTGAACCAGGATATTCTCCAGCGGCTCGCGAAACACCTTCAACTCGTTATGGGTAACGACGTGGGGCGCCGAAAAGTCCGCAGCGTTCACACCATACTCGAGGAGGCATCGGCGCCAGGACTCGAAAATTTCGCCTGGCTCGGAGAGCAGATTAGCGCTGTTGACGTTCAACTCGACGCGGTCGCCGTGCGACAGGCTCGTCGCTGTACTGCCGAGGGCGCGCTGAGTTCCGGTGGCCATCGAGCGATCTGCAACGAACCCGATCGGCTCAAATGTTACGTCGGTCTCACATTCCTTAGTTGACGTCGCATCTGCATCGCGGTTCGAAGTCATCGTGATTTTACCGACTTTCCGGATAAGCCCGCAACAGCGCTGAGGCGCTGAGGCCGACCGATTTGAAGAAATCCGCCAACCTGGTTAAAACGGGGGCCTGCCCATCGGGTCGAATTCTGCGACGGTTGCAAACTCCGACGTATCCGCCGGCCCGGCCTCGGCGCAGCCGTGGCTATTCTCAACAGCTTGCAGAAAACCAGGGCTCATTGAGCTACCATTACGCCGCCATTATGCATCCGGGTGGCCGCGCGGACGACGTTTCCGGACTGCCGAACCGTCTTGCGAAGAAGGCTCTTTTTTCGGGATCGAGGGAGCTCCGGGATCCTCAGGCCGCGCGGTAACGGGTACCTGCCGCCTAGTCTCGGCCGCGGAAAACATTTTCCGCCTCAAACGCACCTCACACTCGCTCAGCTTGAATCCAACATCGGCAAGATTATCCTGGCCGCATCCCCCCAAAAACGGTTAAGCACGCGTGGCCGCAAGATTCTCTTGGGCCGGCCTTGGAAGGTGATATACTCTTGGCGCGGTGCGGGCCGCTTGTTATTGCGTTCACGGCATTTATACGGTGGCAGCGCTCATGTTCCCGGAGGGGGTGCATTCTTGTTCGATCTGGCGATTGTTCGCGCAATCTTTGTCCTGGTGCTTTCGGCTTCCGCGTACGCTCTTCACCCGTTTCATCTTTCGCCGTGGATTTCAGCCGGCGGCGGACTGCTCATTGGCTGCTCCATCATCTTTTTTGAAATCCGGCTGGAGCGCGTCAGCCTCACGCGCCTGATCGGGGCCGCATTCGGCTCGGTGCTGGGCATCTTCGGAGCGTTCCTCATCTCGCTGGTGCTCTCCAAAGCCAACCCGGAGCCGTTTGTGCAGGTGTGCCTGCTGTTGTTCATGGGCTACATCGGGCTGGTGGTGGGCGCAACCAAGGGCGACATGCTCAATCTGGCGGCGCTGGGCGGCATCTTCGGTATGGAAAACACCTCGAAGAAGTCGTTCAAGATCCTCGATACCAGCGTGATCATCGATGGCCGCATCGCCGATATCGCCGAGACCGGCTTTCTCGACGGCGTGCTGGTGATTCCGCAATTCGTGCTCCGCGAGTTGCAGCTGGTGGCCGATTCGGCCGATTCCATGAAGCGCAACCGGGGCCGCCGCGGGTTGGACATTCTGCAGCGCGTGCAGAAAATGGCGCATCTCACGGTGCAGATTGTGGAAGAGGATTTTCCGCATGTGCGCGAAGTGGACATGAAGCTGATTGAGCTGGCCAAAGTCTTCGACTGCAAAGTGGTCACCAACGATTTCAACCTGAATAAGGTGGCGCAACTTCACGGCGTCGAAGTGCTGAATATCAATGAGCTGGCCAATTCGCTCAAGCCCATCGTGCTGCCCGGCGAGACTATGCGCGTCTTCATTCTGAAAGAAGGCAAGGAGTACAACCAGGGCGTCGCCTATCTCGACGACGGCACCATGGTGGTGGTGGACAACGCCAAGAAGATGATCTCGAAGACCATCGATATCTCCGTCACCAGCGTGCTGCAGACCACGGCCGGCAAGATGATTTTCGGCAAATTCGACGAACGCATGCACGCCGCCGCCGGCGCCGAGCGGCATGACCGCCCGGTGCGTAAGAGCGACCCTCAGCCCATGGGCAGTCTCGCGGCCGAGAAAACCACGATAGAATCGTAAGTTCGCATGAGAGTAGCCGTCATACTGCCCGCCGCGGGCCTGGGTACTCGCATGGGCCGCGCCGCCGCGGAAAAAACGGGCACCAGCCGCAAGCAATTCATGCTGCTCGAAGGCTCGCCCATCCTGGTCCACACCGTTCGCAAGTTCGCTTCCATCGCCGCTGTAACGGGGATCGTGATCGCCGTGCGCGGCGAGGACATGGCGTGGGTGGCGGAGATGATGGCCGGGCAATTCGCCGCGGGCCGCGTGCGCGTGGTGGAAGGCGGCAACAGCCGGCAGCAATCGGTATCGAACGCGCTCGCCTCGCTTGCCGCGGATACCGATCTGGTCGCGGTGCATGACGCGGTGCGGCCGTTCATCGAGACGGAAACCATCCACAAGGTGTTCGACGAAGCCGCCGCGAGCGGCGCTGCCATTGTCGGCGTGCCCGTAATGGATACTGTCAAGCAGGTGAGCCATGGCACCGGCCGCGTCAAGATTCGCGGCACGCTGCAGCGGGAAAAGCTGGTGCTGGCGCAGACCCCGCAGGTGTTCCGCTACGAGCTGCTGGTGCGCGCGTTCGAGCTGGCGCAGAAGGACGGCTTCACCGGAACCGACGAATCGAGCCTGGTGGAGCGGCTGGACGTGGAGGTGGGCGTGGTGCTGGGCAGCGACCGCAACATCAAGATCACCAAACCCGGCGACATGGACCTGGCGCACCTCTTCTTCCGCGAGTTCGCGGCAAAGGAATCCGGTCGTTGATCCAACCGTTGAGCCTGATTCGAACCGGCCTGGGCTGGGACGTGCATCGCATCGCCGCCGGCCGCCCGCTGATTCTCGGCGGCGTCACCGTGCCGTGCGAGTTCGGCCTGGAAGGACACTCCGACGCCGACGTATTGGCGCACGCCATCACCGATGCCATACTGGGCGCCGCGGCGCTGGGCGATATCGGCATGCATTTTCCCGATACCGATCCGCAATGGAAGGGCTGCGACAGCCTGGTATTTCTGCGCCATGCCCAGCAGCTCGCCGAAGCGCGCGGCTATCGCATCGTGAACGTGGATTCCACGGTGATCCTGGAGCGGCCAAAGCTGAAGGATTATCGCCAGCTGATCCGGGAACGATTGGCCGGCGCACTTTCGCTCGACCTCGACGCGGTTTCGGTGAAGTTTAAAACCGCGGAAAAGGTGGGACCGGTGGGTGAAGGGCGCTCGGCCGAAGCGCAAGCCGTGGTGACGCTGGCGCGCTGAAGAGCGGACGGTAGCCGAGGGCAGGGGAGACCATTACTGCCTGTCGTAAACGACGTTGGCGTCCACGGTCTGGCCCGACGCACTCAAGCCTTTCGAGGATACCGACAGAGTGCTTCCATCGGCCGAGACCCTGGAGCGAGCCGTGTACACCGACTTGCCGCCTTTGATATAGCTTACTATCCGTTCATTTGGCCGGACGCGCTTGCCGGAAACGCTGTCATAATAAGGCGAGGCGGCCACCACCTTGCCGTTTCCGCCGGCGGCCGGGATGGTATAACCGAACGAAATCTTGCTTCCGTCCGCCGCGATCCCCTCGATTTTCACCTCCAGATCGCTGCCCGTTTCGGTGATGGTGATGGTCTGTTCCTTTGGCGCCTTGCCTACGCTGTATTTCGCCTTGGCGGGGTTCATTTTCCACGTTCCCACAAAAAGGTCTGCCGCGCTCAGCGTCGCCGCAAACCCAAGGAGTACGAGCAGAAGCTTCGTGTACCGCATGAATACCCTCCGTGAGGTGTCGATAAGCGTATCACGGGATTCCCCCTAATTGATACGGGAAAATCGGCGCCGCGCCGCAGACGACGATTATTACGCCGGGCGCGAGTGCGGTCCGTCACCCGGCCGACGAGGCCGCGTATCTCCTCGCTCCCGACCGGCTGCCGTCCACCAGGAGCAGGTTCGGCACGTCGTGCGTGCGCCGGCCACGCGGTCGCCGTACCGGTACCTATGGACTACTATGGACTACCGCTTTTAGCGGCTAATCGCCGGAAACGTGGTACTCTTGGCTCCGTAATGGGCCGGAGCCGATGTTCGACAGATCACTCCGGATCCTGCGATAGGCGACTTACAAGGATTGCTACTCTATGAGCCAACCGAGTAAACGTACTCCGGAATACTATGTGCGAAGCGGTGGTCTGCGGGCCATTCTGTTTGGGGTAATGATGGGCGCCTTTGGGCTCGCCTTTGGCTCCGCTGTCGCACTGGGGACTGTTGCGGTCTATTTGAACGCAATACTGTATTTTGCATGCGGACTCGGAATGTATTTCAAGACGTCGAGGCTCGCCGCCGTTCTAGCGCTTGGTCTGTTTACGTCTGGCATAGTGACCTTCCTGGTATCTTTATCCCAATCCGGTCCAACGTTCCACGTGCTGGACAGTTGGAACGGTTGGTCGTTCCTGTTAACGCTCGCTATGACGGTGTATTTTTTTGGCGGCTCTCTGGTGGCGGCTGTTCGCGGAGCATTTTCGCTTCACAGCGGCAAAGCAGTCAGGCTGGGCGGAGCCGGTTCAGCTTCGGTCTGACGCCCATACGCAGGGCAAGGAACCTGCGCCATTTGGCGCATGCCGCCGGCCCAACTGCGTCACCGCACTCAAGCAATAGCCTGCCGTACACTCGGGGAGCGGGAAGCTCCGGTTGATACGACGCACGATTCCGATTCCCCACACAAATCCTCAAAATCCTGCTGCTCCGGCCGGATCGCACGCATCTCGACCATTTGATCGCTCAGTTGGAAGACGCCGATTCCAGATGGAGGCAGAGATGTGTCGCCAGCTGCGAGGCCTTCACCGGGAAGCTGCACTCCGGGCAGAAGATATGGCCCATTAATGGCCTTCCACTTGCCCCCTCATCTCAGATGCTCGAACAGCAATGGCGCCGGGCGAACGAAACCGCCATGGAAGTAATCGGCAAGGTCAAGGCCATGCTGGAAACTTGTCCGCTCGCCGTTATGAGCCTCGATCTGGATGGCAAGGTAGTTATGTGGAACCGCGGAGCGGAGCAGATCTTCGGCTGGCGGGCCGAGGAAGTGCTGGGGCGCGAGCTTCCGACTGTACCGTCTTCGGAGCGCGAGGAATACCGTAAGCTGATGGAGTCTCAGTTTCAGGGCGCTACCCATGCTGGAGTGGAAGTGCGGCGCCAGCACAAGGACGGCAGCGTTGTCGACGTAAGCCTCTGGACGGCGCCCCTTCGCAATGCGGATGGAACCATCAGCGGCAACGTGGCCATTCTCGCCGACATTACCGCGGCTCATTCCGCCGAGCGGAAGTACCGCGAACTGGCGGCCCAGGAGCAGAAGGCCCGCGCCCAGATCGGGGCGGAACGGCGTTTTCGCGAGTTGCTGGAAGCGGCCCCGGACGCCATACTTGAGGTCGACGCCCTGGGGAACCTTGTGCTGGTGAACGCCGCTGCGGAAAGATTGTCGGGCTACAGCCGCGCCGAGTTATTGGGGCAGCCGATGGAAATTCTCACACCCGAAGAATTGCGCGGGCGGCATGCTACGCATCGGGCCAACTATTGGGCGCGCCCCGCCGTGCGCTCCATGGGGAGCGGGCTCGATCTGCATTTGCAATGCAAAAGCGGCGCGCGCGTCCCTGTCGAAATCAGCCTCAGCCCGGTCAACTACGAGGGCGAGATGCGCGTTACCGCCATTATTCGCGATATCACCGAGCGCCAGCGCGCCGAGCGGCAGTTGCGCCAGATGCAGGACGATTTCACGGCGGAGCTGACCGAAGCCAATCGTCAACTGGAGATGCGCAATCGTGAAGTGGAAAGGGCCAACCGCCTGAAGACCGAATTCGTCGCCAGCATGAGCCACGAGCTGCGGACGCCGCTGCACACCATCATCGGGTTCGCGGAGCTGCTGGCGGAGGAGCTCGAGGGGCCGCTCAACGAAAAGCAGAAGCGGTTTGCCGCGTTTATCCACAAGGATTCGCTCCATCTGCTGGAACTGATCAACGATATTCTCGATTTGAGCCGCATCGAAGCAGGGCGGCTCGATTTGCGGCTGGGCGCGTTCGATATGCTGGAGGCGGTGGACGAAGTGATGACGACGATTCGTCCGCAGGCGGTGGCGAAATCGCTCGAGCTCGAGGCCGCCGTGCCGGCGCGAGTTGCGCTCTACGCGGATCGTGTGCGGTTCAAGGAGGTACTTTATAACCTGCTGAGCAACGCGGTCAAGTTTACGCACGAGGGCGGACGCATCCTGGTCGAAGCCGCGATTGAGGACGGCGTCGCGGAGATCTCGGTGAGCGATACCGGCGTCGGCATCCCGGCGGCGGAACACGCGCCGGTATTCGACAAGTTCTATCAGGCGGGGTCGACCACCCGGGGGCTTAAGGAAGGCACGGGTCTGGGCCTTGCGATCGCCAAGCAGCTGGTGGAGGCTCACGGCGGAAAAATCTGGCTCGAGAGCGAGCCGGGCAAGGGAAGCCGGTTCGCCTTCACGATGCCGGTTGAGAAGCTCAGGGAGGATGTGCAGTGAAGAGAATCCTGGTGGCCGACGACAAGGCTTCGAGCCGCGAACTGGTGCGCACGGTGCTGGAGCGCGCCGGCTATGAGGTTACGGAAGCAGCGGATGGCGCGGAAGCGGTCGCGCTGGCCCGGGCGACCGGCCCGGATCTGGTGCTGCTCGATCTGCACATGCCGGTGCTCGATGGATTCGGCGCAGTGGGCCAGTTGCGCGCCGAGCCCCGCTTCGCCGCCACCCCGGTAGTGGCGCTCACCGCCAGCGCCATGGAAGGAGACCGCGAGCACGCCATGACCGCCGGCTTTTCCGGGTACATCACCAAGCCCATCCGGCTGGCCGTCCTGCGCGCCGAAGTGCGGCGCTTGATAGGCTGAATGCATGGCGGCGCCGAGCAATCCCGGATCGAAGCTGTCGATGGTGATCATCGACGACAACCTCGGCAGCCTGGAAATGTTATCGAGCGCGCTCAGCCGAGAGGGTCTCGAAATCCTCACCGCCTCCGACCCCAACGAAGGTTTGGACCTGGTTTATGCCAAACACCCCGCCATCGTCCTCACCGATCTGGTCATGCCCGATCTGAGCGGTCTGCAGGTGCTGGAGCGCATCATGGAATTCGACCCGGCGATCGATGTGGTGCTGATGACCGCGCACTACACCACGGAAACGGCCGTCGAGGCGATCAAGAAGGGCGCGGCGGATTATCTCAATAAGCCGATCTCCATCGCTTTGCTTCGCGAGCGCATCGGCAAGCTGGCGGTGGAGGCGGAGCGCCGGCAGAGGACCTTGGCTCTCGACGACGAGATGCTGGCCGCCAGCGAATTCGAAGGCATCGTGGGACGTAGCCCGCTGATGTGGGACCTGTTTTCCAAGATTCGCCGCATTGCGCCGCATTACCGCGCGGTGCTGATCACCGGCGAAACCGGGACGGGGAAAGATCTCGCGGCCCAGGCGCTGCACCGGCTCAGCCCTGCCGCCACGGGGCGCTACGTAGTGCTGAATTGCTCGGCGGTGGTGGAAACGCTCTTCGAGAGCGAGCTGTTCGGACACGTCAGGGGATCGTTCACCGGCGCCACCAGCGACAAGATGGGGCTCATCGAACACTCGCACGGGGGCACGCTATTTCTCGACGAGATTGGAGACATGCCGCTGGCGACGCAGTCCAAGCTCCTGCGCGTGCTGCAGAATCAAGAGGTGCAGCGCGTGGGCTCGCTTTCCTCGCGCAAGGTGGATCTGCGGGTGATCGCCGCCACCAATCACGATTTGCGCACCGCCATTGCCGAGAAGCGTTTTCGGGAAGACCTGTACTACCGGCTTTCGATGGTGGAGATCCGCATGCCGCGGCTCGAAGAGCGCAAGGAGGACCTGCCGCTGCTCGAGCGCCATTTCGTGGCGCGCTTCGCGGCGCAGTACAAGAAAGAGATCCGCGGTCTCAGCCATCGCGCGCGCATGGCCTTGGCGATGCACTCCTGGCCTGGCAACGTGCGGGAGCTCGAAAATGTCCTGGGACACGCATGCATGATGGCCATGGCGGAGACGGTCGATATACAGGATCTTCCGGCGTCCTTGCGAGCGCCGGGCCAGGCCGAAACGCCGCCGGCGGCGCTCGGAGTGGGCCTGGAACACGGCGCGCTGGAGGAACAGGAGCGGCAGCTGGTGCAGCGCGCCATGGAATCGGCCGGCGGCAATCAATCGGAAGCGGCGCGCATTCTGCGCATCGGGCGCGATGCGCTGCGTTACAAGCTCAAGAAGTATAACCTCGATGCGGGCGGGCGCGGGGCGGCGCGGTAACGCAAGCCCCTTGCGAACCAAAGTGGGACAGACGCTTTCGTCTGTCGAGTTCGGACTTTCCCCGAATCTGCGACCTTCAGGAGAGCCGTTTGAGAGAGCAGCGCGATGAAGCACATTTTCAATTCCGCCGGAAAACATCCAATCTTTCCGGTGTGTTAGAATAGTTATGTCCCGCCTGGAGCCGCGACCATGGGGAACGCGGCATAAGCAGTAACAAGAACCGTATCGTTAATATGCCTAATCAGGAACCCAAGAGAGTTCTGGCCGTTGTGAGCGATCTGTTTTTCGCCGTCAAACTCTCCGATGCCGCCAAGCGCTCCGGCTTGGATCTTCAATTCGTCAAGGACGCAAAAGAGGTTCTGGAAAAGGCGCAATCGAAGCCCTCGCTGATCGTCTTCGATCTGAACTTCGATGCGGTGAATCCGTTGACGCTGATTTCGGCGCTCAAAGGCAGCGCGGAAACCAAGGGAATCAACCTGATCGGATTCCTGTCGCACGTGCAGGGGGAATTGAAGATGGCCGCGCAAGATGCGGGCTGCGACATGGTGATGGCGCGCTCGGCGTTTTCCACCAACCTGTTTCAAATCTTCAAACGGTACGGCGCGAATGGCAACTGACTTCACTAGCCAGTGAGGAATGGCCGGCCGCTATTTAATAACTTCCGCCCCTACGTCCGTTCCCAGGCCCGCGTACTCTTCTTTCACCTTGATCACCTTGTCGCCGTTGAACGTTACGAATGTGATCTTGCCCGGAGCCGTCCCATACACCCAATCCTCGATCTCCAATCCGTCTTTGTTCTCGCGCGGCTTGTACTTCGGGCGGCCCAGGGCCAGCAGCACCTGGTCGCGCGACATCCCTACCGTGACGTGCTTCTCCTGGATCGCCTTCCTGGTCTCCGGCGGCAGCGCTTCGGAGAATAACTCGGTGGCGCTGTGCTGATCGAAATCGAGCACCGCCGCCAGCATCTTTTTCACCTCGGACGCTTTGATCGGTTCGAGCGGCTTGTGGAAGACCACCTCCAACGTGGTGCCGCCGGGCGCGTTCGCATCGCCGTTCCCCACCGGCACCTGCGCCGGATTGGTCGAAGGCCCCATGCCCACGTTCACGCCGTCGAACCAGTGCCGCCCGCCCTTGAACCCGCCGTTCAACTGCAACACGATCTTCTGGCTTTCGATATCCACCTTCGTGATCTGGATCATGTCGCCTACGCGCGCCGCCGGCCCGCTTTCCTTGGCGATGGTCTGCCACTCGCGCTTGTCGTAGGTGCCGTCGGCGTTGACTTCGAGGTTCTTCCTGGATCGCGGCACCAGCACCTTGGCCTTGGCATATTCCGCCATCAGCCCGCGCATCAATTCCACGCGATCTTCGAACGTCAGTTTATCGGCGGCTAGCAACGGCGGCAGCGCGCTCAGGATGGCAATGGCAGCGACGAATCGCATACGGCACTCTCCGCTGGCGGGTCCGTCAGAGGCGAAGCTTGCCGCCGGACTGGCGCCTTCCACACATACAGGAACAGCAAAACCACTACCGCGGATGTCAGCACGCTGGCCTCCGGGCCGTAGGCTCCGCCGCTGAATAGCGCGCCGGCGGTCCACGACATCTCGTAACCCGTCTCATCCATTCTAAGCCCACTTACGTTCACGCCAAAGAGCGGTAATGTAAAGTTCCATCCGAAATGCAACCCGATGGGCAGCCACAAGTCCCGGCTGCGCACAAATGCGTAGCCGAAGACCGCTCCGAACCCCATGGTATTGACGATTCCCAGCCACGTGGCGCCCGGATTCTCCAGATGCAGCAATCCGAACAGCACCGCGCCTGGCACAATGCCGGCCCACGCCCCGAAGCTCGCCACCAGCGTCTGAAAGCCGAATCCGCGAAAGAGAATCTCCTCCGCGGCCGACCCGACCAGCAGGAACACGGACAGAAATACGGCCGCCCAGATGGTTGGCTGCTCGTCCGCAATCCTTGTGAAATGCGCCGCGCCGGCTCCGAGCGGCGGGACAAGGGCCACGCACCCCGCGCCGATGCCGCCCAGCAGCCCAACGGCGAAATTGTCCGCCGACGCGCGGTTCCACCATAGCCCGATCGCCGTCACCGGGCGTTCCGCGAAAATCTTCAACGCGATCCAGTTGGCGAAGAGCGCCGCCGCCAGGTTTGCCAGCGTCATCCCAGCCAGAGCGCCCGCCAGCGCCTGCATCAGGAAGCCGAATCCAAGCACCAGGGGCGCCAGGTAGAAGGCCGCGTAGGCCATGACGTGCGACAACGCCCGGACGGGATCTTTGCGGGCAGGCATCGGCTTAACTTACCATTTGTGTAGCATGCCCGCACGACGCATTCTCCAGCTTGGCGACCCGCTTCTGCGCGCCGTCTCGGCGCCCGTCGCAACTCCGGCCGAAGCCGCCGGAATATTCGAAGACATGCGCGAATCGCTGCACGAATTCCAGCGGACGCGCGGCTTCGGCCGCGGCATCAGCGCGGTACAAATCGGCGAGACCAGGCGCCTGATCTACATCGAATTCGAAGGCCGCGCCTACTCGCTGCGGAATCCTGTATACGATCTCAAGAGTGAGGAAAAGTTCCGCCTGTGGGACGATTGCTTTTCGTTCCCCGATTTGCTGGTCTGGCTCGAGCGCTCGCAAATCGTGCGCATCCGCTATGAGGATGAACAGGGCGCGACGCAGATTCTGGACGCCACCGGCGCGCTTTCCGAGCTGCTGCAGCACGAGATCGATCACCTGGATGGCATCCTCTCGGTAGACCGCGCGCTGGGCCGCGATGCTTTCTGCACGCGCGACGAGTACGAGCGCCGGCACCGTGTAAGCAGCGCAGTGGCGACGGCCGCTCCGGCGACGGCCCAATGACAGCCTATGTACGACAGGCCTTCCGGCCTGTCGCTAGTGCCACAACGCAACCGCTCCCTTCCCGCTGGATGCCCGGGCAGACAGGCAAGGATGCCTGTCTTACATGACGACTGCTACGCCAACACCTGTTTCCGGCTGGGCCGCGCTGCGCCGGCCGCTGTTCCGCAATCTGTGGATGGCCTCTATCGTCTCGAACGTCGGCAGCTGGATGCAGGACACCGCCGGCGCGTGGCTGATGACCGCGCTCACCACTTCGCCGCTGCTCATCGCCCTGATGCAGACCGCCGCCAGCCTGCCCGCGCTCTTCCTCGCGTTCCCGGCTGGAGGGGCCGCCGATATCTTCGACCGCCGCCGTCTGCTGCTTTTCTGGCAATCGTGGATGCTGGGCAGCGTGGCGATTCTCGCTGCCTTGACGCTCGCCGGAATCGTCTCGCCCGCCACGCTGCTCGCGCTCACCTTCCTGCTCAATATCGGCTCGGCGCTCAATAATCCCGCCTGGCAATCGATTGTGCCCGAGCTGGTTCCGCGCCCGGAGCTGCCCGACGCCATCGCCCTCAACAGCGCCGGCTTCAACCTGGCCCGCGCCGCCGGACCCGCGCTGGGCGGCCTTATGGTGGCCGCTTTCGCCACTGCCCCACGCGGCGCGGGAGTGGTCTTCTCGCTCAACGCCGCATCGTTCATCGCCGTCATTTTTGTGCTGGCGATATGGCAGCGCACTCCGCCCTACAAGAGCGCGCTGCCCTCCGAGCGACTCTTCGGTTCGCTGCGCTCGGGCGCACGCTATCTGCGCCATGCTCCCCCGCTGCTGGCGGTTTTCCTGCGCGCGTTCGTGTTCACCACCTTCGCCAGCGCGGTGTGGGCCTTGCTCGCCGTGGTGGCCAACCAGGACCTCCACAAAGGCGCCATGGCTTACGGCGTTCTGAACGGATGCCTGGGAGCCGGCGCCGTGCTGGGCGCTTTCACCTTGCCCAGGCTCCGCCGCAAATTCTCGGCCGATGTGATCACCGCCGGCGCGTCCCTGGTATTTGTCTGCTCGCTATCGGTGCTGGCGCTATCGCGCACCACGGCGCTGATCGTTTTCTGGCTGCTGGCCGCCGGATTCGCCTGGACCAGCACCACGTCCACTTTCAACGTCGCCGTGCAGCTTTCCGTTCCCGCCTGGGTGCAGGCGCGCGCGCTGGGCGCTTACCAGACCATATTCTGGTCCGGGATGGCGCTGGGCAGCGCGCTCTGGGGATTGATCGCGGAGCGCGTCTCCACGCCGCGATCGCTGCTCGCCGCGGCGGCCGGAATGCTGGTCACGCTGCCCTTCGCCATGCGCTTCCACCTGCTGCGCGGCGCGCCGCCCGATCTGAGTCCGTTCCAGCTCAACCGTCCCGCGCCGCAAGTGGTCATGGTGCCGGACCACGAAGACGGCCCGGTGATGGTCACCGTCGAATACCGCGTCCATGTGGAAGACTACGCCGAATTCACCCACGCCATCCACCAGTTCCGCCGCATCCGCATGCGCGACGGCGCCATCCGCTGGGGCGTGTACCGCGACACTGCCGCGCCGGAGCGCATTATCGAAACCTTCGTGGTGGAATCTTGGCTGGAATTCCTGCGCGAGCGGGAGCGAATGACCACATCCGACCGGGCGATCCGCGACCGCGTCCGCAGCTACCACCAGGGCGAAGCCCCGCCCGCGGCCTCATACATGATTTACGCGCGCGAGCCGGCGGAGTGAGTACATGAGCACGGAGCGGATCGAGCAAACGACGTTGCGCGCCGCGCGCCGCATTTGAGACACTGGCCTTTCATGCCCAAGGGTTTGCCGCTGGTCTTGCTCGGGGTGTCGATGGCTGCGGCGCAAACCGCCGGCGCTCCACCGGCGCGCGAAACTCTCTACTACAACGTGGAGTGGCGCCTGATCACGGCGGGCAAGGTCAAAGTACAATGGCAGCCGGGCCCGGTTGGATGGCAGGCCAACGTGAGTGTAGAGTCGGTGGGCCTGGTGTCGAAGCTGTTCAAGGTGGAGGACAACTACAGCGCCAACTTGACGGAAGCGTTGTGCGCCGAATCCACACAGATGTCTTCGCAGGAGGGCAGCCGCTCGCGCGAGACCAAAGTCACTTACGACGCCGCGCAGCAGAAGGCCATCTACGTGGAACGCGACCGCGTGAAAAACGTAACGCTCGAATCGAAAGAGACGCCGATTCCCGCTTGCGTGCACGACACTTTAGGCGGTCTGTATGTTCTGAGGACGCTTAATCTGGAGCCGGGCCAGTCTGTAAACGAGGCGGTCAGCGACGGCAAGAAAAGCGCTGTGGCGAAGGTGGAGGCGCAGCAGCGCGAGGATGTCAAGACGCCCACCGGAGTGTTCAAGACTATCCGCTACGAAATCTACCTGTTCAACGGAGTACTCTACAAGCGGCCGGCGCATCTGAACGTGTGGCTGACCGACGACCGGCGGAAGCTGCCGGTGCAGATCCGTGTGCGCATGTCGATAGCGGTGGGGACGATCAATCTGCTGCTCGAAAAGGTGGAGTGACGCCGCCGATTTCCGATATGACTGGCGTAGTCATTCGCGGCGATGGCATCGCGGCGCGGTGCTGCGCCCATCTGCTGGCGCGGTCCGGCGTGCCGGTGTCTGTCCAGCCAACCGATCGTCCGCGATTGCCGGCGATTATGCTGAGCGAGCCGGCGCAGGCGCTCATCCGGGAAATCTTCGACCAGGAAAATCTGTTTCGCGATCTTCCGCGAATTCACAAACGCATCGTCGCATGGGGCCGGGGTGCTGGTGCGGTCGAGCTGGAACACACCGCCGTCGTGGTCTCTGAACAGCTGCTTCTGGACAGTTTGGGACCGGCGCTGCCGGATACGGCGGCTGGCGTCGATATCGGCGTGGACATCGACGCGGATATCGGCTGGACTGTCTTCGCCGCAATGCCTCTGCCGGCGGCGGCGGTACAGCACAGGTTCGGATCGCGAATAGCCACTGCCGTGAAGGTGGAGCTGAAACCCGCAGCTGAACCGGCGGCCTGTTGGATTGAGTCGATCGAGGACGGATGGTTGTTCCTGATCGCCAACGCGCCCGGCTCCGGCTGGCTGCTTTCGGTGGGCCTGCGGCCCCAGGAACTCCTGGACCAGAGCCGGCTGATCCGCGAACAAATTGCGGGATGCCAACCCGCGGCCGCGCAATTCGCGGCGTCGCCACGTATTGTGGCGCCACTCGGCGAACCCGGATGGATCGCGTGCGGAACGGCGGCAATGGCCTTCGATCCGCTCTGCGGGGACGGAACCGCGCACGCGGTCCGCGAGGCGATTCTGGCCTCCGCAGTGATCGGCGCAGCGGCGCGCGGCGACGACCCCGTCCAGCTAATGGCGCATTACGAAGCGCGGTTGACTGCCGGGTTCCGGCGCCATCTGGCCCACTGTCTCGAATACTACGCGTCCGGGTGTGGCGGGCCGTGGTGGCAGTCCGAAGCCGAGTCCGTCACCCGGGGTCTCGATTGGTGCGGCCGCCAACTTAGCCGCCAGACCGCGTTCCGGTATCGGCTCGATGGGTTCGAACTTAAAGCTATCGGCTGACGGCGCCCACTGTGCCAGCACTTGCCCGGAAATTCTTATGCCGCGTGGAATGTTATCATCTGGACTAACTATAAGCCGAACTCATGAGCAGCAGGCGCGCTATGCCTATCACAAGCGATGAACGCCAGCCGGAATCTTCGTCACTGCCGCCACCTGGGCCGCCAGTAGCTTATTGGCAGACCTATCGGCGGCTCTGGGTCTTCATACGCCCATATTTGCGGCCGCTGTGTCTGGTTGTGATCGTCAGCCTTGGGGCCACGGCTCTCACTTTGTTCCAGCCTTATGTCTCAAAACTATTGATCGACCGGGCGCTGCTGCGCCGCGATATGCACGCTCTGGTGTGGATCGCCGGCATCATGTTCATTACGTCCGTGCTGGGGTTCGTATTCAACATTCTGGCGAGCTACCGTTATGTGAAAATTTCGGCGGCCATGCTCTTTGACATACGCCTGGCGCTGTTCCGGCATCTGCAAATGCTTTCGCCGCGCTTTTACGCCAGATACAGGCTCGGCGATCTGATGTCGCGCCTGAATAACGATGCGGGCGAGGTGCAACGAGTCTCGGCGGATGCGCTGCTCTCAGTACTGAGTAATGTCGGGTTCCTGATTGGCAGCGTGGCGATGATGCTTTGGCTCAACTGGCGGCTGTTTCTGGTTGGCGTAGTGCTGATACCAGCTTGCATTTACACGTTCGTGAGGTATCAGCGAATCCTGACTGCGTTCACTAAGCAGTTGCGGGAACGAAGCGCCGACCTGGGCAGTTTCTTCGTGGATTCCATCCTCGGCATGCGCGTGGTGGTCTCTCTCAATGCGGGGGATCGCGAGGCGGAGCGCTTTCGGGAGCGGAATGACGCTTTTGTTGAAACCATGCTGAAAGTACAGGTCGCTTCTTTCATGACCGGAGCTTTGCCCGGCACGATTTTGACTGTCGCCACGGCGGCGGTATTCCTGTACGGCGGGTGGCAGATCATTCAAGGCACGATGACCATCGGGACTCTGGTGGCGTTCATGGCGTATCACACGCGGCTGCTCTCGCCGGTGCAGAATCTAATGAGTCTGACTGCGAGCCTGGCGTCGGCCAGAGTCTCACTCGGCCGTATCTTCGAGTTATTCGACACTCCGCCGGAAGTCACTGAGGCCCCCGACGCCGTGCCGCTGCCGCCGGTACTAGGCGCGATACGCCTGGAAGGAGTGAGCATACGGCACGACCGCGCCGCGGTGCTGGAGAGTGTCTCCCTGGAGATTCCCGCAGGGAGCTTCTGCGCGATTCTGGGGCCGAGCGGAGTGGGGAAATCCACGCTGGCCGATCTGTTGGTTCGCTATCTTGACCCGGACCAGGGCCGCATTCTGATTGACGGCCGTGACATTCGCCAGTTTCGCCTGGCGGACGTGCGCGAGCAGATCGTATTAGTGGATCAAACGCCGTATCTCTTCAACGCGACTATCGCGGAGAACATAGCTTACGCCCGCGCTGGGGCGTCCCGCCAAGAGATTGAAGAAGCAGGCCGAGCGGCCGGACTCGATGAGTTAATCGCCCGGCTGCCCCAGGGCTACGAGACTATAACAGGCGAGCGCGGGCTGGCCCTTTCGGTAGGAGAGCGGCAGCGCATTTCGCTGGCACGGGCGCTGCTGCGCCACCCGCGCGTCCTGATTCTGGATGAACCGACGTCCGCGCTGGATGGCGAGATGGAAAAGCAAATCGCGGTGAGTCTCCGCGCCGCCATGCAGGGCGGCACACTGATTGTGATCACGCATCGCCCCGCCCTTGCGGAAATCGCCGGCGCCGTGATCAACGTGCGGGACGGTGGGGCGCGGATGACGTTAGTCCGTCATGACTTCAATGCCGCCATCGCCTGAAGAGCCGTTACCCGAAGCGCGATCACCGAGAGACAGCCTCAGCCTTCCTTTCGCCGGATGTGAAGGACGCGGCGTGAGAGTGGCAGTGATCGACAGTGGAGTCCATGCGGGGCATCCCCATATTTCGGGCGTCTCCGGAGGCGTCTCGATTAGCCCGGATGGCGTCGTCGAGCAAGACTCCTATGTGGACCGGCTGGGGCATGGCACGGCCGTGATGGCGGCGATTCAGGAGAAAGCCACGCTGGCGGAATACTTCGCGGTCCAGGTGTTTCATAACTACCTGCGATCGGGTGCGCGAGCCCTGTTGCGAGCCATTGAGTGGACCATCGAGCAGCGCATGGACATCGTCAACCTGAGCCTGGGAACGGCCAATGCCGATCACGGGGAACAGTTCGGCGGCGTCATTGAGCGGGCGCTCACGGCGGGCGTATTCCTGGTTTCCGCCAGAGAGATGGGAGGGCAACGCTGCTTCCCGGGGTGCCTGCCGGGCGTGCTCGGAGTCAGTCTCGATGAGCGCTGCGACCGGAACCGGTACCGCGTGCAGAAGGTCGGCGATGGCATCGCGTTTCTGGCTTCGGGCTACCCGCGCCCGGCGCCCGGTATTCCCAGGGAACGTAATCTGCAAGGCATCAGTTTCGCAGTCGCCAACATGAGCGGGTTCGCGGCGCGGGCGATCGAGAGCCTCGAAGAGCGGTCACTTGAAAACCTGCAAGGCGCACTGATCGGCCAGGCGGGGGAGTAATCTTGACCCGAGACACTCGCCCAGTTTTTTTTGCCGAAATCGTTGTCCAGGATGTCGAGAACACGCCGCCTGCTCCGACTCACCAATGAAAGCGCACAGGCGAGTGCGAAAATCGAAAGGAGCAGAAAGCCATGAAGTACATTTTGATGATGAACTGCCCGAAGACGGGCTATGACGCGTTTGGTGCCTGGCCGAAAAAAGACATTCAGGCGAACATCGCGTTCATGCGCGGTCTCAACAAGGCACTCCGCGAATCCGGAGAGTTTGTTTCCGCCGAAGGCTTGGCCAGCCCGCAACAGGCGCTGGTGGTGCGGGCCAGGAAAGACGGTGGGCCGATCACGGACGGCGTGTTTCCGGAGGCCAAAGAGTTTCTCGCGGGCTACTGGATCGTCGAAGTCGATAGTCCGGAGCAAGCTTATGCGATCGCCGCTCGGGCGTCGGCGGCGCCGGGACCCGGCGGAGTCCCGATGAACATGCCAATCGAAGTGCGGCAAGTGATGAGCGGGCCGCCCGACGAATTCCTGTGACGCGGGCCGTTGACACGAGCTTCGAGCATCTGGCCATGCCCGGACTCGATGCGCTAATAGACGCCTCGCTGATTCAGGAGCCTGGGCCGCAGTCCGGGATTCAGTATAATTGGCGCAGCACGTGAGGTGACAACGGTGACACCCAAAGCAATGCTGCTCGCGGCTGTTCTCGGCTCAGGACTCTTCGTTCTGACCGGCCAACAACCCACTCCACCCAGTGTCTTTACTTTGGCTCAAGCTGAGGCAGGCCGCGCGGCATATGAGAACACTTGCGGCAAATGCCACACTTCTACATTGCTGGGACGAAAGGGCGACCCGGGTGAACTGCCGCCGGTCAGCTCCCTGTCCGCGTCCTATCGGGAATTCATAGGACCTCGGGGCTTCGTCGCCCCTCTGACTGGCAAGACCTTCATCGATCACTGGGGGGCGAAGACCGCGGCCCAACTCATCGCGCGTTTTCAGGAAACCGTCGTCTCGTTTCCGCCCGAGGGCATGAATGACGAGACCACAGTCAATATCACCGCTTACGTCCTACAGGTGAATGGAGCAAAAGCGGGAAACCGGCCACTGACCAGAGCAACCGATGCCATTGTTAGTTCGATAACCGGTGACGGCCACGCGGCAAGCGGCCGCTGATCTGGTCTTTATTTGACGGACGTGCGGTGGTCTCCAGGATGTCAAACGCTCTTGCGCAAGCCGCCCGCGAGCTCCAGGTAGACCGTAGGCTGGGGCTGCGCTGAGTCGCGTCGCCAGCCTCCAAGCAGTGCGAGGGTCGCGACGGTGGCCGGCCCATGCCCGGCGCGAGGCGGCGTGAACTTGGGCCATCAGATACAAATCGCTGCGCTGAAGTGCGATGCCGTACGGGAGGTAAAGAGATCGCTGTGCCGATTTGGAAATCCGATAGCGCGATGGGCGGCACGGCAGTATAATCAGCGTCCAAGGAGGCTTCCATGTTTCGCACATCTGCCAAGTGGCACGGCAACTCAGAGGGAAGCGTCGCCATAGTCGCGAAGCGATTTGCGCGTTGCGTTTCCTTCCTGGCAGTGGTGGGAGCCGTCTTCGGCCAGGACACTGTGCCTTTCGACTCCGACCTGGTGATTCGATCCACCACTAACCTGGTACAAGTCCGAGTGGTGGCGGAAGATTCCCAGGGCAGGCCGGTGGCCGATCTGCAACGGACGGATTTCCAAATCGAGGACGACCGTAAGCCGCAGCCGATTACACTTTTCGCGGCCGATCGCGGTACGCGGCCGGCCGCTTCGGGCGATTCCGTGGAAGCGCCCGCCGGCTATTCGGTGATTCTGCTCGATTGGCTCAATATCAAATATTCGTATCGGCTGCAGGCGCAAGAACAGGTCATCGGGCTGCTCAAGAGATACCAGCCACGGGAGAGGGTTGCCATCTATATTTTGGACCACGATCCTCGATTACTGCATGATTTCACTACTGATGTGTCCGCACTGATACCGGCAGTGGAAGAGGCAGGTGTTGGACTCCCCACAGTGGACGACGACCCTCCCGGCCGCGGCAGAGGAACTGGTGGAAATACGGGATGGCAGATTCTCTTCTGGCAAAATGAGGTTTTCGATACGCTGCACACCCTCCAAGTAATCGCAGACCATCTGGCGCACGTGCCCGGGAGGAAGAGTTTGGTTTGGCTCTCGGCCGGATTTCCCATGGCGGTCGGCGGTATAGACTTTGTGCCACGCGTCGAAATTGCCTTAGGCAGACTCAATAAGGCGGATGTAGCCGTGTATACCGTGAATGCGTGCGGCTTATCAACTAGCTGCCGCAGTTACCGGGGGCCGATGCACGAACTCGCCGAACGGACCGGCGCCACCGCATTCGACGCTCGCAACGATCTGGATGAGGGAGTGCGCTTGGCGCTGGAGGATATGCGCATCAGCTACACCCTGGGATTTAATGTTCCGGAAGGCGCGGCCCCGGGCCCTCATGAAATCCGCTTACGCGTGAACCGGCCCGGAGTCAAGCTGCGATACCGCGAGTCATACGATTGGGCGGGAAAGGGCAGGGGTAGATAGTCGCGGGGGAGAGAGAGAACGAACGCGACGCTTTTCAGATCATCGTGTGCTTGTTTCATGGCGCCGGAGGGGAAGTGGTAGGCGCGCGCACTGGAGGCGTAGAACCGAAACGATCATGTGGTTAGCGGATTCCTCGCCTCTCACAGAGCCGCTCCGGGAGATTTTTCTTTCGACACAGCCGGGTCACCTTTTTCCGACTGTCAGAATCAAAAATTCTAACGGGAGATAGATGATCGAAGCTTTCAACAAGTGCCGCGCCGCAATTCTCGAACGGAAGAGGATGAGCCGTGCCGCGTAGTAGAGGAGACCCAATCCGAGGACAACCGTGCAGGAGTATTGGAGAATGCCTTCGGTGGTTCCGTCCACTGCGAGGACGCTGACCACGAACAGCGCAAGAGAAGGAACTGCCGTGAGCCACGCGACGAAGGTGTGGTCGTGCTCTTGCGGCAGTAAGTAATACCCGGCCCGAGCATAGTCTTCGCGATACATCCATGCGATCGCCATGAAGTGAGGAAACTGCCAAAGGAACAGTAGTGAGTATAATATCCACGCTTCGGCGCTCGTTATCGACCCTCCCGCCGCGACCCAACCAATCAGCGGTGGCACCGCGCCTGGAAAGGCGCCAGCGACTGTAGATAGCGGAGTTCTCCGTTTGAGGGGAGTGTAGACGAATAGGTAAGTCCCCAAGGTGGCAACAGCCAGAAGGCTCGCTAGATAATTTACTACAAGAAGCAGGTAAGTCGCGCCGAGCGCGGATAGCAATGTTCCGAACCAGAGACCGGTCGACGGGCGGAGCCGGCCCGCGGCAATGGGACGTCTGGAAGTGCGTCGCATTCTTGCATCAAAGCGATGTTCGAGAAACTGGTTCAATACCCCAGCACCGCTGGCAACCAACAGAGTGCCAACCAGTGCGTGAAAAAGCCGGTCGTACCGGAAAGAGTTCGCTTGACTCACAGCGGCGAGGTAGAATCCGGTAAATGTCGCGATCACAATCAGGAAGTTGACTTCGGGCTTGGTGAGGGTCCAAAAGTCTCGAACCAGGTCGCGCACCGCTAAGAATCGCGACGGCTGTGCGACTCGACCGATCTCGAGAGCAGGCGTGGAAACACTGTTCATCTATGCAACCCTGATTTCGGCGGCCTGGTTGTGTTCGTCCGAAAGCAGACGGGCTGCCAGCACAAGTGCAGGGATCAGATAGAAAAACGGGCTCTCCGCAGGAATTCGTAAGAAGTGGCATTCTACGCGGCTTTCCTGGTTTTCTGAAAAGCGACGTATTCGGTGTTGGTTACGGCCATGCGCCGTGCTTTCAATAGGAGATAGCGCATGTTCTTA
>Ga0208193_1000182_pt1 | contig 42890 bp, 36 predicted proteins | sample June2015DPH_17_2_FD_184716 | JGI IMG/M metagenome (GOLD analysis project Ga0208193, IMG submission 184716) | Peatland microbial communities from SPRUCE experiment site at the Marcell Experimental Forest, Minnesota, USA - June2015DPH_17_10... | ecosystem: Environmental > Terrestrial > Soil >...
GGTGGGGCACCCGAACTGGTAATGGCTCAGTTTGAAAAAATCCCGCAGGGGCTAAAGCCCAAAGACTTTATCAGCCGGATTTTCGGCACGACTCAAGTCGTGCCCTGTTACAAAACAATTCAAACTGAGCCTGTATCTCCGAACTTTATACCTTCGGGAGAGATGCTCTAGCTGCCGTTGGCCCTGGCCAGGAAGAGTTCCTTTGCCGCAGCATAAATTCGTTCTACAGAGGACCGCCGGTAATCCCATTTCGGATCTGCATTCGGCCGATACACAGCCATTGTTGCGTTTGCCTCGTACAGCAGCACCTCTCCGCGCCGGCTCAGGCCAAAGTCAATGCCACCGTAATCCAGTCCCAGTCTTTCCTCGATCCGCTGAAGGGTATGGATGACCGCCGGTCCCAGCACGCCGGCCATGTCATTCAGAAAACATGCTTCCTCAGAGCGGTGCTCCGGATGGTCTTCCATATCGGCAGAGAAGTAATGAATTTTCCACTGCTTTGAAATTGCCAGATGCACCGGGTAAAGCTTTCCTCCGATGAACAGCATGCGGTACTTGCGCATGTTGCCGTCCGCGCCTTCGCCATTCAAGTACTGAATCACGATGAGTTCATTGCCCGGCAAATCATCCACGGATGCGCTCAACTCCTCGGGCCGGACGATGCGGATGAAGTGCTCTCCCATGTGAAAGCCCGGCGAACGCACCAGGAGCGGAAATTCGAAACCATTCTCATGCAACCTATCCGCAGCCGTTGCGGCCATCAGGCTTTCACGCGAAAACACAGCACTGCGCGGCGCAACCACACCGGGAATGTCTTGCAGCCGCTGTGCGTTGTCGCAGCGGCCGGTCGCCAGCACCCGATCCGGCGGATTCACCACCGGAGCCGGAGAACGCGCAAGAACCTGCTCGGCCACGGCCAGAGCCTCCGCGCGAATATCGGCGTCGCCGACACCATTCACAATCAGGCGATGATGCGGCAGAACCGTTTCCTCGTTGTAAAGCTCTACCAGGAGAACGTACGTCTGAAAGACCCGATCATTCAGATACCTCTGCACCAGCACATTGCCCGCGTTCATGGAAAGCAGCAGCAGCACAGGCACCGGCTCACCGCTGCCACGATACGGCAAAGTGACAACCGCCGGCCATTCCACGGCCCTGCCAAGATGCGCAGCCGCGCGGTGCCTGTCGCCGAGTGCGGAATAGGTGCGGTATAGCCCGGCATGTGCCGATTTGGATTTTGGATCACTCTCAAGCGCTTGCTCGTAGAACTCCGCAGCTTCTTCATTTTTGCCCTCGGCAAGCAGCAGTGAACCGGGAGCGCCGATGTCCGGCAGGCGGGCCGATTGCTGCGCCAGGGCAATCAGGTCCGTACTTGCTTGCGTCGTGGCAGAATGCGTCTTAGTCATACACGATCCAGTCATGCACAATCCAGTCATGCGCAATCCTCCAGCATGCGCGCGCACAAGCAGCGGCCTATGCGCAGCGTTTCGTTTACCAGCATCTCGATTTCTCTATAGTCAGTGCGGTGGTTGACGATTGCCGCGCGGATTGCCACGCGGCCATCCAGTGTTGTCGTCGAAGGCGCGACCGCGCCGGACTCCTGCAACTGAATCACCAGCTCGCGATTGAGCCGATTCTGCTGGTCGATCCGGCCTGCCACGCGATAACAAAAACAAACAATGTTCAATTCCACGGGAGCCATCAACTCAAGCTCCCGCATGGCCTCAATGCGGCTCGCGAGAATCCGTGCCAGCTCGCAGGCGCGCGCAATTGCCGCTCCCATTGCAGCTGCACCATGCACCTTAAAGGTGAACCATGTCTTTAGCGCGCGAAAGCCCCGCGAGAGATCGGGCCCGAAATCGCATGGCCACGGCGAACCTGCTGCCAGCCCGCGCGTCTCTCGCGCAAGGTATGCGGCAGGCGATGCGAAAGCCTGCCGATGCAGCTCCCCATCTCGCACCAGAATGAATCCCGCATCGTAGGGAACCTGTCCCCATTTGTGAAAGTCAAATGCCAGCGAATCCGCGCGCTCAATGCCGCGCAGCCGCGGAGCAAGCTCGGGAGCCAGCATGGCCAGCGCGCCGTATGCGCCATCCACATGGAACCAGAGTTGTTCATGCCGGCATAGATTCGCAATTCCATCCAGGTCATCCACGGCGCCTGTATCCACTGTGCCGGCTGTTCCCACCACAAGAAATGGCTTGTCCCCCGCGGCACGATCCTCGGCAATGGCTTCAGCAAGCGCACGCAGATTCATGCGGCCGCTGTCGCAAGGGATCAAGCGCAATTGGTCACTGCCGAGGCCGGCAAAATCCAGAGCGCGTCCAATGCAGCCGTGAACCTGATGTGAAGCATAGGCCTTCAGCTTGAAAGAAGAATCGCTCACACCGGTGCGCCGTACTGCGCTCCCCAATGCAGCATCGCGCGATACAAGCACTGCAATCAGGTTGGCCATGGATGTGCCGGTAACAAAGAGGCCGCTTGCACTCGCCGGAAATCCGAACAGCTCACACATCCAGCGCGTAATCTGCCGCTCCACTTCGACAGGAATCTGATTTCGTCCGCCGGTGTTGGCGTTCATTCCGGCAGCCAGCATCTCCGCAAGCATGCCCACGGGTGTGCCGCCGCCGTGAACCCACCCCATAAAGCCTGGATGCGCGTTGCCCACCGTATAAGGAAGAATGTGCGAGAGAAATTCCTCATGCACGCCGGCCAGATCTGACGGCTCGAATGGAAGCCTACTGTGGAATTGCGCCCGTGTTTCCTGAGACGCCGGCTGCCACACCGGCCGCTCACGAATCTTCTCAAGATAATCCAGCATGTCGTCCAGCATGGTGTGCGCCTGACGGCGAAAGCCATGCCAATCATCTGGATCAAGTGAGGCGGAAGAGTGCGAATCTGCCGAGCCGCTTGTCAACGGATGAGACGAAGGAGCGATTGCCGCCGGAATTTCAAGGATCGACTGCATCTGTGCGCATTCCCCGTGGTGTCTCTGTTGCCAGGCTAGGCACAGATTAACCGCGGGCCTCTGCAGCTCTTGAGAGTCTTATGTCGATTTTTCCGCATGTCGCGCCGATATGGAACCAGCTACAAAGTATTTCCCAAAGTTATTTTATTTTGATTCTGGGCAGCTTGTTCATAAGTGGACGTTTCTGTTCGCTACCGAACGCCCGGTTCGGCAGTGAAGGGATAGCGAGATTGATTTGATTCGCCTTAGTTTGTACCGAGGCCGGCATACAAAATGCCATGAAGTATTGCGAGCAGGGGCAATCGCACTATTCTATTTTCAACTAATTTCAGCTTTTAGGCTTGTTGGATATGGGGCGAAGCGGTTTAAGAGACAAAACTGCGGAAGGAGATGGAAGGAACGCCGCAAGTTGTTGATTATTTGGTGGAGCTGAGCGGGATCGAACCGCTGGCCTCCTCGTTGCGAACGAGGCGCTCTCCCAGCTGAGCTACAGCCCCACAAACTCTTTTGATTTTAACAGCGATGCTGCGGTAAGGCAAAGACGCCGGGCTAGAAATAGTACGGCGTCTTTGCTGTCCAGGGTGAGTCTGGGAAGTTCTTGTGGAGGAGCTGGAATGCGGCTTTGCTGAGCGGACGTTCATCGGTCGGACATCCATAACGCGTGGCTCGGACGGTGAAGTGAAGGGCTTCCGGTACGAGCGGGTCGGAAGGATGCGATTTGGCGTAGGCGAGAACTTGCCGACCGAGGAGTTCGGGTGCGTCAGGGAGAGATTTTAGGCGAGCGTACTCGTCTGCGGCTTGTTGTTGCTCGGAGGCAGTGAAGAGGGCTGTAGGTGCAGGCAAGACAGGCTTCGGGTGTGACTCGCCATAAGACTGCTGCGGGGCACCGATTTGACACCACCAGTTATAACGATACTGATCGAACTGGTTATAGCTGGCAACGCGGGCGATGCCGGGGTCGAGGATAGGCTGAATGCCATCATTGCGGAGAATGGCGACGATGGCTGGGAAGCCGGAGGTTGTTTGTGCAGTGACGCTGAGAGCTTTGGGCAGAAACGGGACGAGAGCGGCTGCGGATTTTGGATCGTCTAGGATGACGGCGCGGGTCCAGGCGATGATGGTGATGTTCTGGCGGAGGTTTGCGGGCAGGACAGGCGATTTTGCGGCTTCGATGAGACGCGAGAGCGGGGTTTTCTCGTTGAGGATGGTGGCGACGTCGTCATCGAAGGTGAGGGGATGGTCGAGTTCGGGGCAGGGTGCGGTTGTTTCAGCGTAGAGCGCGATTCCGGCACGGTTTTGACAGCCTGCACGCAGGTCAACTGCAGCTTGTGAGCCGGTTTCAAGCGCGGTGCGCGGGGCATAGGTGAGGAATTCGTTGAAGTCGCGGGCGGCTGAGAGGCGTTCGGCGAGGAGCGCGTTGCGCCATGAGTTTGGCTTGCTGGATTTGGTTGCGGCGATGGCGGGATCAAGGAGTGCACGGGCTTCATCAAGGTGGTTGAGTTCGAGGAGCAGGCGGACGCGATGGTAGAAGACGGTTTGATATGCGGGTGAGGTTGTGGGTACGGCTGCCGCGGCGGTGAGGAGCTCGGGGATGGCAGTGGAATCGGATTTGACGTTGGCTTTGGCGATGGAGACGACTAGCCATGGGAGCGCATGGGAGTGCTGCCAGAGGGCATAGACATCTTGCGGCTTGGCTGTGCCACGCCAGGCTGCGATCCAGGTGAGCAGTGGTGGCTGAGTTTTGAAAGAGGATGACACATTATTCGAGAGTATCCAGCTCAGGTCTTCAAGATTTTGCTTGAAGTGAGGATCGGGCGTGGGGCCGGTGAGTGCGGCGCAAATTTCTGTAGTGCGTTTCTCTGGTTCGGTACGGATGCGAATGAAGTTAAGCTCGGCTTCGAGATCAAAGCGTGAGGGCTGAGGATTGGGGCTGGCGAGCTCGCGCTCAAGAATTTGTTGCGCTTGTTGCATTGTGGCGGTATTGAAGCCTGCACGGTCCTCGCTGAAGGCATTTGCTCCTTTATCTTCTGCAAAAGCTTTGCGGACGGTGGCGCGCGCGGCGAGATAGTTGCCCCATTCCTGCCACGGAGAATCCTTATCGGCGGCAATTGCGGTGAATTGCTGCGCAGCCTCTTCGAATTTTTGCGCGTAGAAATTGGCGGCGGCGATCTGATAGGCGCGGTCTGCGTGGAGAAGAGTTGGCGCGTTAGCCGGCGCAGGGACGGGCATGGATGCGTCCTTGCCGTTGCAGTTGGAGAATACGGCATCCTGCGCGTGAATCCAGTCCCGGAATGTTGGGCTGGATTTGCCCCAAGTGGCGGCACGCTTGCGGATGGTGAGTGTAGCTGTCTGGAAGGCGTGATCTGAGCAGTTTAGGAAGTTTGACTGGTAATGAAAATTTCCGCTGGATATATCGACTGCAATGTTCTGATCGGGAGCGGGGATTGATGGCAGGTATTGTGCACGTGCTTTTTGCCAGAGTTTGGGAGGGGTTGATTCTTCAGCGGCTTTTTGGGCAGCTTCGTATGCTTTCCATTGTTCGGGCGTCATGCGGTCGAAGTCAGGCTCGTGTGGCTCGACTGCCTTTTGTTCTGCCGCGTTGAGCGAGCCGCCATTGAGGTAGCGGAAGCCGACTGCGTACTCGTTGGAATCGAAGCCGGGTTGGATAATACCGAGCTTGCCTTTGGCGAAAGCCGCTAGGTCATCGGGTTGATGAGGCCGAACGAAGACTTCGTCATAGAAGAAGGGACCGCAGGCTTCTACTTGGCCGGTGGGTGAGAGCAGAGCGGCGAGGGTGAAGGTGGCAATGGCTAAAGTGCGGCGGTGGTTGAAGGCGGGATTCACGGGAGTCTCCGGATGAGGTCGGTGGGCGAATCTTCTTGCCAGCCGTTATCGGGAAAGATGTAGAGGCGTTTGCCGGCGAGATTATCGGGCCAGGGTTCGGTGGTGGAAAGGCCGGCGGAGCCTAAGCAGAGTGGTTCGCGGATGGCGTAGGTTTCGAGATCGCCGGGATGGCGGCCTGGTTCCATGCGGAAGAGCATGGGTACGGCTTCATCGGGTTTGGCTTCGGGGGGCAACGTGCGGAGCCAGTCGTCTGCCGCACACCATGAGGCCAGCGCGGTGATGGAGAGCGGAAGTTTTGCCGGGAGTTGGCGGCGGAGGTCTGTTAGCAGGGCGCTGTAGAAGGCGCGCTGGGAGCGGGTGGCGTCGAAGTCGATCTGCAGGGCGGAGATGCCGGGTTCAGCAGCAACATCGAGGAGTTGGTGGACAACTTCGGCGCGGTTTGCATCACTGAGATCGACATAAGGCAGAGTTTCTATGCGGACGACTGGGATGCGTGAGATTGTGGCGGGAATGATCAGTGTGTCGCGCCTGGGCTGGCTGGTGACGATCAAGCCGATGGTGACGGTGCGATCCAGGTAAGCGACGGCGAAGCGATGGGTGTCGAGGGCGTGGAGATCTTCACGGCGCTCCCATGCCCAGAGGGTGACACGGGGAAGAGCTGAGAGGCGGGATTGGAAGTGCGGCAGCGCGTCTGAACGCACGCAGAAGGCGCAGAGGAAGACGACTGCGGCTAAGGCGAGATCGTAGGCGATGGATGCGCGGCGCGGCACGGAAGTGGCAATACAACAATGAGGCAAGTGATGAAGGAAATCAAGAGGCAGATGTGAAATGAAGCGGCGTTATGTTCTGGCCCATTACGTTCTGGCGAGGATGCCGTCGGTCCACAGCGTTGCCATGTTCAGGGTGTGCTCTAAAACGTGGGGCTTGAATCCGAGTGAGGCTGCGAGCGCGTCGCAGCGCGCGAAGTCTCCGTGCTCGTGGCTTTCAAGCCAGGTGAGCGGAGATCGATCGGTGTTTTGTTGGCCGAGAAGAGCGGCTTGAATTGGCGCGGGCAGAGAAAGAGGGGCAAGCGCTTCCCGAATGGGGATCTGGAGCATTGCATCGAGCAGACTGAAGAGGCCAAGCAGATACTGCTGTGATGGTTCGAGATGGCAGAGCAGAGCTGCGGTCTCACAGAAACGCGCACGCAAAAGAGCCATACGCAGGATTTCAGGGGAGGGCCCGGTGTTGAGTTCAACGGTAACTGCCAGGGTCGCCATGCGCCGAAACAGCTCTTCGCCCATTACAAGCAAGGCAGTGGTGATCGAAGTAACTTCCTGCCTGAGACCACAGGCCGCTGAGTTGACGTACTGAAACATCCTGTAGGCGAGGGCTGGCTCCGACTTGATGATTTCACCCAGCGCCTGGACGTCCAATGGATCCTGCTGGAGCAGCCGCACGAGCTCAAGATGCACCAGATGGTTGGAAGGCACGGCATTCTTCCTTATGAGCGCGGGCTTGCAGAAGTAATAACCCTGGAAGAGTGTGAAGCCCTCCTGTGCGGCTTCTTCAAACTCCGCGCGGGTCTCGACTTTTTCCGCCAGGTACTCGCCGTGGAAATGGGTCAGGGCTGAGATCAGAGTTTGCCTGTCGGCGGCGGGCGTGCTGCGAAAGTCCATCTTGATGAAGTCGGCGATTTCGATGAGTGGATCGATGGAGGGGCTGTAGATGAAGTCGTCCAGTGCGATTTTGTAGCCTTTTTGCTGTAGCCGGATGCAGGATTGCACGATGTCTTCGGTTACTTCGACGTCTTCGAGCACTTCGAGAACGGTGGACGAGGCGGGCAGCAAGAGAATGTATTCGCTGGAAAGCGTGGCCGCTGTGCAGTTGATGAATGCGGGCAGGCCTGCGGTCAATTTTTCCAGGCCATAGATCATGGCGTTATCGATCATGGTCTGGCTCGCGGCGTCTCCTGAACCATCGAATGCAGAGACGGCTGCGCTTCTGAAGAGAAGCTCGTAGGCCACGACGCGTCCTTGCCCGTCAAGGATGGGCTGACGCGCCAGATAACGCATGGCGGGGGATGGCGACGCAGCGCGGCCTTCAAGGCCGGGAACCGGGATGCTGTGACGAGATGGCTCCATGTCCTCCTATATCGGAGATTCAGAGAGCTACTTAAGCGTTTCAGGGGCCTGAGCTAATTCAGATCACTGGAACGCTTAATTGCCAGGATGGCGGCCTGAGCCAGGCATCTCAGCGCACGTAGGTGAAGGTTCCGCAGAGGCTGGTGGAGTGCGAGATGGCGTCGAAGGTGAAGACGGGAACGGCATCGCCGGAAAAGAAGGCCACTTGAAGAGTCCTGCCGGTGGTGTAGGTGACCATGTAGTGCGTGTCATCCGATCCGCAGAGTGTGTTTTTGTGCTCGAACTTTTGCGCGGCGGGAATGTCAAGCCGGTAGACGGTGGCTAGTACGGCGGCGCTTGCGTCGGCGTCGAAGACTGCGCTGACTTCTTCTGGCTTGAGGCTGCGGATGGGAGCAATTATGTATGGTTTGAATCCAATTATGAGCTTTGTTTCGGAGATGGTGATGTCGCTGGTGACGCCGGTGGCTGTGTTGCTGGCGGCGCGCCAGTAGCCGCGTTCGGGTTGCTGTGCTGTGGCGCAGAGTGACAATGTGAGTGCGAGAGTTGCGATTGCTGCTTTGAAGATCTTCCGCATGGCTGCTCCCGTTGGATACTTGCAACGAAGGCCGGAGCTGGGCTCCGGCCTTTGCCTCATGGTGAAGTGACTAGACCACCTAGACCCACCTAGAGCTTATTTAGAGCTGGTTCATGTTCTGGAGGAACTCTGCATTGTTGCGGACCTTCTCCAGACGGCTGATGAGGAGTTCCATGGCTTCGACTGGCGAGAGCGGGTTGAGGACCTTACGGAGGACCCAGATGCGCTGCAGGTCTTCCTTGGGGATGAGGAGCTCTTCCTTACGGGTGCCGCTGCGCTGGATGTCGATAGCCGGGAAGACGCGCTTGTCGACGAGCTTGCGGTCGAGGATGATTTCCATGTTGCCGGTGCCCTTGAACTCTTCAAAGATGACTTCGTCCATGCGGGAGCCGGTATCGACGAGAGCGGTGGCGATGATGGTGAGCGAGCCGCCTTCTTCAATGTTGCGGGCTGCGCCGAAGAAGCGCTTGGGGCGCTGGAGGGCGTTGGAATCGACGCCGCCAGAGAGCACCTTGCCCGAGGGAGGAACGATGGTGTTGTAGGCGCGGGCGAGGCGGGTGATGGAGTCGAGGAGGATGACGACGTCGCGCTTGTGCTCGACGAGGCGCTTGGCCTTCTCGATGACCATTTCCGCGACCTGGACGTGGCGCGCGGCGGGCTCATCGAAGGTGGAGCTGATGACTTCGCCCTTGACGCTGCGCTGCATGTCGGTGACTTCTTCCGGGCGCTCATCGATGAGCAGAACGATGAGGACGACCTCGGGATGGTTCGCCGTGATGGAGTTGGCAATGGACTGCAGGAGCATCGTTTTGCCGGTACGCGGCGGAGCAACGATGAGTCCGCGCTGGCCTTTGCCTACGGGCGTGAGCAGATCCATGACGCGGCCGCTGGTGGCGGCGCGCTCGGTCTCCATCTTGATGCGCTCCTGCGGATAGAGCGGCGTCAGGTTGTCGAAGAGGATCTTGTTGCGGGTTTCCTCGGGCGACTCGAAGTTGATGGCTTCGATTTTGACGAGGGCGAAATATTTCTCGCCTTCATGGGGCGGGCGAACGTTGCCGCTGATGGAGTCGCCGGTTTTGAGATCGAATTTGCGAATCTGCGACGGGGAGACGTAGATGTCATCCGGGCCGGGAAGGTAGTTGTAGTCCGGTGAGCGGAGGAAGCCGTAACCGTCGGGGAGGATTTCGAGAACACCATCGGCAAAGATGTGGCCCTCTTTTTCGCTCTGGGCCTGAAGGATCTTGAAGATCAGATCCTGCTTGCGAAGGCCGCTGGCGCCGGGAACTTCGAGAGTACGCGCGATGCGGCTCAGTTCGGTGATGTTTTTTTCTTTGAGTTCAGAGATGGTCATGTTCACCTGCAAAAGGGAGGGATGGATTGGAGAAGGAGATTGAGATGGGAAATTGTGCTCCGAGAAATTAGGCGGGACTTACGATATTTTCAGCCAATCCGTGCTCTCTCTGCTGTCTTTCAAGATTGCTGCTTCCTGGAGGAGTGCCCCATCGCGTAAATCGCTCGCTGGAGGGCTTTGGTCGCATCGACTTGAGTTTGCGCCTTCGAGATACAGTGTTTCTGAAAATGCTTGATGCTAAATGCTGTATAAATCGGTCGCGCCAGAATGCCGTTGGCTGAGCGATTTGGTTAAGGGCTTGAACTGGTTAAGGGCTGGGGCGGCTTTTTGCTCAAAAAGCTGCCGCCCACAAGCCATTGCGGGGTGAGGGTGTTACGTTTACGCAGCGCGGCGCTGCTGTACCGGCGATGCTTTGACGGGTAGAGCAGGGGAGATGGCGGCGGGATTCGATCCATGAAAGCGGTACAGGACTTCGTTCGTCGTGTCCTGCAGGCGAGTCGTTGGCTTATGCAGCTTGCGGGTCGCCTTGCTCGCCAACTGACAGAGCTGATAGCGGTTGGACACATGAGAGAGTGCCCCAAAAACTAAATCAGAACGCATTTTGAAATTCTCCTTCTCATTTCTGCCCGGCCGGAACATTGATTGCGCCGTCAGTGCAGCCGGCAGCCTGTTTATCTGGCCGCCTTTATTCCATTCCAAGGGTTTAGACGCACGTCCTTGGCCCAGAGTTCAAAGTATTTGATGCGATTCCGCACAATGTGGAACCATATTTATGCATCATTCACAAAATTGGCTTGATCGGAAGTCCTGTTGGCTTGCCGGACAGACCACGGAGATTGGGAATCACGCACACACCACGACAACGCCCGAGCCGAAGCTTCTCAACTCATAAGATGCGGGAAAGAGCAGAAGTACGCGCCAACTTGGCTATACATTCTCCACTTGGGGATAGCACTTTTGACTTTATACCCGCTCATGTTTCAGGTCAATAGTTTTTTCGCGTGAAAGCGCTCCTCGGCCAAAGCGGTTCGGGTTCATGTATATAGTTGGTTTTTATGAAGTTATAGTCGCTTTGGCCGAAGTTTTGGAATTCTGGTCGAGTGGAATATCAATCCTGATCCCAGGGGCGGCCATCGGGGTCAGTCATCACGGATTGCAGCTCCGATTGGCTGACCGGAGCGAGAACGCGGCCGGTACGTCTGGTTTTGCCGCGGGCTGCTGCGACATCGAGCTTGAAGATGCTGGCGACGAGCAAGAGAACCAACGGGAAGACACAGAGGAATGTCTGGAGATTGCTGGGGTGAATTGTGGGGGTCATGAGGAATGTCCTGGAGATTTCTGCTTATATTTTTGATGCCGGGTTCCCTTTCGGGAGTTGTTCCGGCTTGGGAAGCAGAACCTACTTTTCTTTTCGTCGGGAATGTAAAAGGCATGAAGAGAATTGCGGAAGCAGCGAGGCGGGTTGCGCACGAAAGTAATGGCGCGGAGCGGAATGGGGACAACGGGAGTGGCCGGGCGTGTCTGACGAATACTCTTCGCGTGGATTCCACCGCAAAAGAGCATCCCGCAGGGGCTAAAGCCCAGATCATTTTTGAAATCTTTTCGGCACGACTAAAGTCGTGCCCTGTTACAAAACAGGCGAGGTCGATTTGTCAGGTATTGCCTGTTTCCGCCAGATGCTAAGACCAGTAGCTGCGATCGAGAGTGCGGTACTGGATGGCTTCCGCGAGGTGCGAGACGGCGAGATTTCCGGCGCCTTCGAGGTCGGCGATAGTGCGGGCGACCTTGAGGATGCGGTCGTGAGCGCGGGCGGTAAGACCCTGCTGCTGCATGGCGCGCTCGAGGAGTCGCTCGGCGTCGGGCGGGAGCTCGCAGTAGGCGCGAATCTGGCGGGTGGTCATCTGCGCATTGGAGTAGATTTTTTCGCCGTGCTGGCTGAATCGGGCGCGCTGGCGCTCGCGCGCGGCAAGGACGCGGTTGCGGATTTCGGCTGAGCCTTCGGCGGCGGCTCCGCCGCGCAGCTCCTTATATTGAACGGCCGGAACCTCTATATGGATATCGATGCGGTCAAGCAGCGGGCCAGAGACCTTGGCGACATAGCGCTGGATCATGGGCGGCGTACACATGCACTCACGGGATTTGTCATTGAAATAGCCGCAGGGGCAGGGGTTCATGGCGGCGGCGAGCATGAAGCGGGCAGGGAAGCTGAGCGACATGCTGGCGCGGGCGATGGTGACGGTGTGGTCTTCAAGCGGCTGGCGCATGACTTCAAGGACGTTGCGGGGGAACTCTGGAAGCTCGTCGAGGAAGAGCAGCCCGTTGTGCGCGAGGGAGACTTCGCCGGGGCGCGGGACGGCTCCGCCGCCGATGAGGCCGGCGTCGGAGATGGTGTGGTGCGGCGAGCGGAATGGGCGCTGGGTGACGAGACCTGCGGCGGCATCCAGCACACCGGCGACGGAGTGAATTTTGGTGGTTTCGAGAGCCTCGTCGAAGCTGAGCGGCGCGAGGATGGACGGGAGCCGCTTGGCGAGCATGGTTTTGCCGGAGCCGGGCGGGCCGATCATGAGAATGTTGTGGCTGCCGGCGGCAGAGACTTCGAGGGCGCGCTTGGCGGTCTGCTGTCCGCGGACATCTTTGAAATCCACGTTGAAGTGCTGCAGTTCGCTGAGCAGTTTTTCTGTGGAGGAGCTGAGGGCAAGGCGCTGAGGCGCACCGTTTTCGGAGCAGTTGAGAAGATCGACGACATCGAGGAGCGAAGTGACGCCGTAGACGCGAACGCCTTCGACGACTGCGGCTTCCGCGGCGTTGGATGCGGGAAGGATGAGGTGAGGGATGCCTTTCTCGCGGGCCATGATGGCCATGGGCAGTACGCCGGGAACGGAGCGGACACCGCCGTCAAGCCCGAGCTCGCCGACCAGCAGATAGCCATTGAGATTGTCGATGCGCAGAGCGCCGTATGCGCCGAGGATGCCAATGGCAATGGGGAGGTCGAAGCCGGAGCCTTCTTTTCGGATGTCAGCGGGCGCCAGATTGATGGTGATGTGGGTGGGCGGGATCAGGTAGCCGGAGTTCTTGATGGCGGAGCGGACACGATTGCGGCTTTCGCGAACGGCGGCATCGGGAAGGCCGACGGTGTGGAAGTGATCCTGCTCGGAGACTGTGCCGCTGTAATCGACTTCGACGTCGATCAGGTTGGCATCAATCCCGTAAACGGCTGCGCTGAAGGATTTGAAGAGCATGATGGGGGATTTGAGGCGAGTGTATCACTTGTGTGGGATAGATCGTACGGCGAATTTATCTGAAAATTGAGATTGAGCGATGGCGCATTCCCCTCGGACAGATGTGGAGCACAGGGAAATGCACGGTGCGTCCGGCGTACACCTGATGCAAATCGCGTGGGCCGAAGTAGATCAATCAAGGTGTTCTATGGCAATGGAAGCTAATCCGACGTTAACCGCGCGGGCAGTTCCTTTCGACTATACGCATGCGATGGAGTACCTGATCGACGTGGTTCAGGATCTCTCGCTGGCACGCGACCTGGGTCACGTGATGCGGATTGTGCGTCATGCCGCGCGCATGCTGACCGGCGCGGATGGAGCGTCCTTTATTCTGCGCGACGGCGACCAGAGCTTTTATGCGGATGAAGAGGCGATAGGGCCGCTGTGGAAGGGATTGCGCCTTCCTATGCGGGTATGCATCAGCGGGTGGGTGATGACCAACCGCACGCCTGTGGTGATTGACGATATCTTTGCCGATTCGCGTATTCAGTTGGATGCTTACAGGCCCACATTTGTCCGGAGCCTGGCGATGGTTCCGATTCGCACGGCTGATCCTGTGGGCGCAATCGGCAACTATTGGAGTTATACCTATACGCCAACGCTGGAGCAGGTGCGGATTCTGCAGGCGCTGGCGGATATGACGGCAGTGGCTCTTGAAAATGTTCAGCTTTATGGCAGCCTGGAACGGCGTGTGCGCGAGAGAACCGCCGCGCTGGTGGCGGAGAACGAGCGAGTCCACATGCTCTCGCTTACGGATGATCTGACAGGTTTGTTTAACCGGCGCGGCTTTATGGTGCTGGCGGCACGGCAGCTTCGCGTGGCGCGGCGCGCGCTTGGCAATGCATGGATTCTGATGGCGGATATGGATGGTTTGAAACCCGTGAACGACAGCTTTGGGCACGACGCGGGCGACAAGCTTTTGTGCGCAGCCGCCAGGGTGCTGCGGGCCTCGTCGCGCGACCTGGATATTGTGGCGCGCATCGGCGGCGACGAGTTCGCGATCTTTGGAGCGGGCGAGCAATCGCCCGTTGGCCTGGTGGAGCGCGTGCAGGGAGCGATTGAACTGCATAATATGCGCGAAGAAAAGGGATTGAAGCTCTCGATAAGCATGGGACTGGAATACTGCGAGCCCACGCACGAGACCTCGCTTGAATCCATGCTGACGCGCGCCGACAAGGCGATGTACGCGATCAAGGGCGCACGCTCCGGCCGCGAGATGCGAGGCACCTGGTCTTAAAGCTACAATTTCTTTTGTGACGACAAGTCTTTTCGATCTTTACAAGGTGGGCGTCGGTCCTTCCAGTTCGCATACGATGGGGCCGATGCGCGCGTCTTTCCGATTTGTGCGCGGGCTGGCGGAGCGAGGGTTGCTGGAGCGGGTTCGGCGTGTGCGGGCAGATCTCTATGGATCGCTGGCGCTGACGGGAGTGGGCCATGCGACGGACCGCGCGGTACTGCTGGGGCTTGCGGGCAGCGAGCCGGCAACGATTGATCCGAATGCGATGGATGCGACGGTTGCGGCGATACGCGCGAGCAGGCGGATTGTGCTCGATGGCGTTCATGCGATTGAGTTCGACGAAATTAACGACCTTGTTTTTCACAGGGACACGATGTTTCCGCCTGGCGCACAGATGCAGCATCCGAATGGGCTGCGGTTGACGGCTCTCAATGCGGAAGGCGCGGCGGTGGAGGAGCGGACGTATTTCTCTGTCGGCGGCGGGTTCATTGTGGAGGATGGGGCTGCAGAGGCGCAGGGTCGCGCTGCAGGTAAACAAAAATATCCGTTTCGTAGTGCTGCTGAACTTTTAGAGATCGCAGCAGCGAACAAGTTGGCAATTCATGAGCTGATGATGGCGAATGAATGTGCTTCGTCGAGTGAGGCTGAGGTTCGCGCGGGCATTGAGCGCATCTGGCAGGCGATGAAGTCTTGCATGGATCGCGGCATGGCGACGGAAGGCATTTTGCCTGGGGGATTGAATGTGAATCGCCGGGCATGCAGGTTGGCGAAACGGCTGCACGATCGCGAGATCGACGGCAAGGCGGGCGATCCGCTGGCTCCGCTGGACTGGGTAAAGGTATTTGCGATGGCCGTGAATGAAGAGAATGCGGCCGGCGGGCGCGTGGTGACAGCGCCGACGAATGGCGCGGCGGGGTTGGTGCCCGCGGTGGCTCGCTACTATGAGCAATTTGTGGAAGGCGCCGACAGCGAAGGCATTCTGCGCTACTTTCTTACCTCTGCCGCAATTGGGATTCTCTATAAGGAGAATGCCTCGATCAGCGGCGCGGAGGTGGGATGCCAGGGCGAGGTGGGTGTTGCCTGCTCTATGGCTGCGGGCGGACTGGTTGCAGCGTTAGGCGGAACGAATGGGCAGGTTGAGCATGCCGCGGAGATTGGAATGGAGCACAACCTGGGCATGACATGCGACCCGATTGGCGGACTGGTGCAGATACCGTGCATCGAGCGCAATGCGATGGGCGCGGTGAAAGCGGTGCATGCATCGCGGCTGGCGATGGATGAGGATGAAGGGCACAAGGTATCGCTCGACCAGGTGATTCGCACGATGTACCTGACCGGGATGGATATGCAATCGCGTTACAAGGAGACAAGTCTCGCGGGGCTTGCGCTGAATGTGATTGAGTGCTGAGGCGCGCCGAGTTTGCGCCGACGGGTGAGCTGATTGATAGCAAGAAGCCGGACTGTTATTCATCGGCGCAAGCAAAAGATGTGTTCAATCAAAATCGACAACGCGCCCCTAATGAAAAAATTGTTGCCACTTTTTCCACTCTCAGTGTGTTTTTTTCTTGACACTTGTTTTGAGTAAATCTATACATTCCTCATCTGCAATTCACATTGCAGGCTCGATGCAACTCATCGAAAAGGGAGAATAGGCAAATGGCAACGAAGAAGGCAGCCAAGAAGGCACCTGCAAAGAAGGCGGCAAAGAAGGCCGCGAAGAAGAAGTAATCGGTACCAAACAACAACAAGGCAACGTTGAAGGGGACGCTTAAAGCGTCCCCTTCAACGTTTTGCGCGAGATGTGGAAGAGAGCATACGGGCCGCTAGAATCAATATGTTTGAAGGGATACCGAGATGACGCGCCGCCGCTGGATTGCCGAGCATTGGGATGAAGCCACAGCCACTTTGACTGGAGCGCAGGCTGAGCACCTGGCGCGCGTGCTGCGTGCGCAGCCGGGGATGGAGGCCGATGTGGTTGCCGGTGGGTTTGTGTTTCACGCGGAGATTGCGGCGGTTTCACCTGAGGAGATTCGTTTCAACTTGCTTACGGAGCTTGAGGCTGATCCGGCGCTGCCGATTACGCTGGTGATTTCGATCTTCAAGTTTGACCACATGGAGTGGGGCATTGAGAAGGCGACGGAGTTGGGCGTGACCACGATTGCGCCGGTGATTGCGCGAAGAACAGAGAAGCACCTGGCGCAGGCTGCGGAGAAGCGCGTGGAGCGATGGCGGAGGATTGCGCATGAGGCGGCGAAGCAGTCGCGGCGATCGGATGTGCCGTTGATACTGGAGCCGCAGCCGCTGGCAGAGCGAGTGAAGGCTGCCGGCAATGATGTGATGCGTATTGTGCTGGCGGAGCAGGAGCGCGGTGTGACGCTGCGCTCGGTACTCGAAGAGGCGATGAGTGCGTCTATCAGCGAGATGCCGAAGCTGGAGCTGGCCTTTGGTCCTGAAGGCGGATGGGCTCCGGAGGAAGAAGCGCTGTTTGATGCGAACGGTTGGCGCGCGGCTTCGCTCGGTCCGCGGATACTGCGCGCGGAGACAGCGGCGATTGCGGCGTTGGCTGTGGTGGGATCGTTTCTTGAATAAGCGCCATTAGAGATTAGCGAAGCGTAGAAAGAATCCTGCGAGTACGCCGCCGATGAGTGGGCCGAGGACTGGAATGGGTGCGTAGCTCCAGTTTGAGCCGCCTTTGCCGGGGATGGGCGCGAGTGCGTGAACGAGGCGAGGGCCGAGGTCGCGTGCAGGGTTGATGGCGTAGCCTGTGGTGCCGCCGAGCGAGAGACCTATTCCCCAGACAAGGCTGGCGACGAGCCATTGGCCGACTCCCGCAACGGGGCCGTTGGTAGAGACTCCGCGTGAAGAGATGGCCGCGGCAACGATGATGAGCACCGCGGTGGCGATGATTTCGCTGAGTAGATTGAAGGGCGTTGTTTTGACGGCGGGAGCGGTGCAGAAGATGCCGAGCTTGGCGGACGGGTCGGGCGTGTGACTCCAGAGCGGCCCGTAGTGGAGCGCCATGAGCGCGGAACCGGCGATGGCGCCGAGCATCTGCGCGGACCAGAGCGAGAGAAGCTGAGAGAAGTCTCCTGAACGGACAGCGGATGCGAGCGAGATGGCGGGATTGAGGTGCGCGAAGGCACTGCCGCATGCCTGCGCGACGAGCACACCGCAGAGGACCGCGATGCCCCAGCCGGTGGTGATGACGAGCCAGCCTGAGTCAGCGGCGTACGACTTGCGGAGGGTGACGCCGGCGTTGACGCCGTTGCCGAGCAGAATGAGAACCAGCGTGCCTAGAAATTCGCCGAAACAGACAGAATGCATTTGCGGTTGTCCTCTTTTTGCGTTGAGGAATTGAATTCAGGATCGCAAGGATTCTCTACTGTCAGACGTAGATTCGCCAAGGTCCTTTGCGGACGGAGATGGCGTTTTGCGCATCTTGTGCGATTACGGATGTGATTGCGGTGGTAAGACAGCAGCGTATTTTGGCCAGTTGGTGAGCAACTCATTTACGACGGTGTGGCCGACGGTGTAAGCGGCTTCAAGCGAGAGGAGATAGGCGCTGTAGGTTCCGATGCGCTGCTCGGCGAGACTTTGTGCAGCAGTCATGCGGCGGGGCTGGCGGTCGAAGTTGCTGACGGTGCGGAGGACGAGGATACGCGACCAATCGACGCGGCCCGCGTTGGCGAGGAAATGCAGCGATTGAAGCGTGCCGGTGTCTTCCATAGCGGTGGTGGCGAAGTCTCCTTTGCCGGCGGTGAAATAGCGTGTCCATTCCGTGGCCCATGCGTCAAAGAGCTTGCCGTGCCAGTAAGTGGAGGAGGAGACTTCGTCGCCGAGGGTGACGAAGGGAGGTTTTTGCGCGGCGGCTCCGTCAAAATTTGAGCGGACTTGTTTGAGCTTGTCGGTGTCAGCGAGTGGAGCGTCTTTGGTGAGCGCGAAGGCCCACTCGGCGAGGTTGCTGTTGAGCTCATACATTTGTCCGGGGAGGGCGACGGCGGGTTGTTCATAGGGGCGCGTCTTGCGGAGAGGAATGAAGCCGGTAGACCAGTCAGGTGGAATTTCACGCGCGTCGATCTCATAGGCGAGATCGCCATCGATGACCCAATGCGCCCATGCGGCTGAGCCGAGAGAGACACGATCCGGGCTGCCGCCGGCAATGCCTGCGACGATCCAGTAGGCGTGGGAGAGATCGAAACGTGGATCGAGGCCGAGAGCCATGATGGTTGAGGCTGCAGAGGCGGTTCCCTGGCCGGTGAGGATGGCCATTTCACCGCGGTCATTCATGCGCGCGGCGTGATACGCGGCAGGGAGCGGATAGATATGGTTGAGATGATCGCGTTCTACCCAGTACTGCAGTTCTCCGGGCTGGTCGCCTGTGTCCTCGCCGACTTCAAACATGGTGACGATTACGACTTTGACTGGAATGGGAGCGGGACTTGGCGCGGGACCTGGCGCGAGACCGGGCGCGAGACCGGGCGTGGATTGTGCGATGACCAGGCAACAGGAGGCGAAGAGAGCACCGGCAAAGAGTGCGCGAGTAAAGTGGGGCAAGATTCGGCGAGTCATGGCTGCGATGGTAAATGCGATAGTAGGATGGGTAAAAACAAATACGAGGGATACGAGCGATGAGACGATTCTGGCTGACAGTGGCGACGATGGCAGTTTGTGCGGCAGCAGGAGCGCAGCAGACGGCTACGCATAAGTGGACGATCGTGGTGCATGGGGGCGCTGGTGTGATTCAGCGCGTGGCGCTGGGGCCGGAGGGAGACAAGGCCTATCGCAAGAGCCTGGAAGAGGCGACGATGGCGGGCGCGAAGGTTCTGGATGCCGGCGGCACGGCGCTGGACGCGGTGGAGGCCACGCTGAAGGTGATGGAGGACGATCCGCTTTTCAACGCTGCGCGCGGGGCGGTTTTCAGCGCCGAGGGACACAATGAGCTTGACGCCTCCATCATGGATGGCGCATCGCTCAAGGCTGGAGCCGTGGCTGGCGTGATGCACACGCACTACCCCATCAGCCTGGCGCGGGCGGTGATGGACAAGTCGCCTTACGTGATGATGATCAGCACTGGCGCGGATAACTTTGGCGCCAAGGTGGGTTTGCAGCAGGTGGACAACAGCTTCTTCTTCAGCGAATCGCGTTGGCAGGCACTGGTGAAGCAGTTGAAGCAGGAAGGCAGGCCGGTTCCGCCGCGTCCGGCAGGCGCGCCGCCGGAGCCGGGCAAGACTGTACCTGTGGCGTTTTATTACGACGAGGCTGCTGACCCGCGCAGCCACGGAACGACGGGTGTTGTGGCGCTTGACCGCAGCGGCAATATTGCCGCGGGGACTTCTACTGGCGGAATGCAGGGCAAGATGCCGGGACGCGTGGGCGACTCGCCGATTATCGGGGCGGGTACTTACGCGTCGAATCAGTCCTGCGCGGTTTCAGCGACGGGTTCGGGCGAATACTTTATCCGGCTGGGCGTGGCGCGGGAGATCTGCAACCTGGTGCGGTTCAAGGGAATGAAGATACAGGATGCGGCGGATGAGGTGATTCATCATGAGCTGGAAGCGCTGCATGGTGACGGCGGCGTGATTGCGCTTACGCCGGATGGACAGACTGCGTTCAGCTTTAATACGCCGGGAATGTTTCGCGCGCGGCTGACGGAGGGCGGAAAGATTACGGTGGGGATTTATAACGACGAGCAGTGAGGGCGTGGAATGAGCACTTCAGTTAGTCCAATGCGCGTGCGCTTTGATGAATACAGCATGTGGGTCGATCTGAGTGATGGCCGCGTTCTAGGTGTGCCGCTGGCGTGGTTTCCGCGGCTGGTAAACAGCACTCCGGAGCAGCGAGAGCAGGTGAGGCTCAGCAGCCGAGGTCTGCACTGGGAAACGCTGGACGAAGATATTTCCGTTGCAGGATTGCTACAGGAAACTCTGATGAGTGCAAGGAATCCCCTCGGGGGCTAAAGCCCATTCTTATTTTTCGCGAGCTTTTCGGCACGACTGAAGTCGTGCCCTGATACAAAGCTCATTCAACTAAAAGCGGAATGGAACAAGGCTCTAAAGCAAAACGGACCGGCGATTGCCGGTCCGTTTTGCTTTGTGTGTGAATGAGGTTAGCGCTGGGCGCCAGTGGCGGCAGGAGCTTCATTGCGCGCCTGCGCTTTCTGCGCCTGGACCTTGTGAGAGTTGTCTTCGAGCGTTTGTGCCTCAGGCAGGAAGGTAAGAGCCTTCTGAATCATTGGATCCCAGTCGGCGAGAACGCGCAGGCCGGCAACGGAGCCGAACTGGGTGCCCAGAACGTCATCCTTGATATTGACCTTGATCCAGTCGAGATTGTCGGTGATGTCCTTGTCGGTGTACTGCACGCCCTCATTGGTGAGGTACTGCTTGAAGCTGGCGATCACGGAATCGTCTACCTGGAAGTTGCGGTCGACGGAGGCGTGGGTGGAGAAGTAGAACGGCGCGTAATGGAAGAAGACGTTGTGGTACAGAACCTCGTCCTGGAAGTGATCGGACTTGGGCGTTTCGATCTTTTCGTCTGGCGTGATTCCGCCTCCGCCATAGACGGTGCGGCCGGAATCGGTCATCTTCACTTCGCGGTTGTTGCCGTCAGCGGCGCCGGCGTGATTGAAGTAGTAGTCGTAGAGCGAAACGCCTTCGTAGTTGCGCTGAATGAGGCGGCCGGATGGCGTGTAGTAGTGATACGTGGTCAGCGCAAGGCCGGTGTTCTCGCTCAGGTTGTAGACGGTCTGCACCAGGCCCTTGCCGAAGGTGGTTTCGCCGACGATGAGGGCGCGGTCATGATCCTGCAGCGCGCCGGAGACAATCTCCGCGGCTGAAGCAGTGCCACGGTTGACGAGAACGACAATGGGAAAGGTCTTGCCGCCGTTGCCGTGCGTGGCAGTGTAGTTCTGATCGGGGTATGCTCGCCCGCGCTGCGAAACAATCGTCTGTCCCTTGGCGAGCAGATGGTCACAGATCTCGACAGCCTGGCTGAGCAGGCCGCCGGGGTTTCCGCGCAGATCGAGAACGAGCCCCTTGAGATTACTGAAGCCATCGACGGCGTCATCGACCTCCTGTGCGCTGGTTTCCATGAACTGCGTGAGATGGACGTAGCCGATGCCGGGGCGGATTTCGTACTTGAGATCCACGGAGGGATGCGGAATTTCGTCTCGGACGAGATCGAAAACGAGCGGCTTGGACTGGCCGGCGCGCGACATGCTGACCTGCACGTGCGTGCCCTTGGGGCCTTTCAGGTTTTTGGCCACAGAGTCGGAATTGCTGATGACGTTGGGATCGTTGCCGTCCGGGCCAACGGTGACGGGCTTGCCATCCACGGAGACGATGACGTCCGCGGGATGGATGCCTGCGCGGAAGGAGGGAGTGCCCTCATACGGCGTGATGACAATGACCTGATCCTTGCCGGTTTTGGGATCGCGCTGCTGCTGAATCAGCATGCCTACACCGTAGTAATGGCCGCGCTGATCCTCGCGCATCTTGGCATAGGACTTGGGATCGTAGAAATTGGAGTGCGGATCGAGGGTCCGCAGCATACCGGGGATGGCGCCGTCGTAGATGGCGGCATCCGCCTTGTCGCCGGTGATGGGCTCGGCGTAGTTCTGCTCCACGAGAGAGTAGATATTTGTGAAGGTCTTGAGGCTGTCGCGGATCTGGCTTTCATCCTCAGAGGATTGCGCGCGGACACGGCGCTGGAGCATGGAGCCCAGAACGGCGCAGACGGCGAAGAAGAGGACGACGGAGAAAAGAGCCCGGCGGGCGCGGGGAGTCATACGTTGCTGGAACCTCCGGGCGCAAGCTGAGGCACGGGCCACACTGTGGCCCGCCACAGCATGAGCCGTGAGCTAAAGTATAGCACCGGCTTTATGGACGCCGCGGCAGGTGCGACGGTTAGCAATGCGGCTTCCAAACAGATTTTGAGATATATGCGGGCCGCGGCCCGCATATTGCCGGTAGTGTCTCAGAATTTGAAGAAACTGCCACAGGGGCTAAAGCCCGATTTCATTTTTATGGCCGTTTCGGCACGACTAAAGTCGTGCCCTGTTACAAAGCAATTCAAATTGAGACACCGCCGTATTGCCGATTCTGCTCCGCGATGGCTCTCCCGGCATTTACAATGACGTCTATAAGACAGGTGATTCCATCTGTGCCTGTTATGTGCCGAATGATGACATTGAGATTGCTTCGTATTCCCGCGGTGTCTGCGTCCATGCTCTCTATGGTTGGCGCCATGCTGCTCGCTGTTCCGGCCTTTTCGCAGGCCAAGCCCGTTGCCGAGCCGGCCAGCCCCTATGGCGGCGCGACCGTGGAAGAGATTGTTGCCCGCGTGAACGACCAGATCATTACGCGATCCGACTATGACCGCGCGATGAAGGAACTGGACGATGAAGGCCGCCAGCGTGGGTTGACCATGCAGCAGCTCTCGGAGGCGCATAAGGATCTGCTGCGCAATCTGGTCGACCAGCAGCTTTGGCTTTCCAAGGGCAAGGAGCTGGGAGTTACCGGCGACACGGAGCTGGTCAACCGGCTGAACGAGATTCGCAAGCAGTACAACCTGGGTTCGATGGATGACCTGCAGAAGGCGGCTCAGGAGCAGGGCGTGTCCTTTGAGGACTTCAAGGCGAATATCCGCAACCAGATTATTACGCAACAGGTGATGCGGGACGAAGTGGGCCAGCGCATCCACATTACACCGGGCGAGGCACAGCGCTATTTTGAGGCGCACAAGCAGGAATATGTGCAGCCGGAGAGCGTTCATCTGAACGAGATTCTGGTTTCGACCGGTACAGGCGATGCGGACGAGGCGAAGATCGCAGCGGCCAAGGCTAAGGCAGACGATATTGAGACCAAGCTGAAGGGCGGCGCCGATTTTGCACAACTGGCGCGCACTTCAAGCGAGGGGCAGACGGCGGGCGAAGGCGGCGAACTGGGCGAGTACAAGCGCGGCGCTCTGGCTAAAGTGCTGGAGGATGCAACCTTCGGCCTGAAGGCGGGGCAGTACACCGAGCCGATCCGGACACGGCAGGGCTACGTGATTCTGAAGGTCACGCAGCATACCACGGGGGGCGTACCGGAGTACAAGGACGTTCAGGGCCAGGTGGAAGAATCGTATTATATGACCAAGATGGAGCCGGCCATGCGCGACTATCTGACCAAGATGCGCGAGGACTCCTACGTCATTGTCAAGTCAGGCTACGACGATACGGGCGCGACGACGAACAAGCGGATCAATCCTATCGCCTACTCGACATATACTCCCCCGGTTCCGAAGAAAAAGAAGCCGGTGGAGCGCACGCGGTTCCGCGAGAACGCGCATTTCCGTCAGAAGTCGCCGCAGGTCGTGAATGCTTCGGTGACCACGACTACCCCCGCAGCCGCGCAGAAGGCCGCGCAAGCTGCCGAGAAGCCGGGCAAGAAGGAAAAGATTCGCTTCGGCAAGGCTCCGACGAAGACGCTGCCAACAGCCGCTGCGGCAACTCCGACGGAAGATGCAAACGGAGCTACCGGAGCAACGGCAGCCACGGCGACAGCTGGCACGCAGGTAGCGCAGAATGCCGAGCCGGATAATCCGCTGGAGCAGGCTGCACCGCAGAAGAAGTCGCGCTTTAGCGATCGCGCGAAGCTCCCAAAGCAGCCCAAGGCCACGGCGACATCGCTGAAAGACGCGCAGACTCCTGACGCGCCAGAGGCGAGCGAGGTGGCGGATCGTCAGACGCAGTCACAGCCGCTTGGTCTGGGTGGCGATACCGCGAGCAAGAAGAAGAAGAATGACAACGCTACGGCGGGCGAGAAGACGCGCTTCAGCCAGCGGAAGCCGGACGATCCGCAAAAGGCCGGCGAGCCTGCGCAGCCCACGCCGATTCCGCAGGCGCAGGGTGCGGCAGCGGCACAGCAACAGCCGGCTCAGGCTCCCGCGCCGGCACCGCAGCCGCAAACTCCAGCGCCGGCACCGCAACAGTAAGAGCGAGCTTGCTGCAAAGGCCCTCAGTGCGCTGAGGGCCTTTGCTTTTTGCGATGCTCTGCCTCAGGCCGGTCTTGTGCTTTATCCTTCCGTAAAGATGAAGACATTGTTTGTTTCCGATCTGACTTCGATGCGCGAGGGAGATTCCGTCGAAGGCTTCTTCCTGGTTCTTGAAAAGCAGCAGCGTACGGGTAAAACCGGAAGCTCTTATTTCGCCATTCGGCTGGCGGATAAAAAGGGCGACGTCGAGGGCCGCATCTGGAGCCCTGCCGATGCTGAGATCAAGGAGTTCGAGAAGGGCGAAATCGTAAAGATACGCGGTACATATAGCCCTTTCAACGATAAGCCGCAACTGAAGGTCGATAAGCTTCGTGTGGCCAAGCCGGACGAAATAGATAAAGCCGATTACCTGCCTGCGACGACGTACGATGTGCCTACGCTTTGGGCGGAGCTTGAGGGCTTTGTGGCGAGCTTTACGGAGCCGCATCTGAAGCTGTTGGTTGAGACTCTGCTGAATGATGAACGAATTGGCGGCAAGTATCGCGAAGCTCCGGCGGCCAAGCAGTTACATCATGCATGGCTGGGCGGGCTGCTGGAGCATGTGGTGAGTCTGCTCAAGCTGGCTGATCGCGTGGTGCCGAATTATGCGATGCTGAATCGCGATCTGGTGCTGACGGGCGTGATTCTGCATGACATCGGCAAGGTTCGGGAGCTGGCCTGGGAGTCGGGCTTTGAGTACACGGTTGAGGGTGTGCTGCTGGGACATATCCAAATGGGATATGAGCTGGCGGCGAAGACGATGGACGCGCTGCCGGATTTTCCGCCGCGGCTGCGGACGCTGGTGCTGCATCTGATCCTGTCGCACCACGGCAAACTTGAGTTTGGCTCGCCGAAGCTGCCGATGATCCCTGAGGCGCTGGCGTTGAGTTTTCTGGACGATTTCGATGCGAAGATGATGGCGGTGCAGCAGGAGTTTGAGAAGTGCGCTCGCGAGGGCAAGGCCGCGGATGAGATGACGGGGAAGGTTTGGGCGCTGGATCAGCGGCAGATGCTGAATACGAAGGGGTGGCTGGGTCAGAAGTAGTTAGCGGGCAGCATTTGCTGGTGAAGGACGCGGACTATCAGTATTGCGTCAGGTTCAATGATGTAGAAAACAGCGTGCCGACCCACTTCGATTCGGCGAAATTCTGGACGAGTCGATTCGCTTTTTCTTCCTAGTAATGGGTTTTTCCGGATACGCTCAAAGCATTTGTCCAGCTCATTCATGTACTTTGCAAGCTGGCGCTGACCCCACGTGTTCCATGTGTGCTCTGCGATCTGTTCGAGGTCAGTATCTGCATCTTTAGAGAATTTGATTACGAGCATATTTATGCTCGTTTTGCCGGCAATCCGTATTTCTTACGGATCCGTTCCATGGTGCCTGGCCTGGCAACTCCGCTGGCAAGACCAGAGGCCAGCGCTGTACGAAGGGCAATGAGTTTTTCCTCGTTTTCCTGCTCATCGCGTTCCAGCAGGCGCAGGGCTGCGCGCATGACTTCACTAGCGTTGGCGTAGCGGCCGGCTTCAACCTTTGTCATGACGAGCTGGTCGAGTTCGGGAGTTAGGTTTACGTTGCGCGTAGGCATGTGATACCTCCCGCTCAGTATATGTAGATTGGCATACTTTGCCAATCTGCATGGTCAGTCTATGAACCAGTCCCACTGGTCTTTGGTTAAGGGGACTACGGAGAGCCGGCCGATTACTACCAGTGGAGAGTCTTTGAAGAGCGGCTCGGCCTTGATGGCGGCTAGTGTTTTGGGTGTCTTGAGGCGCTTGCCTACTTTGACTTTGACGATGGGAACTTTGGGGTCGGTGGGATCGATGCTGACGACTGAGCCGGTGCCGACGGCGGTGCGCTCGTCGCCGGTGTGGTAGAAGATCCACCTGGTTCCGGCTTTCATTTCGCGCAGGTGCTTGACGGCGGTGGGATTGGTGACGTTGTCCCAGATGGTTTCCTGATCGCGGAGAAAGTCGTCGAAGGAATAGACCTCGGGTTCGGTTTTGAAAAGAAAGTAAGCGGGCATGGAGAGATAGTACGAGGGATAAGGGAAGAGGGACAAGGGACTAAACAACTAGAGACTAAGGGACTCTAGGGACTAAGGGACTGGGGAAGCGCCAGGAACGAGGGATAGAAAGGCTTCGCTTTTTGTTTGCTGGTTTGTACGGTGGTGCGGATTTATGCACTAAAATCTTGTAAGTGATTGATTTTAATATGCTAGATAGCGTTTATTGGTGTTTACTTGTCGGTACATAGACATCGAGAAAGTGGTTACTTTTTAGAAAAAATTGTTTTTTTCCTTTTTTTGTGGCTGGTCTAGAGCATTTCTCCTCTTGCTGTGGAGCGATCCCACCCTGGCCGCTAAAACAAATACGCGGCCAGGGTGGGGCGTCCGAACTTTATATCTTCGGGAGAGATGCTTTAAATGGAAACAGCCCGATTCCTGAGAATCGGGCTGCTCTGCCTGCTGATTCTTACTATGGCACAAACACCCTTAATTGCATGCAAGGGTTTTCCACATTTTGAAGATTTATTTTTCGGGTTGCGTGGGGAGCGGCCGGTCGGTCCAGAGAGCTTTGTCGGCAATGGACTGGACGGGATAAAGGCGTCCGGCGAGAAGCTGCTGCACCTTGGGCTGGTTGGTGTCCTGCGCGAAGAGCCACTTGCGTTCGCCTGTGCCCCATTGCCGGCGGAGTTGATCTTCACTGAGGAAGATCTTTGGCGCGTCAGGCCAGCAGGAGCCCCAGAGAAGCGAGGAACCTTTGCCGAATGGCGAGCAGGGCTGCATGACGATATCTGCTGGCTTCCTGAAGAAATTGTGCGTGTAGAAGATGACTGACGAGGCGTCGGACTGGTCGCCGTAGATGATGAAGGTATCGGCGGGCGTGCCTTTGGCAAGAATGGTGTCGGCCAGTTGCCTGGAGCTGAGCATGGGCTCAAAGCGCGCAAAGGCGATGTGCGCGGCGACGAGAAAGATGGCTGAGGTGAGAGCGAGCGTTGTGGTTGCGCTCAGGTGCTTGCGCCTGAGGCGCAGCCACCAGCTCACTGCCGGGCCGATGAGCAGCGTGACGGCAGCCAACGAGGCGGGCAGGCGCAGCGCAGCGAAGGAGGCCGTGGTGAGATCGAAGAAGTGCGATGTTGCAAGCGTATAGCCGCCTACATCGCGGTGGGCGAGAAGTGTGCCGATGTCCGCAACGAAAGGAAGGTTGCGCGACTCCCACAGGCCCCAGCCGAGAGCCAGCGCAATCAGCACTCCCACCACGGCAAAGACCGCCTGCGCGATGGTGAGCCAGTTGAGCGAGAGCAGCGGATGGCCTTCGTCGCTACCGCGGCGTTCTTCGGTGTTGGCCAACAGGCCCGCGATGAGGATAAGCAGAGCAGGCCACGCGGGGAAGGTGTAGTACTCCTGATTGGTTGAGAGCGAGAAGAAGAGCAGGACGAAGGCGGCGTAGAGGCCGAGCAGCCAGTTGGTGCGGACGCGGAACTTGAGCCGCGTGACATAGGTGGCGACGTCTTCACGGGCGGCGTGGTCGAGATAGAAATCGACGGTCTGGCCGGCATCGCGGCGCAGGTGCTGGAGCCATGTGCGGCGCGTGCGCCAGGCCACGATCGCGAGCGCAGGCAGGAACAGGCTCCAGGGAAAGAGCCAGACCAGATGCGCAAGCCAATACACGGCTACAGGCATGCGGTTGTAGTCGTGCGGCCAGCGTGTGCCGAGGAAACGGAAGACGTGCTCGTTGAGGAAATAGAAGTACCAGAAGCCGTGGACGTTGCCGGGTGTGGGAACATTGCCGACGGGATGGCCCTGATCGGGATTGGCCAGGCCGGCGAGGATGTGCCACGGCGCGGCGATGGCGAGGAATAACAGGAAGCCGGAGAACGGCTTGAGATCGCGCCAGCGGCGCCACTGTCCGCTGAGCGCGAGCAGTGGAATGGCGGCGGCGAGGAAGAAGATGGGCGCGATGAGGCCCTTGGTAAGTGTGGCGAGCGCCAGCGCGGCCCACATCCCGTAGAAGCGGATAGGACGCTGGCTTTCAAGTCCGGATAAGAAGCTGTAGAGCGCAAAGAGCAGCAGGAAACTCAGCAGGGCTTCGGGGATGGAGAAGCGAGTCCAGAGAAACGGTCCAACGGCGGTGAGCACGCCGAGAGCTGCATAGAAACCCGCACACCGGCCCCAGGCACGAAAGGCCCACAAATAGGCGATCCAGGCGCAGCCGAGTACGGCCAGGGAGTTGGAAAGGTGCGTGGAGAAGACATTTTCACCAAAGACGCGGTAGAAAGCCGCGGCGAGCCAATAAGGCAGCGGCGGTTTTTCAAGATAGCGGATGCCATTGATATGAAGCGTGACCAGATCGCCGGTCTCGGCCATGTATTGCGCAGCCTGGGCATGGCCGGCGTCTACGTCATCCTGTAGCGGCGGTGTGAAAAGAGAGGCAAAATAAACGGCGGCGAAGACGATCGCCAGAACGAGCCAGGCGGCAAGCGGGGAAGGCCCGGAGCGGGTTCGATTTTCTTGCTGAGCGTATGTTGTCATTGCAAAAAGTGCAGCTATGTCAGGATAACAAGGTTATCTGCGCATGGTTCTGCAATGGCGGACGGGAAGGGCAGGCCTTATGAAAATTTATGCGGCTTTGCGTTTGACGGCTTTTGCTTTGACCACTCGGACTTCGAAGGCGATGCCGTCTGCTTTCCGCAGGTATGCGATCAGATCGAAGAGATTGCGCGCCTGGGGATTGCCGGTGGCGCTGAGCATGCGCATGAGGCTCTTGGGCGAGCGGTTGAGGGCCTTGCCTGCGGCTATGAAGCCTGTTGTGCCGTTGATGTATTCGCGGAGCATCGATTTGGCGAATTCAAGATCACCTGCAAGCAGGTCATCGATAATTCCCTGAAGGAATGCACGGCGGTATTCTTTGTTCCGTAATTCTTCCATCACGGACTCGCGAAAGCTACGCGTGAGGGCCATTTGATGCTCCTTTCTTACGTTTCTTGTATTCATCCCAAAGCTGTTTTGCCAGCTCAATATCATCCTGTTGCCGGCGTTTTGTGCCACCTGCGAGAAGAATCACGATTTCCGATCCGTCCTGACCGAAGTAAATCCTGTATCAGGGCCGAAGTCGAGACGCAATGCAGAAATTCCGGCACCTTCCGGCTTTACGATCGAGAAATTTCCCTGTCCCAGTCTAAAGACTGCGCGATCGATTCTGGTTCGAATGTCTGCATCGCAGTTCGTGAGCCATTTGCGATAGTGATTCCGTCCGCTTGCATCAATGTACTCACGTACCTCGATCATTTTTCAATGGTAACGCGCATGTTACCGGTTGTCGAGTCGTTTTTCAAGAGGCCGAGCGGATTATCCGGTCAGTCAATTTGCGCCTTGTTTTGCAGGTTGCAGAAATGCAACGGAGGTCGTGTATCTTCGTGTGAGAAGAGCACTCCCTCCGAAGATGCCTACATTTGCAGCGATAGATATTGGATCAAACTCCTGCCGGTTGAAGATTGCCCGGGTTGTCGCGCACCAGCTCAAGACGGTGCATGAGGACCGCGAGGTGACTCGGCTGGGATCGAGCGTGTTTGAGTCGGGGTTGATTTCGCCGGAGGCGATGGCGCTGACGCTGCGCGCGCTGAAGCGGTTTCAGAGGGCGGTGCAGGCTCATGCCGCGGACGAGACTCGCGTGGTGGCTACGGCGGCGCTGCGGGATGCGCGCAATGGCGAGGCCTTTCAGGCGTGGGTGAAGGCGGAGACGGGCTGGAGCCTGGAGATCATATCGGGCCTGGAAGAAGGACGACTGATTCATCGCGGCATTATGAGCGCGGAGCCGGGCGTGAGTGGCCGGGTGCTGCTGGTGGACCTGGGCGGTGGAAGCTGCGAGATTACGCTGAGCGAGCATAAGCGGATCAAGGAAACGGTGAGTCTTCCGCTGGGCGCGGTGCGGCTGACGGAGGGGTTTCTGACGGCTGATCCGCCGGCGGCAGAGGGGCTGGCGCAGATGCGGCAACTGATCGGGCGCGAGCTGCGGCGGGCGAGGCGGAAGATTACGGTCGAACGGGTCTCACTGGTGATTGCCACGAGCGGCACGGCGGCTGCGCTGGCGGAGGCGAGCGCGGCGGTGGCCAAGGCGGGCAAGGCATCGGTGAAGAGGCTGGTGCATGGGCCGGGAGTGGCTCCCGCGCTGCTGGTGCGGAAGCTGGCGGCCAGGCTGGCGAAGATGCCGCTGCAGGAACGCGAGACGATGCCGGGGATCGGGCCGCGGAGAGCGGAGATCATTATTGCCGGGGCGCTGGTGTATGCGGAGCTGCTGGAGCATTTTGCGCTGCCGGGATTTCGGTACTCGCCGCTGGGGCTGCGGGATGGGATTCTGGCGCAGATGCTGGCCGAGCAGGATACGAGAGCCAGCAGCCATGTGGAGTTTGAGCATGAGCGGTGGGAGAGCGTACTGGCTACGGCCAGGCGCTACGGCGTGGACCCGCGGCAGGCGGAGCCGGTGCGGGCACATGCGATCCAGCTATACCGGGACCTGAAGACTCTGCATGAGCTGCCGGGCGATTACGAACACTGGCTGGCTGCCGCGGCGTTGCTGCGCGACACGGGCAAGTTCATTAACCACCAGGGACACCACCGGCATACGCAGTACATCATTTCGAGCTCCGAGATGTATGGATACACGCCGATGCAGCGGACGATTGTGTCGGCAATTGCGCGGTACCAGGGCAAGAGCCGGCCGGGGCCGGAGGACCGGGCGCTGAGGAACATTCCGACGGAAGAACACCGGAATGTGCATCGCGCGGTGGTGCTGCTGCGGCTGGCAATCGCACTGAACCAGGACCGGGCGAGCGACGTGCTGAAGGTGACCGCGAAGATCTATCCGAAGCGGGCGTACCTCGAGATCCGGCCGGGGCGGACGGGCGCGGAGCTGGAGCTCTGGTCGCTGCGGAAAGAGGCGGATTACTTCCGCGAGGTCTTTGGCCGCGAGCTCTTTCCGACGCTGGCGTAGATATTCCGGATAAGCCGCGGATCGATGAGCCAGTGGAGCTGCGCCGGATGGCGGTTGAGATCGATGCGGGCGATGGCTCCTTTGCGCAGACGGAGACTGGCGCCGCCGTTGCCGGTGACAAGCTTGCCCATGAACTCAAAGAGATTGGGATTGTGGCCGACGGCGAGTACCCCTTCCGTGTTGGAGTACTCGGCTAGAAAAGCCTGAAAGTCGGTGTATTTGCCGTCGGGCGCGAGCGCGGGGTTAATTTCGATCTTTGCTTCGTGGCCCAGCTCGGTGGCGACGAACTGCGCGGTCTGCAGGGCGCGCTTGAGCGGGCTGGAGACAACGGTGTCGATCTGGACCTTGAAGGCGCTGAGGGTGCGGGCCATGAGAACGCATTGTTCCTTGCCGTCTTTTACGAGGCCACGCCTGGCGTCGAGTGAAGGGTTCGGCCGGGGAAGGCCGGCGTTGGCGTGGCGCATAAGGTAAAGAATCATAGAGAGCCGTTTCGGCGGGGTCGGTCGGAGACGCCTGCGCTAGAAAGCTGATTTTAACATTTCTGTAACATTACCGTCCGGCTCGATACGTGGAAAATATGCGGCCTACAATGAGAATTGTGGCGACACTGCTGAATTCGCCTTCCCGGACGGCTGGTTTGCGCCTCGGCGTGCCGGGTGGGCCGCTGCATCTCTGGCATCTGGCCAGCCTGGACGCGCCGACGGTGGCGGCGGTGTGGGCGTGGGCCTTTGCGTGGGCCGCGCATGTGAGCCTGCCGGTGTGGATGACGGCGGCGCTGGCGCTGATCGTGTGGACTATCTACATTGGCGATCGGCTGCTGGATGCGAGAGCGGGGCTGCGGACACCGCCGGCGCATGAGTTGCGGGATCGGCACTACTTTCATTGGCGGCACAGGCGGGTGCTGCTGCCCGCGGCTGTAGTGGCTGGTGTGGCGGCCGCGGGGCTGGTGATTTCGCGGCTGCCGGCGCGGAGTGTGCGGCCGGATTCGATTGTGGCGGCGGCGACGCTGCTGTGGCTGACGGGTGTGCATACGCGGCGGAGGATGTTTTCCCGCGCTACCGTGCATTTGCGCGAGTGGGTGGCAGAGATTGTTGTTGGCGCGCTGTTTGCGATTGGATGTGCGCTGCCGGTTTGCTCGCAGGTGGGCGCGGCGCATAGTTGGCAACAGTTTTTGCGGCTGCCGCTGGCTGCGATTGGGATTTATGCGGCATTGGCCTGGTTGAATCTTCACGCGATTGCGGTGTGGGAGTCGCAGCGGGCGGTGCGTGTGCGTGGGGCGGCGGTGGGTCTGGCGGTTGTAGCGTTGTCTTTGGTTGTATTTTGTGCGCCGCGGTCTGCCGTGCTGCTGGTTGCCGCGGCGGGAGCGGCGCTGCTGCTGGCGCTGCTGGATTGTTTGCGCGGACGGATTGCACCGCTTAGTCTGCGCATGGCGGCGGATCTGGTTTTGCTGACGCCGGTGGTGTTTATTGCTGAAAAATACCTCAGGGGCTAAAGCCCAGTGCTTTTTCCTGGGTATTGCGGCACGACTGAAGTCGTGCCCTGTTACAAAGCCGGTCCGATTTGGGTTTTTCCGCAAGCTGTGAAGTCGTGCATGGTTACAAAGCTGGTCCGATTTGAGTTTTTCCGCAGGTTGTGAAGCTATGCCTGTTACAAAACAATTCAACCTGAAAGACTGCGAAGTGGCGGCCTATACGGCTCCAAATTTCGATCGGCTGGCCGGCGCTTACCGCTGGATGGAGTGGCTCAGCTTTGGGCCGCTGTTGCAGCGGTGCCGGTGCGCATTTTTGGGTGAGTTGAGGACGGTGCGGCGCGCGCTGGTGCTGGGAGATGGCGACGGGCGGTTTACTGAGGCGTTGCTGCGTGTCAACTTCGAGGTGCGGGTCGATGCTGTGGATGCCAGTTCTGCGATGCTGCGGGCTTTGGTGGAACGCGCCGGAGCGGATGGAGGACGGGTGCGAGCGATTGTGGCGGACATTCGTTCCTGGCGGCCGGAAAACGGTGATGTCTACGACCTGGTGGTAAGCCATTTCTTTCTGGACTGCCTGACGGCGGAGGAGGTTGAGGCGTTGGCCGGCTCCGTCAGGTTGAGTCTGGTGAGACGGGGCCTGACGGAGGGTGCGCAGTGGGTTGTCTCCGATTTTGCTGTGCCGGAGGGTTGGGCTGGCCGGCTTGCCGGCCGGCTGCTGGTTGGATTTTTGTATCGTGCTTTTGGGGTGTTGACGGGGCTGCGCATCCGGCGGCTTCCGGATCATGCGGCGGCGCTGAAGAGTGCCGGGTTTGTGATGGAGCGAAGGAGAGAGATGCTATTTGGGCTGCTGTTCAGCGAGGTGTGGCGCGGTTAGGTGGTGGTGAGGGTTTCGGTGACGAGGTCGTGGATTTTCTGGTTGACGTCACTGGCGCTGATGAAGAAAGGCGCCTTGAGGCACTCGATGCTGAGCTGCTGCGAGTCTGGCGAGTAGTTCCAGGCGACTTCGACGCCCATTTTGGAGGCGGAGCCGGAGTTTCCTGAGATGGGGATGCCGGCGGAGCCAGCCTTTTGCTGGAGGACGGCGAACTGGGCGGGCGAGATGTTGTTGAAGAGCTGCGGTGTGTTGGACATTGGATTCTCTCCTTTTACACGATAGTTGAGAGTTGTGATTTGTCGGGTTGTGACACGCGTCCGGTTCTGTATTCGCGTCGGTAAATTACAGATAATTTGTCGTTCAGGTGGAAATTTTCTCAGAAAATTCCTTCCAGACGCCGAGATTCAAGGAGCGGGTCAGGGGTTTATTCTCTTTTTTCGCTTTCTCCGGGAGCACTCGTATGTGCAAAGAGAGTTCATGGGAGTTCCTTTTGTGGAGATAATCAGTAAAAAACAAAGACCGCCAGCCCGAAAATGGGATGGCGGTCTTTTGTTTTTCCGATCATTTCCAGTGTGACATAAAGCCAATAAATTATGTGCAAAGTGGACGAAGTTTTTTTCTCTTTAGAATCAGTGGGTTATAAAGTATTTTTGGCTGAGAGGCTTGACAGGGTTTTCGATAAGAACATACCGGGCAGACTACGCCGTTTGTTCCAGTTCCATTCGAATGGACAACCTTCTGAAAGATCACAGGCGCCCTACCCTCGCGAGTTCTCGCAGCTCCAAGCTAAAAGCCGGCTGCTAGCTCTTAATCCCGGTCTGCAAAAGCTGCGAAGCCAGCCCACACAACGCCTGCTGAAACAGCTCTCTGACCGCATCCGCCGTCCAGCCCGCAGCCTTCGGGCCGCCATACGCCGCCAGCAGCGCCGCCGTCTCGCCCGCCGGAATCCCCGCCACAGCCCGCAGCGTAAAGATCACACGCATTCCGGCAGGCAGGCTCTCCAGCCAGGTCCGCACACGCTCCCTGTCCGGCCCGGCAATCGCCCGCTCGAACTCCTCGCCATGCTCGCTCGCCGCATCCAGATCGTCGTCCTCAATGCAGGTCTGCGCATGTTCCAGGCCTTCCGGAGCCGCCAGCGCATCCGCATCCCGCGCCGAAATCTGCGTCAAAGCCTCGCGCGCCAGCACCCGCTTGCTGCTCAAGCCCGCCTGCGCCGCATTCTGGCAACAGGCCACCTCGGAGTCGGCAATCGCCGCCTCTACAAGCTGAATGCTCTCTTCGCCCTCGCCCACCAGCATGGAAGCAATGCTGTAGAGCTTCGCCGCAATCAGGTCGAACATCCCGTCCTGGCCCTCAAACGCGCGCTCCACCGTCGCCTCGTCCTTCTCTTTGCCGTCCAGCAGGCTCGACATCGTGCGCTTGAACTCCTCAGCGCCCGCCGGAACCGGCTGCGACAGATCCAGAATCGAATCCCCCATCGAATTCCCGCTCTCAGTTTCCTTGGTCATCTCGAAACGCTCCTCGCCAGCATGATCAGGAGTGGGGCCTGTCTCCTCCATCCTCAACCCGCCAAGCCCTCAAGTCAAACATCGTCGCTACGCAGGCCGCTTTTGTTTTTATCTCTTCCTTTTTCCTTTGTCCCTCTGTTCCTGTCTTATCCCATCTTTTCTCATCCCCTTAACACCTTTAAGCCCCGCATCCTGTTAGCTAGTAACTCAAGACCCGAACGCGTTAGACTTTCACATCACCGGCGCAGGTGCCATTCCCATGCCAAAGACCACACCCCGGCAAAAGCTCTTCAACGGCCGCGACGAATCCTGGATGCAGTTCAACCGCCGCGTCCTTGAAGAAGCCGCCGACTCTGCAAACCCGCTCCTGGAGCGCGTCAAGTTCCTCGCCATCACCGGCTCCAATCTCGACGAGTATGTCGAGATCCGCCAGGCCAGCCTCATGCAGCGCATTGAAGACGGCGGCCGCGAGCCCGGTTACGACGGCCTCATCCCCGAGGAATCCCTCACCGCCCTCACCCGCGCCATCCACACCTTCGTCACCGCGCAGTACGAGTGCTGGACCACGCAGCTCCTGCCCGAGATGCGCAAGCAAGGCATTCGCCTTCTTAAGTGGAACGAACTCGACGAAACCGCACGCGCCTTCGCCCAGAATTATTTCCAGCGCGAAGTTGATCCGCTCCTCACGCCCATCTCCATCGATCCGGCGCACCCCTTCCCGCGCGTCCTCAACAAAGCTCTCTGCCTGGCGCTTCTTCTCCGCCTCAAGCGCAAAGCCTCCGGCCCGCAGGTTCTCGGCGTCGTCACCGTTCCTCGCGCGCTGCCACGCTTCATACGCCTGCCCTCCGAGCAAGGCAAATACGACTACCTGCTTCTCCAGGACCTCATCGCGCAGAACCTCTCCCGCATGTATCGCGGTTATGAAGTCCTGGCCAACGCCGCCTTCCGCGTCACCCGCAACTCCAATCTTTACTTCGAAGAAGAAGAAGCCCGCTCGCTCCTCGAAACGATTCGTTTCGAGCTCCACAACCGCCGTAAAGGCGACGCCGTGCGCCTCGAAATCGAAACCGGCGCGCATCCCGAAATCGTCGAGCGCCTCCGCGTCAACTTCGAGCTGGATGAAGATCAGGTCTTCTCCACCGATGGCCCGGTGAATCTCTCGCGCCTCTTCTTCCTCTACTCAGACGTCCAGCGCCCCGACCTCAAATACTCCTCCTTCACGCCAAAGCCCCTCACGCTCTCCCGCAAATCCGCCAACATCTTTGAAGAGCTGCGCCAGCGCGAGATCCTCCTGCACCATCCCTACGATTCCTACGATCCCGTCGTCTCCTTCATCCAGCACGGCGCGCACGATGACCGCGTCCTCTCCATGAAGCAGACCCTCTACCGCACCAGCTCCGACTCGCTCATGTTCCAGGCCCTCATCGAGGCCGCGGCCACCAAAGAAGCTACCGTCGTCGTGGAGCTCATGGCCCGCTTCGACGAGACCGCCAACATCCGCTGGGCCCGCTCCATGGAAGACGCGGGCGTCCAGGTCTTCCACGGCGTCGTCGGCCTCAAAACCCACTGCAAGCTCGCCATGCTCGTCCGCCATGACGAAGACGGAGTCACACGCCGCTACTGCCACCTCGGCACCGGCAACTACAACCCCGTCACCGCGCGCTTCTATACCGATCTCTCGCTCCTCACCTCGAACGCCGAGATCGCCGAGCGCGTCCACACCGTCTTCAACTACCTCACCGCGCACGCGGAGATCGACGACTACCGCCCACTGCTCGTGGCCCCGCTCACCATGGCGGAATCCTTCCTCGGCCTTATCCGCCGCGAAGCCGACCATGCCCGCGCCGGCAAGCCCGCGCGCATCATCGCCAAGATGAACGCGCTCCTCGAACCCAGCGTTATCGAAGCACTCTATGAGGCATCCCAGGACGGCGTGCAGATCGACCTCATCATCCGCGGCCTCTCCATCCTCAAGCCCGGCGTCAAGGGCCTCTCGGAAAACATCCGCGTCCGCTCCATCGTCGGCCGCTTCCTGGAGCACTCCCGCATCTTCACCTTCCTCAATGGCGGCGCAAGCCCCAGCGAAGCCGAAGTCTACATCGGCTCCGCCGACTGGATGCCCCGCAACCTCTTCGAGCGCTGTGAAGTCGTCTTCCCCATCCGCGATGCCGCCGCCAAAGCCCGCATCCAGAACGAGATCATCCCTGCGCTCCTCGCCGACACCGTCAAAGGCCGCCTCCAGCAACCCGACGGCGTCTACCTGCGCGTCCATGATCTCTATAAAGACGCCCCCGCATTCTCCAGCCAGGATTTCCTCATGCAGTTCGCCGAGGGCAAATCCGATCTCTCCGAAATCCCTCCACCTTGCCCCAAAATCGGAGCCCACCACGGGGCGCACCACCATAGCGACCACAACGGAGCAGACTCTAACGGCCACACCGCCCCCGAACCCGCAGCCTCAAAAGCCCCTGCAAAGCGCTCCCCCAAAGCCGCAGTCCTTGCCGCCGACTGATGGCCGTTATGTAGATAAGATCGTGTCACCCGCTCAGGATGGCAATTTTGTGGGGTGTGGGCGGAGTGCTGTCCCACCCTGGCGGCAAAGACAAAGACGCCGCGAGGGTGGGGCATTCGGCATGCGGTGGCGTGTAAGATGGTGCTCGATCAAAATTTGTGTGTGGGAGTTTCCGGTGCGTCGATTTCGCTTCTCTGCAGTGTCTCGTTTGGCAATTGCTCTTTTCTCTGGTCTGCTGATGGCGGGTGTTGCCGATGCAGCTTCTACTCCGCACATCTTTCAGCGGCCTGCGCTGAGTAGAGACCTGATTGCTTTTGCGTATGCGGGCGATTTGTGGACGGTTCCGAGAGCGGGTGGGCGCGCGACGCGGCTGACGGTGGGCGTGGGCATTGAGACTGCGCCGATTTTTTCGCCGGACGGGCAGACGATTGCGTTCACGGGCGAGTATGACGGCAATACGGATGTGTTTACGGTTCCGGCGACGGGCGGCGTGCCGTTTCGCGTAACGTATCACCCGGCGGCGGATGTGGCGGTGGCGTGGACGCCGGATGGGGGAAGCATTGTCTTCCGCTCGAACCGCGATTCCGCGAGCCGTTATACGAAGCTGTACACGGTGCCGGCCAAGGGGGGCGTGGCGAAGGTGTTGCCGCTGCCAATGGCGGCTCAGGGCGTGTTTTCGCCGGATGGGAAGGCGATTGCTTACTCGCCTTTTACGCCGGCGTTCGGGTTCAACTACACGAGCTTTATTTCGTGGGGCAACTATCACGGCGGGCTGGCGAGCACCATCTGGATAACGACGCTGCCGGGGCTCGATTCGGAGGAGATTCCGCATGACAAGTCGTCGGATTTCTTTCCGGTGTATGCGGGCGGCAAGGTGTATTTTCTCTCCGGACGCAAGGGACATACGGCGATCTTTGCGTATGAGCCGGGATCGAAGGCTGTAAAAGAGGCGCTGGCGAACGATGGTTCGGATATTCGCTCACTGGCGGGCGAAGGCAACACACTGGTGTACGACCAACTGGGCGAGATTTATCTCTTTGACACGGCTACGGGCAAGAAGACGATGGTGCCGATTGAGGTGGATGCCGATTTGCCGGATGTGCGGCCGCGTATTGTGAGCGTGGCGGAGCAGGTGGAGAATGTGACGATTTCACCGACCGGTTTGCGCGCGGCGGTGGAAGCGCATGGAGAGATTTTTACCGTGGCGGCGAAGCATGGGCCGACGCGGGACATTACGAATACGCCGGGTGTGATGGAGCGCGAGCCCGCATGGTCACCGGATGGGCTGTCGATTGCGTACTTCTCGGATGAGAGCGGGTTGTATCAACTGCATGTGGCGGGGCAGTTGGGATCGAGCGTGGCGGGTGCGCCTGCGGTGAAGAAGTTTTCGCTGGGGAATGAGCCGGCGTACTACTTCAACACGCAGTGGTCGCCGGATTCGAAGAAGATTTTGTTTCACGACAATCGGCTGAACATTTACATGCTGGACACGACCGACGGCAAGCTGGCGACGGTGGGCGCGAAGAACGTGTATGGCGGCTTCTCAAACACGAACTACGAGGTGGCGTGGTCACCGGATTCGAAGTGGGTGGCTTATCCGCAGTCCATGCCGAACCATCTGCATGCGATTTTTCTGTACAACGTGGAGACGGGCCAGTCGACGCAGGTGACGAGTCAGATGGCGGAGTCGACGACGCCGGCGTTTGATCGCGATGGCAAGTATCTCTTCTTTACGACGAGTACGAATGCGGGCGCGACTTCAAACGGGTTGGATATGACGAGCGACCTGTACGAGGTGACGAACAACATTTATGCGGTGACGCTGGCAGCGGATACGGCTTCTCCGATTGCGCCGGAGCTTGAAGACGAGAAGGCTGACGATAAGAAGAGCGACGACAAGAAGGCGGATGCGGATAAGAAGCCTGATGCCGGCGCAGATGCGAAGGCTGATGCGAAGGATGGCGACAAGAAATCCGATGAGAAGCCAGGCGGCAAGGATGCGGTGAAGCCGATCAAGGTGGATCTGGCGGGGATTCAGGATCGCATTGTGGCGCTGCCGCTGCCGGCGAGTGTGTATGCCGGGCTTACAGTTGGATTGAAAGGGAGTTTGTATTTCCTGGAGGCGAATGCTTCAGGGAGGTTTGCCGATCGTGGATTGACGCTGAACCGCTGGGTGCCGGAGGACCGCAAGACGGAGAAGCTGGCTGAGCATGTGACTGGCTTCGATCTGTCAGCGAATGGCGAAAAGATGCTGGTGGGAACCGGGCCCAGTTGGGCGATTGTGCCGAGCGGCGTGCCGGTGAAGCCGGGCGACGGGGTGCTGAACTTCGGCGATTTGAAGGCGCGTGTTGAGCCGCATGCCGAGTGGGCGCAGATGTACCACGAGGTTTGGCGGATTGAGCGGGCTTATTTCTACGACAAGAATTTCCACGGCACGAATACGGTGGCGGATGAGAAGCGGTTTGAGCCGTATGTTGCGTCGATTGCTTCACGGGCGGATTTGAACTACATCTTCCAGGAGATGCTGGGCGCGTTTTCAGTGGGTCATCTGCGCGGGTTCGGCGGGGATATACCGGCGGCGAAGCAGGTTCCGGGCGGGCTGCTGGGCGCAGATTACGAGATCAAGGATAACCGCTACTGCGTTAAGAAGATTTACACGGGCGGCCAGTTCAATACACAGGGGAAGGCACCTCTGGCACAGCCGGGACTGAATGTGGTTGTGGGTGAGTGCATCCTGGCGATTGACGGGCAGGACCTGACGGCGGCGATTGACATACAGCAGCCACTCGAGGGCACGGGGGGGAAGACCGTGAACCTGCGTATCGGCGCCGCAGATGGGTCTCATGCGCGCGACATTACCGTTCAACCACTCATCAGCGAATCAATCCTGCGCAATATCGACTGGATCGAGGGGAACCAGGCGAAGGTGGATAAGCTTTCAGACGGCAAGCTGGCGTATGTGTATCTGCCGGATACGGGCGGAGGCGGCTTTACGAACTTCAATCGCTACTACTTTGCGCAGACGGACAAGAAAGGCGTGGTTGTTGATGAGCGATTTAATGGCGGCGGGCAGGTGGCGGATTACTTCATCGAGGTGATGAAGCGGCAGGTTGAGAGCTACTGGGCTCCGCGCTACGGCACGGTGGAGCATACGCCGAATGCCGGGATTTATGGGCCGAAGGTGATGATTGCCAATGAGACTTCCGGCTCGGGCGGCGATGCGCTGCCATGGCTGTTTAAAGAGGCGAAGCTGGGGCCGCTGGTGGGCAAGCGCACGTGGGGCGGACTGGTGGGCATTGGTGGAATTCCGGTGCTAATGGATGGAGGACGCGTGACTTCGCCGAGCGTGGCGTTCTTCTCGCCGAAGGGTGAGTGGGATGTGGAGAACCATGGCGTCGATCCGGATTACGAGGTGGAGCAGGATCCGAAGTTAGTCAGCGAGGGGCATGATCCGCAGTTGGAGAAGGCTGTGGCGCTGGCGCTGGAGGAACTGGCGAAGCATCCGGTGGATACGAATCCGGCGCGGCCAGCTTATCCGAATTATCACAAGTAGTGCCGCCAAAGAACGAGATACCGAATCTGGCAACGACTACTTCGGGGCAAGGTACTACGCTAGCTCGATGGGCCGGTTCCTATCACCGGACTGGAGCGCCAAAATCGCCCCTGTACCGTACGCCAAACTGGACAATCCGCAGTCGCTGAACCTGTACAGCTACGTTTGGAATAACCCACTGACCAGAAACGATCCGGATGGTCATGAAGTCGACCTTACTGGCACAGACAAGGATAAGCAGTTGGAGCAACAGCGTCTCGTGGCGAACGCTTCCAAAAAGGGTGAATCGGCTCTATTCAAATCCGTTACCGATAAGAACGGAAAGACGACTTTGCAATTGGATTCCAAAGCTGCTGCGAACTTCAAAGGCGACCACTCAGCGGGCTATAACTTGCTGACGGGGGCAATTGGAGCAAAGCAAACAATCTCGGTCGGAATGAGCGACCACGATTCGTTTACGGGGATACCAGATGCAAAGGGGAATGTATCAGTCAATCTGGATCGCAATGTAACCGGACTCGATCTCGTTTCGCCACTGAAGGGGCTTAACGGACAGAACGTTCCTAACCCATTCCAGATCATCGCGGGGCATGAAGTGTTGGGCCATGCGTATGCTTCGGACATCCTGGGGCTCACCAAAGGACTGACGCCTGCTCAAGAAGAAATATGGGTTCGTCAGAACATCGAAAATACCTTGCGGCAAGAACAGGGTATTCCGCTCCGTGATCCGAACTCCAACTGAGCGAGAGAGGTATGGAGATGAAGCGTGCTATCTGCATCTGCGTGGTTCTTTTGCTCGCCTTATCGAGCGGCTACGGCGCGACCAAACCGCCGGACGTGAGCAAAGTCCGGTTCGCGGTCACACGGGTCTCGAAAAGAGCCGGAGTGTTGCACTGGAAAATCACTAATGGCTCGGATGCTGGCGTGTATATTTACAGCTTCTTCCTCCTGGGGCCTGCGTACAACATCGAGCGTAGCCCTGGGAAGCTGATCTTCGATACGAGTCCAATCGTTCGGGTCGCAAGCTGCCCCCCAAACAGAGTTGCCCCACTGCTCCTTCTCTTCGTGCGAAGTGGTGGAGTCATCGAAGGTGACTTCGCAGACGCGGAAGTCAAGAAGGCCGGAGGGGACGAGGTCTCACTCAAAATCGCGGTTGGTTCCGAGCCGGATACGGTGGTTGAAGAAGAGAAACGCCTTTACAACAGCCCCGGCTGCCAGCATAGCCCCTACGATGCTGTGGTCAACTGGGCGACCTTCTTGGAAAGCAGCCGGGTTCAAGTTCCGTAGTCTCCGCCCTTCGCGGTCCAACCGCAAGCCGTCCTCCGGGGCGGCTTGCTGCTTTTACGGCTTCCTCCGGCATCCTCGACACAGCCAGAAAAAGGGCGCGGTGCTTTGCACCGGGAGTATAGGGACACGTCTCCCCCAGTCGGGAGCTGTGCGGTAACCTTCGGTTGCCGCAGAGTAACTGAAACCGAAAAGCAGCGTCTAAAGGAAAAATGCACTCTGGGCCGTTTTCCCTGGCCCCGCATCGCTCCGAGACGTTCAAGTTATCGAAAGATCCGCTGTTCATCGATAAGGTGCGCGATATCGTCGGTCTCT
>Ga0208193_1000183_pt1 | contig 42632 bp, 36 predicted proteins | sample June2015DPH_17_2_FD_184716 | JGI IMG/M metagenome (GOLD analysis project Ga0208193, IMG submission 184716) | Peatland microbial communities from SPRUCE experiment site at the Marcell Experimental Forest, Minnesota, USA - June2015DPH_17_10... | ecosystem: Environmental > Terrestrial > Soil >...
CAGCGGCAATATCAACAGGCGCAGCTCGGCTATGTTCGCGCGGAGGCACAGCGCTACCAGGACACGGTCCAGCTCCTGGTGGCCATGGGAGGAGGGTGGTGGGACCAGAAGCTCGCATCCGCGGACGGCGGTACCAATCCGGCCCGGCAATGATCAGCGGCCACGTCCTGCCAAGCCCGTGGGCGCCCGTGACCGGTGAGATCGGGCACGACGAGTGACCGGGTTGTCTGAGGTCCGTAGGGGGCAACACATGCATAAATTCTTGAGCGTCTTCAATTGACCCAATGACCATCAATCGCTGCAACTGAGTGATGCTATATTCAAATCTAGACGTTTCCAAAATGTTTGTGGACCGGCAGTCGCAGCGCAGCTCCATGCACGGCCGCCACCTCAATGAGCAGCTTGTCCGTGTCCTGAAGACGATCGGCTACGATGTCGGTTTCCAGAAGGGGCAAGGCCAATACCTGTTCGATCGGGATGGCGTGCGCTATCTCGATCTATTGAGCGGGTTTGGCGTTTTTGCGATTGGCCGCAACCATCCGGCGCTGCGCGAGGCACTCAAGAGCGTCCTCGACAGCGACCTGCCCAATCTCGTGCAACTCGATGTTTCGACGCTGGCGGGGGTGCTGGCCGAGCGTCTGCTGCACTACGTGCCCTATCTGGACAAGGTGTTTTTTGCCAATTCGGGAGCAGAATGTGTCGAAGCTGCGATTAAATTCGCCCGAGGAGCTACCGGTCGGTCGCGCATCGTGTGCTGCGCCCATGCCTTCCATGGATTGTCCTATGGCGCGCTTTCGCTCACCGACGATGCCAACTTCCGCGCCGGTTTCGAGCCGCTATTGCCCAACTGCACGTCAATTCCCTTCAACGATCTTGCGGCACTGGAGCAAGTGCTGTCGTCGCGCGAGGTAGTCGCCTTTATCGTCGAGCCGATCCAGGGCAAGGGTGTCAACATGCCCACGGACGAATTTCTGCCGGGTGCCGCCGCGCTCTGCCGCCGCTACGGGACGTTGCTGGTTGCCGACGAAATTCAGACTGGAATCGGTCGCACCGGGCGGTTCCTCGCGGTCGAGCACTGGAATGTCGAACCCGACATGGTGCTGCTCGCCAAGGCGCTATCCGGCGGTCATGTTCCGGTCGGCGCGTTGCTGACTCGCAAGAGCATCTTCGAGAAGATCTTCAATCAAATGGATCGCGCGGTGGTGCACGGATCGACGTTTGCGAAGAACGATCTGGCGATGGCGGCCGGCATCGCAACCCTCGAAGTGATCGAGTCCGAAAAATTGATCGAGGCCGCCGCCAAACGTGGCGCCGAACTTCGCTTGGCACTGACCCGGATGATTCCTGGCTATGAATTGCTGAAGGAAGTTCGCGGCAAGGGATTGATGATCGGCATCGAGTTCGGGCCGCCCAAATCGCTGTGGCTGAAGGCATCCTGGAACGTTCTTGAAACCGCTAACAAGGGTCTGTTCTGCCAGCTCATCACCATGCCACTGTTCAAGGATCACAAGATCCTGACCCAGGTTTCCGGCCCATGGCAGCCATACCATCAAACTGTTGCCGCCGCTGACCATCACGGAAGAGGATTGCAGCTGGATCGAGACGGCGTTCGATTTCGTCATGGCCTCCAGCCACAAGGTTCCCGGCGCGATCTGGTCGTTAGCCAAGACGCTGGTCGAAAACGCGGTACATGAATCCGCCTGAAGCCGGATGAAATTGAATCGATATCAACAGGCGCAGCTCGGCAATGTTCGCGCGGAGGCACAGCGCTACCAGGACACGGTCCAGCTCCTGGCGGCCATGGGAGGAGGGTGGTGGGACCAAAAAGCTCGTATCCGCGGACGGCGGTAACAATCCGGCCCGCTAATGATTCCCACACGCCCGACGCCGACCAACCCTGACTCTCGAATCATCCCCGTTAAGAAAGCCTCCCACCAGCTTGCCATACACAAAACGACACGGTATGGTTTATTAGGGCGGCGCTTCTGATGACAAGCGGGACTGGGTTGTCTGAAGCCCGTAGGAGGCCCACACATGCATAGATTCTACTTGGCACTCATCCTGTTGTCTGTGCCGGCTTCGACCGTCGTCCTTGCGCATAGCGGGACGGACCAGGACGAGAAGGCTTGCACGCCCGACGTGCAACGTCTCTGCCGCAAGCTGATGGATCAAGGCGACCTCACCATTCTGGCTTGCCTGAAGGAAAATCGCGTCAAGCTATCGCACGCGTGCCGGGACGTATTGGTCAGCCACGGGCAATAGCGAACGGTCGAAAGAAGAGGGGCACGTCCGGATCCAATTCGGAAGAACCTCGCTCCGGCAGATTTTCATGATCAGTACGCACCCGGGCACGCCCGCGAGCAGTATGGGAGAGGACTAGCAATGGCTGAAAATCTTTCGATCGATCACCGGACGAGCGCACTGCTCGTCATGGATTTCCAGGCGCTGATCGTCGACAACTATGCCGCCGACGCGAAGGCGCTGCTCAATCGAACGGCGAAACTGATCGCCGCGGCGCGCACAGCGGGGATACGGGTGATCTATGTGGTCGTCGGCTTCCGGCCAGGCTACCCGGAGGTCAGCGACCGAAATGCAACGTTCAAAGGACTCAAGGCCTCAGGCGCATTCGCCGCGGGCGCCGAAAGCGCGAAGATCCATCCCGCTGTCGCGCCGCTGGCCGAGGAAATCGTCGTCACCAAGCATCGCGTGAGCGCCTTCGCCGGGACCGATCTCGATCTGATACTGCGCGCCAACGGCATCGAGACCCTGATCCTGATGGGGATCATCACCAGCGGCGTCGTGCTCTCCACGCTGCGCCATGCCGCCGACGCGGACTACAGACTGTTGGTCGTCGGCGATTGCTGCTCTGATCGCGACGAGGAAACGCATCGGGTGCTGCTGGAAAAGGTCTTTCCGTGGCAGGCCACCATCACGACGGCTGCGGGACTTGAGCAGGCTATCGGGGCTCGGCGGTAACGTTGTCTACATGCTGGGTGCAGCAGCAGCTGTTCTTATCGTGGCTATTGACCCCAGCGTACTATTGTTCGTCAAAAAAGGAGAAGGGCAACAAGCGCGAGAAGTGAGACCACAACACTTAGGCAAAGAACGAGCCCTACGTAGAGGGCGGATTGGCGAGGCATTGATCGATAGTTCATCGTCAACTCTCCTTTGGGAATCGTCCTTCGAGCGGACCGCGTCCTCGCCTTGGCAATTCGCGAGAAGCCGCCCTCGGGATCGGGGCGGGATCCCGTAGGCCGGCCTCTCCACGAGATCCCGGCCTGATCTTCGGGGGAACAGGCCGGGCGTCGCCATCGCAAACCCTTCGGGTCGCGACTCTTGTCGCCGCAGAACGCGAACGCCCTTCTAGGCGGCAATACCAGCGAGAAACGTCAACGAAGTAGTGGCCGCCGCCGAGCGGCGTCGCCGTAATCATCGTATCCGGGGAACGCAGCGGCCGGATCAAGGTCAGGGCCAAAACGCCCATGTGTAGAGGATAGCCGACGCCGCGTGGAAGCTGGAAAAAGTCAGGACCTCTTCTGATTTACTTGGCGGTGATGTTTGTCATCACCTGCGTTTTCTCCGTTGCTCGGGACGCTCGCGCTAGCGGCTTTCTCGCGATCCCTGACACGACGCTCCGCTTCAATCTGGGCCCTGCGTCCAGCCATGATGCTGCGGCGCGTGAGCTTGGCTGCGAACTAAGTGGCGGGAGTATTTGTCTGTGACTCTCAAAGGCGTCCCACGAAAAAACCGCATACCGCTTGGCATAGCTAAAACTATACTGTATCGTTTGTATGGCACTCGGTTATCGTGGCCACGAGTGGCTGCGAAGCCCGCGCTGGGGATGCTTTTCCCGCGTGCCGATACGTGTTGGTCAGCCACGGGCAATAGCGAACGGTCGACAAAAGGAGATCAGTAGTGAGAACTTTTTCGATTCTTGTCAGGAGGGACGACGGCGAGCGGGACGGAACGACGCCACCGACCGCCAACCTTCCGGTCGGGCCAAAAATGCCTTTATCGAGGACCGAATCGAACCCTTGAGTCCCGACAAACTGGCTGACACCCCTGTCGCCGAACCTCCGGGGAATCACATGACGATCCCGTGCCGCGTCCTGATGGTCTATCCGAAGTTCATTCCGAACTCGTTCTGGAACTATACGGAAGCCTGCGAACTCGTCGGTGCGAAGTATCCGGCGGCGCCACTCGGCCTGATCACGGTCGCCGCCATGCTGCCGAAGCAATGGGACATCCGTCTCGTCAACCGTAACACCGAGCCTTTGACGGAGGCGGACCTCGACTGGGCCGATCTCGTGATGATCGGCGGCATGCTCAACCAGCAGCCTGATTTCATCTACCTGATCGGTCTCGCCCACCTGCACGGCAAGCCAGTTTGTGTCGGAGGGCCTGACGTCTCCTCCAGCCCGCATCTTTACGCGGATGCGGACTTCCAGGTGATCGGCGAGGCCGAGCAAATCATGGTGCACTTCATTGCCGCCTGGGAAAGAGGCGAGCGCAAGGGCGTGTTCATCGCCGAGAAATTCAAGATCGACGTCACGCAAAGCCCGATGCCGCGTTACGATCTGATCAAGTTCGATCACTATCTCTTCATCGGCGTGCAATATTCGCGTGGCTGCCCGTTCACCTGCGAGTTCTGCGATATCATCGAGCTGTATGGTCGCGTGCCGCGCACCAAGACCAATGATCAGATTCTCGCCGAGCTGCAAGCGCTCTACGATCACGGTTATCGCGGGCATGTCGATTTCGTCGACGACAATTTCATCGGCAATAAGAAAAACCTGCGCACGCTGCTCCCACGGCTCAAAGTCTGGCTGAAAGAACGCGACTATCCGTTCGAGTTCTCGACCGAAGCCTCGATCAATATCGCGGACGACGACGAGCTGTTGCAGGCGATGAAGGACGCGAACTTCTTCGGGATTTTCGTCGGCATCGAGAGCCCGGATCCAGAGACGCTCGTGCAGATGAAGAAGAAGCAGAACACCAGGCGCAACATCGCCGAGTGCATCCATAAGATTTACGGCTACGGCATGTTCGTCACCGCTGGCTTCATCGTCGGGTTCGATACCGAGAAAGTCTCGATAGGACAGGCGATGATCGACTTCATCGAGGAGACGGACATTCCGGTCTGCATGGTTGGACTTCTCTATGCGCTGCCCGGCACACAGCTGACGCGGCGGCTAGCCAATGAAGGCCGCCTGCACAAAGGCCATGACGTCATGAAAGTCGAGCAGGCGGGCGACCAATGCACGCTCGGCTGCAATTTCGACACCAAGCGTCCACTTCGTGAAATCCTTGTGGATTACAAGACTGTGCTCGGGCACGTGTTCAGCCCGACGGCATATGCTGGACGGCTGTCAAGGCTCGCTGTCATGCTCGACCGCTCCGATCGCCGCCGCGAGCTGCCAGACGGCGACATGCGCAAGAGGCTTGGCGGCATTGACAGCGTACACAGGATCATGCGGGCCCTGCCGGAGGTTCGCGAGCCGTTCTGGAAAACCTTCGTCGGGGTCGCCAAGACCAATCCAGGTGCGCTGCGTTACATCGTGATGTTGATGGCGCTATACTTGCACCTCGGGCCGTTCTCGAAGCACGTGATCAGTGCGATTGACCGCCGCATTGCCGAGCTGGACGGTATGCATCCGGTGAGGGCCACGGGGTCGCCTGCTCGTGCTCGTTCGGCAAACGCCACGGGCAATAATAACCTGAGTAATGAGCAAGTTTGGACGTGAACTCATCTCGCGCATGCTCATCGATGTGATCCAAATTCTTCTTCTGCGCAAGCAGCGTTTACGATAGCGGCCATTTGCGCTCTCCGTTGCCTAACCCGGCCGACACCATGACTGCGATTCGCTTCCGGCATATGTCTTGAGATTGGAAATCGGTTTCGCGGTTGTTTCGTGGGGAACCCGTCCATCACTTAAAGAGCGTCGGCTTTTTCGTGTGCAGTCAAATAAAACGGCCCCAGCCTGTTGGACTGGAGCCGTTACCCGCGGGGGCTTGGGGGGCGAATGATGAAGCGGGTAAAAGCAGAATACTAATTCGTGCGCCGACTCTTAGTTAAATCTTGGACAGGATGTGTATCGAGTTCTCGGCCTGGTGAAGCTTCGGTCTCGCGCTTTGTTTGCGGTAGCAAAGCGCCAACTAAGTTGGCCTTACGGCTTTAGTGGAACATTGCAGGTTTTGCATCCGAAGATCGGGCCAAATTCGCCTTTCGAGTGGGAGAGTCACTTGCCCCAAGGCGTTCGGTTCGGCATCGCCACCATTGTTGCGGTGATGGCGTTGGCACCCGGCCACCCTGGTCGAGGCGCCCGGCCGGTAAAGAGGATATTCACTCTTTCGATCTTCGATCACGAAGAGCGCTGATCAACGGCCTTGCCCCTTCGAAGCCGACAGGACGTAGACCGCAACGAATACAACAATGGCGGCGACGACGGCCAAGGCGATGATCTTTTCCATGTCGCCGTTGGATCACAGCTTACACGCTCGAAGCAACCGGGTGCCTGTTTCGAAATATTTCAACAGCGCGTTTGCATCTGGAGTAGACCGGCGGCAGGTGTGGCGCTAGCGAAACAGGTCCTACATACTTTAGCGGACGAGCTAACCTCTTGCGCGCCACTCCGGATACGTCAACACCCGAAGAACCTAGCGCAGAGCCGTGTCTGTAACCCAGAAGCAATTGGCTCTGAAACAGCTAGCCGGGAACGCTGATTGGCGAAGTGCACCTTCGCACACGAGATCTGAGCTTCGCAGCTTCACGCGTTAAAGGAACGCGGGGCGAACGTGTAGTTGACGAATCCAGCTCATTTCGGAAAGGCTGGGAGCCTTGATGCCCCAAAATTGGAGGTTCGAGATGTCGCGACTTGTATGGCTTGCTGTGTGCATGGCAATAACCTACACGGCGGCCCATGCCCAACAGTTTAATTGCGCTGACTTTCAGCGCAATCCAGATGGGTCTTGGTCCCCCGTGCGACAGATGACAATCCTCAATGACAACGGTGGGCGGGTTTCAATGGTCCCAGGCGTTACCTTTAAAGAGGGCACTAAATTCGTAGGCGTCGACTACGGAGCCATCCTCAATCGGCAATGCCGATAAGTCGGTCGTCACCTCCCAATCTTTGGCTGCCGCGTATGCCAACATCAGGGCTTCGTCTTTTCCGATCATGTGCGGTTCGGCCACTGGCTGATTTATGTCAAACATCTGATCGGAGCACGCCGTGTCCGCTGTTCAGGTAACTCGCACGGCTTCTGCTAACTGCGGCTAAGTCGAGTTCGAGTGGCGCTTGTGCTTGGCGGGCGTGGTAGTTGGTGTAGGAGGCGGCGGCGCGGGTGCAGCGACAGGTGCGGGACTGTACGTTTGCAATTCACATTGATCCATGATGACGGATAATCGCGAGCCTTTGTAGACGTCGGTGTCGAGGAAAGTTGAGTAGTAGCGCCGCGGCTTATCCGGAGGCGGATTTAATTCTCTGACGCAAACGAAAAAGCTGCCGGGCCCGTGGTCGTTCGGACGAAGCGTAGAAATCTCCAGAGGAGTGACTAGCTTGGCTTCTTTTGCGAGTTCCGCAACGGCGCCGCCGATCGCCTTTTCTGTCGGAGGCGACGGTGGCACGTAGGTTGGCTCTGTCGTGCGAACGCTTGAGCATGCGCTAAGCAGCAAGCCCAGCAAGATTGCGCAGCGACGCGCCGTGCTGATCATTTCCCATCGTTTCCGTGTCTAAGACCGCCACCGCGTCTGTAAGCGGGTGGTCGTCAAATGACACGAAAGTGAGGCGACGCTAAATGAATGTTGCTGCGTGTGTCCGCAGCCTTCTAACCAATCACGTATGTAATCGAATTTCAGCCAAGCTACGGATTGTCGGTTCGTCAGGTGCATGCTCGTCACAATGCCGCCTTTGATCGCAGCTCCAATGTAACGAGGCTCGTTATCGCTGCTTCACCTATTCGGTCTATCGAATTCAACAAACTTGACGGGAGGTTTCATGTTTAGAGTCTCTATCGCAGTTGTCGCATGTGTCGCCGGCTTCTCTACAGCTGGATTCGCGCAGAATCAGAGAGGCGCGATGCGGGACGCGTGTAAATCCGATGTTGAGAAATACTGTTCGGATGTTCAACGGGGTGGTGGCCGGATCGGTGAGTGTCTCAATAAGCAACACGATCAGCTCAGCGAAGCTTGCCAGAAAGCGTTTGATGCGCGGACGAAACAGTAGCACTTCAGCTGTCTCAGTCTTGTAGACGCACGTGCCTTACGCATGTTTCACGAAATGCCCTGTTTAAGTTGATCACCTCGCTCAAACCGAGCCGAGTGTTCACCCGCAGCATCTCCGAAACCGGCTCAGTCAGCTTGGTCGGAATGATCGTAGAAGCGCGTCTGCATGACACGGAGTCCTTTTGAATCCGGCGATCCGGTCTTGATCGATTTGGCCATGCGTGCAGTAGAGCGGGCTCAGCCGCCGAAGCGCTTGGATGGAAGCACCTCTAAGTCTGCGGGCACCAATCAACGAAATGCGAAGCCTAAGCGAGATGGGCCTCATCAGTAAAATGTCGGGGACATCCAATCCACTCAAACACTTTGATTACATCGACGCGTTGCGCGGATACGCAATCATGATGGTAATCGCGGTTCACACCTCGCAGTCCTTCCCCCAAATCCCAAATTCGCTGGCTAAGGTCCTCAATCAGGGAGCGCGCGGTGTTCAGCTTTTCTTCGTGACAAGCGCGCTTACCTTGACCATGTCCTGGGTCGCGCGGAATGAAAGCGCTGCCGATTTTTACACGCGGCGGATCTTCCGTATTGCGCCGATGTTCTGGATAGCGATCGTCTTTTTTCTCTGGCTGAACGGGAACGGCCCATCGATTTACGCGCCAGCCGGCATCGGCCTTAGGCAGATCGTTATGACCGCGCTACTTGTCCACGGCTTTTGGCCCGATGCGATAACCAGCGTCGTGCCCGGTGGATGGTCGGTTGCAGACGAGGTCATATTCTACGCCTTGTTTCCGGCGATCGTGCCGCCGCTGCTTAAGGCGACTTGGAGGCCGTTGATCGTCGTCGCGGTTGCGACCGTGGTTTTGGGTGCTCAAGTCTCGCGTCTGCTAGACGGTTTCTCCTACTTATTGCCGGCATCGGCAGAAGGCGCGGCCGGAATATATTTTTCGCTGTGGTTTCCACGCCAACTGCCTTGTTTTATTTTTGGCATAATGCTTTTTAAATTCTCTGTAGAGCGGCCTTTGATCCCGGCGTCGCTCGCGAAAATTGTTTGCGTTCTCGCCATAGCATTCGCGCTGCCCATCCCATTTCTAGAGGGCATAAAGTACGCGTTGCCTCTGGGTCTAGCCACGACCTATGCGATCGCGTTCTCGTTAGTCGCATTTTCACTCATGTATTGGCGCCAGTCGCCTCTGATCAGTTTTCCGATCGTTTGGATCGGCAAGGTCAGCTATAGCGCCTACTTCGTGCACTTTGCCGCCCTCCACCTTTTGCCGGTGCTCCATTTGACGGGATGGCCGGTCGCTGACCTAGCATCGATGTATTTGGTAGTGGTGGTTATTACGGTCGGAATTTCTTCATTAACCTATTTGATGATTGAGAGACCTATGATTCGGTTCGGCAGCGCACTGATTGCCGCTCGGCGCTTGCGGAGTCATCAGCTGTATATTCAACCCGAAGGAAATGTCGTTGGCTGATTTTCGTCAGACCGAAACTAAGAATAGCTCGCTAGCCAGGCGGAGGGCAGCGGCTTACTCCGAACGGAAAATGAACATCTCAAACTCTTTGATAAGAGCGGCAAGAGCGAAGCGCGCCGCCACTTCTGTTCCTACGATGGGAACGTTATCAAAGTAGGGTTCTATCTCCTTCAGAGCGGCTTCGTAGTCTTCCATCGAGCGCCGTGGCGCGGCGTCCGCCATCTATTCGCGCGACTTGCCCAGCACATCACCGTGCTCGCTTCCGAGGTAGAAAGGGCCATCACGAAAATGGCCATAGAAGAATAAGGCCGCCTTAGCTAACAATTCTTCCCTTGCCAAGGCATTCGATGCATCGCGTCGGGTAAATCCTGACGCCGGGGCGGGACGGTTGTTTCACTATTGTGGACCCTGTTCCGCGACATGCTGGACATGCATGCTCGATTGGTCGGACAGCTGGCTTTCTCATTGAGTACCTTCATGGCGGTGCAGCCTCCTTCTTAACAGGTCAAGCCGACGATGTCGCTTGTCGCCACAAAACGAATGTGGTGAACGCTCGTGTTCAACTACGCTGATAGAAGGTGAAAATTCCCTGTTCGGGATAGAAATTTCCCTGTTTATGAAAATAATTTCCCTGATAGTTTCGTTAAGGAAATTGCAAAAAACCACTGCGGCACAGGGACTTTTCGCAGTACCCTACCTTGGAAATCCCAGAAAATCGCAAAATTCCCTGTTATTTTCCCTGTTTGCAGGGAAATTAATGTCTGGAGACCGGTTTCGCGAGACTGCATCCACCACCATCTTCTTCAATGACTGAGCCCTGCGGCCCATTGCCGGCAAAACGCGGTTTTCCACGAAATTTCCACGGCACCTTATCCATAGCTTTCGTGCGCACAATGTCCGCTGCCGGAACAAGAGCTGACATCACCGGCGCCCGGCGTCAGGTCCGCTTTCAACCCGAAGCGAGCATGGACAACTGACAAGCAAGCTCCGCTGGATGGTGTCTCACGATTTTCGCGTGGCGGCGCTGTTACGCTCGCGATCCTGATGGCTATATTATAGAGGTTGGGCAAAGCAATCCGGGCGCAACTTGTGGCTAATCGGCACGACACATGAAAACGATGGATGGTATCAACCCCGCGGCGAAGCCGAGCGGAACAGTTTGTGTCGAATGCTCGGTTCGGGGCGGGTGGTGGTTTCATCTTCGCAGATGCGCCGAATGCGGTCACATCGGCTGCTGTGACAGTTCGCCAAGTCAGCACGCATCGAAACACCACGCCGCTGCGGGTCATCCGATCATCACCAGCTTCGAACCGGGCGAGCATTGGTTTTACGACTACCGTACCGGCGAACTCTTCGCCGGCCCGAAGCTTCAGCCTCCTCACTCGCATCCGTCGGATCAACCGGTGCCGGGACCGGCCGAAGCGGTGCCTTCAAACTGGCAAACGCTGCTTCACGAATAGGGCTGCTCTTTGGTGTGTGATGTCCGCTTCCGGACCCGCATCGAGGTCACCTTCGTAAGCCCACTTCCACGCAATACAAAAAGGGCGGCTGGGAGCCGCCCTTTTTCGTCACGTAATCAGAGTCCGCTCCGAAACGATGAGCCTATTGGCAGTCGTTGCGGCTATCCCAGGAACCTTCACCGCGCCAGGCAGACCACGCCTGGTAATCGGTTTGCTCGTTGTACGGGTTTCCTGGCTCGGTGCTGCACGCGCGCGCGCTGTCGCTGGCAGAGCCATAGGCATTTCTGAGCGTTTCGCTGGAAGCTGCCGGCGCCTGGTGGGCCTGGCGCGCGGATGCCGGAGTCATTTGGGCTGCCAATCCTGCGATCAGCAAAGCGCCGAGAGCGGATATGATTGTCTTGCGCATTTTTTGTCTCCTTTGATGTGATGCGCGGCAGGGAAGCAAGGCTCGCGCACGTACTGGTTGGAAGTCGTCAGTGCACCTCTGCAGGTGAGTTCACTGTCTCCCCCGCGCTTGTTATCGCGCCGAAAGCGTCTTGAATTAAGTGACCTTATGTCAGATGATTACTGACCATATGTCAGGGGCAGGCTTATGCCGTTCGATGGAAGGATCTTGTCCGGAGTGAGTGTCCTCGCCGCGGTCGTTGACGGCGGCAGCTTTGTGAAGGCCGCGGAACTGATCGGGCTCACCGATTCCGGCGTGAGCCGTGCGATCAGCCGGCTGGAGACCCGGCTCGGTGTGCGGCTGCTCGATCGCACCACGCGATCGGTCACCCTGACCGACGAGGGACGGCGCTTTTACGAAGAGGTGAAGCCGCACCTTAACGCGATTGAGGATGCGGCGACTGTCGCCGCCGGCGCGGTCTCGGCGGTGCGCGGCCGCCTCAGGATCGACATTGATCCTTTCCTGCTGCCGCTGGTTCTGGCCGGCCGGCTCGGCGTCTTCTGCGAACGCTATCCCGAGCTCGCGATCGAGTTCGTCACGAGCGAACATGTCGGCGATCTGGTATCGGAAGGCGTCGACCTCGCCATCCGCTTCGGGCAACCGCGCCTTTCGACGCTCGTCTCGCGCAAGCTGATCGAGGCGCCGATCCTCACGCTGGCATCACCGCGCTATCTTGAGCGATACGGCAAACCCAAGCACCCTTCCGATCTCGCCCACCATCGCTGCCTGCAATTTCTCGATCCCTATACCGGACGGCCGTTCGATTGGGAGTTTATCCGCGGCGAGGAGATTGTCGCTGTTCCGACCAAGGGCCCGCTGATCTTCGCCGATCCCAAATCGATGCTGGAGGAATGCGTCGCCGGCACCGGCATCGCTCAGGTCATCGGTTGGGGGGTCAAGGAATTGCTGGCGAGCGGTGCGCTGATCGATCTTTTTCCTCGTTGGCACGGCGAGCGCTTCCCGCTGTTCGCCTTTCATCCGTCACGCAAGCATCCGCCGGCCAAAGTCCGGGCTTTCACGGACTTTTGTGTCGAGATTCTTGGCAAGCTGTGACGATGGGCGTTCCGGTCGCCGCCGGCCGATCGCGAATGAAGAACTGCAAGCTACGGCATCTCGACACCCGAGATCTCCTCGCAGATATCGAACAACCTGTCCTGGAGCGCAATATCCCGGCTCTGTGGATTCGGCGAGCGTGGCTCAAGGTGATAGAAATAGCCGGCCGTCGTCTGGGCGTTCGCATCGTTGCTCGCGGCAAGCCACGCCTGGGTCAGATGGGCCTGATCGATATCGTCGGGCGCGCCGGGGCCGCCCATCTTGGTAGGGACCCAACCGGGCTCCAGCGCATTCGACTGTACATCGGGCCACAGGCGAGCAACGGCGTAGGCCAGCATGGCATCATGCAGTTTGCTCTCGGCATAGGCTGTCGATCCGTTCCAGCGCCGCTTTCGCCAGAGGATGTCGTCCAGATGGGCGTCTGCATGGTGATGCATACCCGAGCTCAGATAGACCAACCGCTTCGGCCGTTCGATCAGTGCCGTGAGGATGTAGGCGGCGAGCGTGTTGATCGCAAAGACGTGCGGCAGACCGTCGGCGGTGATGCGATGGCCTTCCCGATAGCCGACGGCCGCATTGTGAATGACGGCGTCGAAGCGACCGAGCGCGTTGACCTGTGCTGCGACGTCCCTGGCGCCAACGATCGTCTCCAGGTCGCCTGTGACGATCGCTTGCGCGGCAGGCAGTGCGCGCTTGGCGTCATCGGCCCGGGCAGCGTTACGGGCGTGGAGGACGACCTGATGACCTTGATTGATGAGCAGTTCGCCTGCGGTGAGGCCGAGTCCGGTTGACGAGCCGGAAATAAAGATGCGTGACATGGTGGTTATCCTTGGGTCGGACCAGCGGAGCGGTATCCGCCGGTGGTTGATGTTCAGGGTTGGGAACTGCGGGCGGTGACCAGAAGCGCGGCACCGAGGAGCGCGCAGACGACGCCGAAGAGATAAACCGCTGCGTAGCCGAACTGCCCCGCGATCACGCCGGCCGTGGGACCGGACAGGCCATAGGCGATGTCGAGGAACGCAACGAACGCGCCCATTGCGCTGCCGCGATTGGCCGGCAACACCCGTTTCAGGGCCTCCACCCCAAGCGCCGGGAAGACCAGCGCGCAGCCGAGGCCTGTGACCAGCGCACCGGCAAGCGCGACGATCTCATGGGGAGCACCCCACAGCATCGCCTGTCCGATCGCCTCGACGATCAGCGACCACAGCGCGACGCGATAGCCGCTCATCCTGTCCGGCAGAGACCCGAGGACCAGGCGAACAAAGATGAAGCCGACGCCGAAGGCGGTCATGACAAGGCCCGCATGCCCCCAATTACGCGCCGCGAAGTAAAGCGAGGCGAACGCAGTCAGACCCGCCAGTCCGACACCCTGCAGCATCAGGCCGAGGCCTTCCCGCCAGATCTGGCCGATCACGCTGAAGAAGGGCAGGCGCCGACCCGCCGGGCTCGTGTAGGACACTTCGCGGAACGCGATGACCGCTGCGATGAGCGGCGCGACGATGCAGGCGACCATGGCGGCCTGGAGCCCGTAACTCTGATAGAGCGCCATGCCGATCGGCGCGCCAATGGCGAGCGCCGCGAACATGGCGATGCCCGTCCAGGACATCGACATGCCCGCGCGCTGCGGGCCGACCGAGGCGATCGACCAGGAAACACAGCCGGTGACGAACTGGCTCTCGCCGAAGCCGGCGACCAGGCGGCCGACGACGATGACGGTGAGGCTGATCGCCGGGGATAAACCCGGCATCGCGGCGACGAGATAGAGCAGGCCACCCAACGCGCAGACCGCCGCGCCCTGAAGCGCTGAGCGTTTGCCGCCGTGGTGATCCGTGAGCCTGCCCGCATAGCCGCGCGTCAACACGGTCGCGAGGAACTGGATGCCGATCACGAGCCCGACGATCAGGTTGCTGAAGCCCCGGTTGTGATGAACGAATATCGGTATCACCGGCAGCGGCAGGCCGACGGCGAGATAACCGCAGAAAAGCGCCGCGATGATGCCCGGCGCGGGACGAGAAAGGTGAACCGGCGCGGCCTCTGACAGACTCACGCCCTTTGCAGCAAGTGCCGACATGATTGCCTCCATGAAATTCGATTGAGGGGATGACGTCGCCGTCCATTCGCTGGACGGCGACGTCTGGTCAGGCCGCGGCTTTCGCAGCCGTGGATGCGCCGAACAGGTCCGGGCGATAGCCGCTCGCTTCGAGCAAATAGTCGCGCGAGGCGGTCACGTCGGCCGTGAGCTTGGCGATATCGACGTCGACCAGCTTTCCGGCACGCTTGCGGATCTCGCCGGCGACCATCACTGTCTCTACATCGGAGCGCTCGACTGCCTGCACGATCGTCCCGATGGCATTGGTGACCGGGAACACAGCGACGCCATCCGTACGTACCATGATGATGTCGGCCTGCTTGCCGGGCGTCAGCGTACCGATCTGGCTTTCGAGACCGGCGGCGCGGGCGCCGTTGACGGTCGCGGCCTTGAGTACGGCTTCCACCGAGATCGGCGCGGGCACATTCTGCTCGCCCCGGAAACGACGGTAGCGCATCGCGGAGCGCTGCTACCCGAACAAGGCGTGCATTTCCCCGAACAAGTCACTGCCGAAGGCGGTATCGAGGTCGATGCCGAGCGCCGGGGTCAGGCCGTGGTCGATCGCCTGCTGGTAGGCGAAGCTCTCATCGTCGAAGCCAAATAGTGCGTCCGAGCGCGGGTTGACGGTGACGTTGACGCCCGCATCCGCGAACAGCTTCCACGTCTCTTGCGGAATCCGGGTGCAGTGATTGAAGATATTGTGCGGGCCGAGCACGCCCGCTTCAGCGAACTCCGGTCCAAGCCCGGCGAGTTCGCCGATGAATTCGGTCAGGATGCGCATGTCGAGGCTGCGCGCGACCTTCCACCAGTCGAGATTGAGCTGGCCGAACAGGCCGGCCCGAACCAGGCCGTCGCCGTGGTTCCAGTTGTCGGCGAGACGCCTGAGGTCTTCCGGCAAATGGGCCGCCGAGGCCTTCTTGTCCATCGCAGCGCCGACCATGTGCAAGGCGCGGATGCCGGCATCGTCGAGTGCATCGAGCGCCGCATCGGTATGCTCGGGACTGCGCGACGAATGGCAGGCATCGATGATCGTCGTGATGCCGGCATCGAGCGACGCGACTGCCGTGAGCTTCGTGCTCAGATACATGTCGAGCGGGCGGTAATGCGCGCCCAGGGTCTCGGCCACGACGCCGATATAGGCAAAGAGATCGTCGACATCAGGCATCATGCGACGCATCACGCCGAGCCACATATGATGGTGGGCATCGACGAGGCCCGGCATGACGATGCGGCCGGTGGCGTCGATCACCTCAGCGCCGTCGGTCTGGAGGTTCACGCCCACCGCGGCGATGCGGCCGCTATCGACCAGCACGTCGCCCGTGGAGAGATTGGGAATCCCGGGGTCCATTGTGATGACGGTGCCGCCTTTGAAGAGGGTACGGCCGTTGTTCTGCTGGTTCATCGGTCAAGTCCTTCCATTGCGTTTTTCGGGTCACCGCCAGCCTTATCGCGCCAAAAACGACTTGAATTAAGTGACCTTATGTCAGGTAATTACTGACTGAATGTCAGGTTAGGCTTGCGCCGTGCGATGAAGGAGGTTGTCCGGAGCGTGTCTTCACACGGTCGGTTACCCTGACCGACGAGGGACGGCGTGTTTGCCCGGCATATTTGACATGGCCGAGGGCGTTCTCGGGCCTTGCGCGGCCGCAGCCATCGCTGCACATTCGACCGCAAAGCGCGGCGCCGCGAAGCGGTCTGCAAAAACGATATTCAAGGGACGGACCATGGCGGCGACACGGATCGACTGCGATATCCATCCGGCCGTCGGCGGCACGCGCACGACGCTGTTGCCCTATCTCGACGATCACTGGAAAGAGCAGGTGGTGAGCCGGGCGATCGATGGCCTCGATCTCACCAGCTATCCGCCGAACATGCCGTTCTCCGGCCGCGCTGATTGGCGGCCGAAGGGCGCCAAACCCGGCAGCGATCTCGCGATGGTTCAGCGCGGCGCGTTCGAGCAGTTGGGTGCAAGCCACGCGATCTGCAACGTGCTCTACGGCGCGCAAGCCGTTTACGATCCCTATATGGCGTCGGCCTTCTGCAAGGCGATCAATGACTGGATCGCGGCCGAATGGCTCGATCGCGATGCCCGCCTGCGCGCCTCGATCGTGATTCCGTTGCAGGCGCCGGATCTGGCGATCGAGGAAATCGAACGAAGAGCCGGCGATAACAGGTTCGTCTCCGTGCTGGTGCTGGCGCAAGGCGAAAGCCTGCTCGGCCGGCGGCACTACTGGCCGGTGTGGCAGGCCGCCGAGAAACACCAACTGCCGATCGCCATCCATGCCGGCAGTGCCTATCGGCAGGCGCCAAGTTCGGCCGGCTGGCCGTCCTATCGCTACGAATATTATCTGGCCGAGGCGCAGGCTTTTCAGGCCCAGGTGCTCAGCCTGATTTACGAAGGCGTGTTTTTGAAATTTCCGAAGCTCAAGGCCGTGCTGATGGAATCCGGCGTCACCTGGCTGCCGGCCTTCATGTGGCGGGCCAACAAGACCTGGCGCGGCGTTCGCGTCGAGGTGCCGTGGGTCGATCGCGAGCCGGCGGCGATCATGCGCGACCACATCCGCTTCACCACCCAGCCGTTTGACAGTCCGCCTGACGCCAAAAGCGTTGCGGATATCATCGACATGATCGGATCGGACAAGATGTTCCTGTTCTCATCCGATTATCCGCATTGGCAGTTCGACGGTGACGACGCGATCCCGCCGCACCTGCCGCCTGATCTCGTTTCGCGCATGTGTGCCGACAACCCGCTTGAAACCTTTCCGCGGCTTTCGCTTGCCGCCTAGATTCATGATCCGGAAATAAGGAGGATCGCATGAGTGATGTCATCGACCGCCCGCTGCTCGATCAAGAGGCTTCCGCCAAGACGCGGCTTCGGATCATCGACTGCGATGTTCATCCGAGCCTGCATGCGAAGAGCGACCTCAATCCGTTCCTGGCGAAACGCTGGCAGGAGCATCTCAAGACCTACGGCGACCATCTGCGCACGCCCTATATGGGCACGACGCCTTATCCGCGTTCCTCGCCGCTGATCGCGCGCCGCGATGCCTGGCCGCCGACCGGCGGTCCTCCGGGATCGGATCTCGATTTCATGCGCAAGCAGTATCTCGATCCGCATGATGTCGAGTTCGGCGTGTTGCAGGTGCTCGACATGTTCATCTTCTCGCAGCAGAACCTCGAATGCGGCGCCGCGATTCAGCGCGCTGTCAATGAATGGCAATTGGCGCATTGGACGAGCCGCGATCCGCGATTGAAGGCATCCATTCTGGTCGGACAGGACGACACGGCAGCCGCGGTCGCCGAGATCGAACGTTGCGCCAAGGTCGGCCAGTATGTGCAGATCAATGTTTCGCCGCGGGCCAATGAGCCGCTCGGCCGCCGCCGCTACTGGCCGATCTATGCGCGGGCGGAGGAATTGGGATTGCCGATTGGCATTCACACCGGTGGCTATGGCGGTCACCCGCCGGCCGGCGGTGGCTGGCCGTCTTATTACGCGGAAGAACACCAGTCGAACGCGCATACGATGGCGGCGACGCTGACGAGTCTCGTGCTCGAAGGCGTGCCCGAACAGTTCCCGGATCTCAAGATCGTATTCATCGAAGGCGGGTTCGGATGGATTTCGTCGACGATGTGGCGGATGGACCAGCACTTCGAGCACTTCCGCTCTGAGGTGCCGCATCTCAAGCGCCGGCCGTCGGAATATGTGCGGGAGCATTTCTGGTTCACGACGCAACCGATCGATGAGCCCGATGAAGCAAGACATCTGCGCTCGCTGATCGAATGGGTGGGCGTGGACCGGCTGTTGTTTTCGTCAGATTACCCGCATTGGGATTTCGACGATCCGCGCTTTGCGTTCAAGACGCCGCTCAGCGAAGCGGAACGGATCAAGATCTTCCAGACCAACGCGCGCGCGGTCTACAAACTTTGATCTCAAGCCCTGATCGCCCGCCATGGCCCGTCACATCGTCGCCCGCACGTCAGACATCCCGCCCGGCGGTAACAAGGTGGTCGCGCTGGAGGGCCGCGACGTGGTCGTGTTTCATGCCAATGGCGAGTTCTTCGCACTTCTCAATCGCTGCCCGCATTCCGGTGCGCCGCTCGACCAGGCGGCGTGCGTGGCGCGGCTGACCTCGCCGGAACCCGGGGTGTATCAACGCTCGCGCGTCGGCGAATTGCTCCGTTGCGCCTGGCATGGCTGGGAATTCGACATGCGCAACGGCCAGTCGTGGTTCGATCCGAAGCGCGTCAAGGTCAGAACCTATCCGGTTGTCATCGAGGACGGCGAGACGCTCGCCAAGGGGCCTTACGTGGCGGAAACCTTTGCGGTTCACGTTGAAGACAACTACGTGATCGTCGAGACCTGAAGGCTCTTCAGGTCACTCGCAATACGCAATTCGCATGCTATAAAGCCGCTATCCGCGGTCAGGTCAGGTGCGAGCCGATGTCAAAACAGTCGATGCGCGAGGAGGCCGAGCGCCTGGTCCGCGAGGCCATGGCGCGAAAGCCGCTGGTCGTCAAGGAAGGCAATACCCGCATCGAGGCTGTCTGCGGAAAATGCGGCGCGCCGAATCGCATCTCCGCCGAACGCGGAATGTCGCGGGTCAAATTCGCCTGCAAGCAATGCGGGCACAAGCAAGAGACGCTGTGACCGATTTCGCCTGGCGCCGGTCGCGATCGGGGTAAACAAGGTCGCCACATGTTCGTTTCGGTGCCGGACCGGTAATGCCAAAAACGCGAATTATTCAATCGGATCAAACTGATTTTAGCTGTCCAGTCCTCTTCAAGAAAATTTTCCTCTTTGCCTGTCGGGCAAATCATCTCTACAAGCTCGCGCCGTCCCGCCTCTCTCGAGGGGCGTTTCGCGATCGTCACGGACGTGAGGCGGGATGCGGTGGACGCGGATGGCGCGGCTGACGAGCGCGCACACCTCGCGGACGGCGAAGTCGTGTGGTCCCGACGCCCCGACGCTGGCGTCAAGTTTGCGGGACGAATTCCGCAAGCGACGGTGGCAAACAAGCCCGGGCACCGAGGAGAGCACGAAGGAAACCGTTAAAACCATTGCGTAGGGAATGCCGGGCGAACCCGGTGTGACCGTGGTGACTACGCTCGTGTGCTTTTTTATTTCGCATGCGAGGCTGCGGGCGCATCCAGCGCCCGGCATTCCCTGCGCCCTCTGAATTTCAGGAGGCGGGACGTTCGTGGCAAAACTCGCGTGAGCGCGCGGCGGGATCGCGAGGTTGTGGCTGTTGCTGTTTGAAATCGGATGGACCTTCGTCGTCACCGCGGAAGCGGGACAGCCAGGCATTCTCGACGAACGCCTTTCAGGTCTCCTTCACGAATTGGGCGAAAGCCTCCGCATAGTTCGGATGCCAGCGCGATAGCGGCGGCCGATTTTCAACGATATCTCCCGCCGCCCAGAGAATTCGCCGCTCGTCGAGGCCTCTCGGCACGTCGTTATCAGGGCAGAGAATATAGAAATCGCCGGCCTCCAATCGCTCGATCATGAAATCGACGGTTTGCTCCGCGGTCCAGGCGCCGGCCGGTTTTTCGGTGCGGCCCTTCGCGGTCAGTCCCGTAAATACAAATCCGGGAATGAGGAGATGCGCCGTGACGAGGCCGCCCTTGGTGTTGCGCAACTCGTGCTGAAGCGCTTCGGTAAAGGCCTTCACGCCGGCTTTCGAAACGTTGTAGGCGGGATCGCCGGGCGGCGTGGTAATGCCCTGCTTGGAGCCGGTGTTGATGATCAGTCCCGCCCGCCCGCGTTCGATCATGCGCGGCGCAAAGACCTGCGAGCCGTGGATCACGCCCCACAGATTGACGCCCAGAATCCGCTGCCAGTTCTCCGCGGGTCCGAACATGCTGCTGCCCGGCTGAATGCCGGCGTTGTTCATCAGAAGATCCGTGCCGCCGAAGCGCCGGCGAACGGCGGCTTCCAGGCTCAAAACCTCCTCGGCCCGGCTGACATCGACCGACATCGTCATGACATTGGCAGCTCCGCCTGGCGAAGCCGACACCAATTCGGCCTCGGCGGCTGCGAGACGTTCATGGCCCAGATCGGCGACACACACCTTCATGCCGAGAGATGCGAATTCTTGGGCGGCGGCGAGACCAATTCCGCTCGCGCCTCCGGTGATGACGGCGACATGATCGGGTGACATAACGGGATGGGGCATGAGCTTTTCTCAACAATGGATGACGATTGTTACGAACTTCAGAAAAAGAGCGCCAGACCTGTTGCGGTGACATCATCTTGATCGCAAATTGTGGCGGACACATCTTCCAAGGGCGCATCACATGAATTTTCCTCACCTGTTTTCACCACTTCAGGTCGGTCCCTATCGTCTCCAGCATCGCGTCGCGATGGCGCCGCTGACACGGATGCGCGCCGACCGATCGAGCCTGGCGCCGCGGACGCTGAACGCCGAATATTACCAGCAACGCGCCACACCGGGTGGCTTGCTGATCGCGGAAGCAACGCCGGTCATGGTCGAAGGCCGCGGCAATCCCGGCGTCCCCGGAATCTATTCGGACGCGCAAATCGCGGGCTGGCGCGGCGTGGTCGATGCCGTGCATGCCAAAGGCGGCCTGATCTTCCTTCAGCTTTGGCATGTCGGGCGCGTCTCGCATTCGTCGTTCCAGCCGGGAGGAGCGCTGCCGGTGGCGCCTTCTGCTGTGCCGATCACCGGCAATGGCATGCTGGCGATGACCGCGGACGGCAAGATGGTCCCTTACGAGACGCCGCGGGCGCTGGAGACCGGCGAAGTCGGACAGGTCGTCGAGGCGTTCCGGCAGGCGGCTGACAATGCCAAGCAAGCCGGATTCGACGGTGTCGAGATCCACGGCGCCAATGGTTATCTGCTCGAGCAATTCCTGCAATCGCACACCAATTTGCGAACCGACCGATATGGCGGTTCAATCGAAAATCGCGCGCGGCTGCTGCTGGAGATCACGCAAGCCGTAACTGGAGTGTGGGGCGCCGATCGCGTCGGCGTTCGCCTCTCGCCCTATGGGGTCGCCAATGGCAGCGGCGAGCCGGAGCCGATGCCGCTCTATACGCACGTGGTCAAGGCGCTCGATCCGTTGGGGCTCGCTTATCTGCATTTCATCGAGCCACGCTCGAGTGGCGCGGGCCGCGCCGAAGTGAACTGGCAGAACGTGCCGTCGGCGATGGTGCTGTTTCGTCCGATCTGGCGCGGGGTCTTGATCTCGGCCGGCGGCTTCACGGGTGAGACGGCGGAAGCTGCGATCGCCCAAGGCCATGCCGATGCGATCGCGTTCGGCCGCATCTTCATTTCCAATCCCGACCTGCCGCGCCGTCTGCAGCACGGTTTCCCGCTCACGCCGTATAATCGCGCGACCTTTTATGGCGGCGAGGAAGTTGGTTACACGGATTATCCGGCTTATGGGGAGTTGGAGCGGGCATAGACATCTTCTCGGTCATTCCGGGGCGATACGAAGCATCGAACCCGGAATCTCGAGATTCCGGGTCTGGTGCTAACGCCCCATCCCGGAATGACGGTATCGGGATTACGCAAATGACGAAGCCCACATCTGCCGCAGGCATCGCCAGGGGCCAATGCCTCTGCGGCAATGTCTCTTTCGAGATCGACGTACCGGCGCGCTGGGCCTGGCACGATCATTCCAAGGCAAGCCGGCAGGCGCATGGCGCGGCCTATGCGACCTATGTCGGAAGCTGGCGCAAGCGCTTTCGCATGACGAGCGGCGAGGACGATATCTCACGCTTTGAAGATACAGCTACCAAAACCAGACGCAGCTTCTGCAAACGCTGCGGCACGCCGCTGGCGTATGAACGCGCACGCTCGCCGCACATGGTGAACATTCCCCGCGCGCTGTTTTCCGGTCGTACCGGCCGCCAGCCGCTCTATCACATCGCCATCGAAGAGTTGCAGGAATGGACCTATGCCGGCGAACCCTTGGTGCCGCTGAAGGGGTTTCCGGGCGTGGTTTGGCATCGCGGGAAGAAGAAACCTCGAAACAACCGCGAAGGAATGTTTTGACCGGGGCCTATGGGCCGCGTTTCAGGCTCAACTTCTGTTGCGCGGCTGAGTCCGGCGGCAATTCCTTGTCGCCTTTCGGGTACTCGTTGGCATCGAGCAGAAAGGCTGTGAGATCAGCATAGCTCTGGTCGGTGAGGCTGCCCGGCCGGTCCGGCGGCATCTTCGCTTTCATGAAGGCCACGAGGCCTGCGGCTGTGCCCCCGCCCCAATGCTGTTTGAAGTACTTTCCGTTCAGCGGCGCGCCGCCGAACTCGCCGTTATCGAGCGTGTCGCCGTGGCACTGGACGCAGCGATCCGCATAGATGTCGGAGCCGCGGGTGGCCTGGTCCGCCGTGAAACTGACGGGCGCCGTTCCGCCCGCGCCATTGGATGTTGCGGTTGCCGGTGCCCCGACGCCAGCCGCGCCCGACCGCAGCGCATAGACCTGCGCCGAGGTGAGCGGCGTCGCGCGCAGCGTCTTGATCTCGTCCGATGTGAAAGGCTTTGAACCTGCCGGCAAGGATTTGCCGTTGTCCCATGCCGTGCTGACGTAGTTGAGCACAGCGGCGATGTCGTCGTCGCTCAATGCATTCCATGGCGGCATCTGGCCGGCATAGGTGTTGCCGTTGACGCTGATCTCGCCCTCGAGGCCGAACAGCAGCACCTTCCCGACATAGGCGCGACCGTCCGCTTGTTTCAGCAGGTCGGGAACATGCCCGGCCAGTGGCGGAAAGGCGCCTGCCATGCCTGTGCCGCCCACCTGATGGCAGGCGGCGCAGTTGGCCGCGTAAACGCGCGATCCCGCATCGCCACTCCCCGCGCCGGTTTGGGCCAGCGCAGGCGATGCCGCCGCCAACAAAACGGTGGCGGCAGCGATCGTGGCAAAGCGCGAGAAGCGTCGCCGCATCACTTGCTTTCAGGCAGCGCGAAGACGAACAACGCGGAGCCGCTGTCGGGGATCGCGATCTCCGGCGTCAGTGTGGCCAGCGAACGCGCGTGGCTCGACCCGTTGCCGACCGCAACCGCAACATATTGCTTGCCCTTCACCGAGTAGGTGATGGGATAGGAGTTGACGATGTTCGAGGTGCGCATCTGCCAGAGAATCTTCCCCGTCTTGTCGTCGTAGGCGCGGAAGTAGCGATCGAGTGCGCCGGCGAACACCAGGCCGCCGCCGGTTGCGACCGCGGCACCGGTCTGCGGCGCGCGCGTGCGGTCGGACCACACCGCCTTCTGGGTGAACAGATCGACGCCGTCGACGCGGCCGATCTTGCCGTCGCTGTTCGGGACCTGCCCGCGGGCGAAGATCGCGCGGCTACCACCGGTATAGGCCTTGCCTTCCTCGATCGGAACCGGCGTCGTGTCCGAACAGTACTCGTTCAGCGGGATGTACAGCATGTGCGTGCGCGGGCTATAGGCGGTGGCCGGCCAGCCACGGCTGCCGGGATCGGCCGGACAGTTGGTGGTGGTCTGGCCGATATGCGGCACCGCAGCCTGGTTGATGGTCTTCTCGCCCGTCTTGGGATCGATCGCCGAGACCACGTTCTGGTACACGGTCTGCTTGGACCACAACCACTGGCCGTTGGTGCGGTCGAGCACCTCGATGATTCCGAGCTTGCCGACGGTCACCATCGCCTTGCGCACCTTGCCGTCGACGGGAATGTCGACCAGCACGCGCTCATAGGCGTAGTCGAGATCCCAGGTGTCGTTCTTCAAGTGCTGATAGTACCACTTCAGCTTGCCGGTATGGGGATCGAGCGCCAGCGTTGCATCGGTGTAAAGCGCGTCGTTGTTGGCGCCTTCTTTTTTCGGCAGCAGGCCGCCGATTTCGGCGACGTGCGGGTAAGGCTGGCCGACGCCCAGGAAGAGGGTATCGGTGTCGGGATCATAGCTGCCAGAGTTCCAGGTCGAGGCGCCGAAGCGCTTTTCCAGCGGCAGGCCGTTCCAGCTGTCGCCGCCGGGTTCGCCGGGCTGCGCGATGGTGTGGAAGCGCCAGAGCTCCTTGCCGGTTTCGATGTCATGACCGGTGATGAAGCAGCCGCCGGGCATGGCGTTGCCGCAGCCCGTCATGCCCTGCACGATGACGTTCGAGGCCACCAATGGACCGCCGGTGTAGCGCCAGCCTTTCTTGTAATCCTCGGTCTCGTGGTCCCAGATCACCTTGCCGGTCTTGGTGTCCAGCGCGATGATATGTGCATCGGAGGTCGCGACGATCAGTTTGTCGTCGACCAGCGCCATGTTGCGCTTGGCCGCGTTATTGCCGTTCTGGCGCGGGATTTCCGCGGGAATGTCGCGTTTGTATTCCCAGAGCAAGTCACCATTGGTGGCGTCGAGCGCCTGCACCTTGTCGAGCCAGTTATAGAGGAAGAGCACGCCGTCGTGGACCAGCGGCGTGGTCTCGGTGGCGCCCGCCGTCATCGCCCAGGTCCAGGCCACCGTCAGGTTCTTCACGTTGTCGGTGTTGATCTGCTTCAATGGGCTGTAGCCCCAGGCATCGTAAGTACGCCGCCACATCAGCCAGTCGCTGTCCGGCGGATTGAGCAGCATCTTCGCCGGCACCGGCGTCAGGTTGGACGCGGTGTCGTTCTTCGGCGGGGTGACTTGAGGTTTGCCGTTGGTGACAGGCATGGCCGGGGTCTGCGCGAAGGCCAGAGACGCACTCAGCGTGCCGGCTGCCAGCGCGCTGGCGAACAGCAATCGTTCAATCAGTTTTGCGACCGGCTTATGCGTGGTCATTCCAATCTCCCTATATTGATTATTTGGCTGAGTGGGTGCGGCGGTAGGCGGGGTCTTCGTTATATCAATACGTATATGACAAATCGCGCACAAGTTTGATTGATTGCAAGCGCGCAGGGCAGCCATGAGCCCGCTTTCTTGCCTCGGACAAACAAAGTTGATCATGATGCCCCCCGCGCATGGCTTCAGAACACAAGAATTGGAGGCCGGAGGAAACATGAAAAATCGCATCACCGGGCGTTCGGCTTTCCTGGCCCTGCTCAAGGACGAGGGCATCACGCACCTGTTCGGCAACCCCGGCACTACCGAACTGCCGATCATGCATGCGCTGAAGGACCACCCCGATCTCACCTATGTGATGGCAATGCAGGAGAGCCTCGTCGTCGCAATCGCCGACGGCTATAGCCGCGCCTCGGGCCGCTTGGTCGCCTGCAACGTCCATGTTGCACCTGGATTGGGCAATGCGATGGGCTCGCTCTACAACGCGCAATTCACGGGAACGCCGATGATCCTGACCGCCGGTCAGCAGGAGCAGGGCCACGGGCTGATGGAGCCGTTGCTGTATGGCCCGCTGGTGCGGATGGCCGAGCCATTGGTGAAATGGGCGGTCGAGGTGACGCGGCTGGAAGATTTGCCGCGGATCGTGCGGCGCGCGGCCAAGATAGCGACCACGCCGCCCACGGGACCCGTCTTCATCTCGCTGCCGGGCGATATCTTGAATTCCGAAGCCGGTATCGAACTCGGCCGCTCGACCCGCGTCGATACGCGCGTCAAACCGTCCGATGAGGCCTTGCAGGCGCTGGTATCGCGCATTCTCAAAGCCGAGCGGCCGGTGATCATCGCCGGCGATGAGATCGTGAAAAGCGACGCGTTGCAGGAAGCAGCTTTGCTGGCGGAAACCCTCGGTTGTCCCGCGTTTCAGCAATCGGTGCCCTACGGGGCGCACTTTCTATCAGAGAGTCCGTGTTTCATGGGCGCGCTGTCGCGCTCGCAGCCGCAGGTGCGCGACGTTCTCGCGCCTTACGATCTCTTGATCGCGCTCGGCGCGGACCCCCTGCGAATGTCGGTGCATAGCGAGACCGATCCGTTGCCGGACGGGCTACCGATCGTGCAGGTCGGTCTGGTCGAATGGGACCTTGCCAAGAACTATGGCGCGGAGATCGCGCTCAAGGCCGATGTGAAGGAGACATTGCGGGCGCTGGTTCCGGCGTTGAAGGCGAAAGGTGGCGCGGCGCTCGAGACGCGCGCGAAAAAGGGGATTGAGGCTCTCTCTGCGAATAACTGGACCTCGCGCCGTGCCACATTGGTTGAACAGTTGGCCAAACGCGCCGACCGTGCGCCGATCGATCCGGATTATCTGACCTTGCAGGTGGTCGAGGCGTTGCCGGAGAACGCTATTGTGGTCGATGAGGGCCTGACCTCCTCGCGGCAGATGCTCTCGCTTCGGCCGCATCGAGATCGTTACGCGTATCATGCTTTGGCGTCGGGCGGCATCGGCTGGGGATTGCCGGCGTCCGTCGGCGTCAGCATCGCCAATCCCGACCGGCCGGTGGTTTGTTTCTCGGGCGACGGTAGCGCGATGTATTCGATCCAGTCGTTATGGACGGCGGCGCATCACAAGCTGCCGCTGAACATCGTGATCGCCAACAATGGCGGCTATCGCATCATCAAGCAGCGGTTGCTCGCCTTCCACGGCGACGATCACTATGTCGGCATGGATTTCGCCGATCCGCCGGTGGATTTTACGGGTCTCGCCAAATCGCTCGGATGTGAAGCGATGCGGATCACCGACCCCAAAGAGCTCAAGGCCACATTGGCCTCTGCGTTCAGGCGACCCGGCGCGAAGTTGATCGAAGTGATGGTCGACGGGACGGTGTGACAGACGTCGTCATTCCGGGGTGATGCAAAGCATCGAACTACGATGTGCAATTGCACATCGGAGAATCTCGAGATTCCGGGTCTGGTCCTTCGGACCATCCCGGAATGACAAAATCTAAACAGCTGCGAAATGACTTCGCTACTTCACCGCCTCCGGCCGAAACCGCGCGGCCGTATGCGTTGCATCCAGCCTTGTCCGTCCAGCCCCGAAAAGCTTTTCGCGCAGTGTCCCCGGCTGGTACGCCGTCTTGTAACGCCCGCGCCGCGTCAGTTCCGGCACCAGCATGTCCGTGATGTCTTCGAAATCGCCGGGCGAGACCGCAAACGGTATGTTCAGCCCGTCTACGTCGGTCTGATCGAACCAAGCTTCGATGGCGTCAGCCGCTTTTTCCGGCGTTCCCACCACAACCGGCCCGATGCCGCCAATTCCAACGTGTTGCGCGACCTCGCGCACGGTCCACACCCGATCCGGATCGGCGCGGGTGATGTTGTCCATTGCCGAGCGGCCCGCATCGTTCTGAACGTGGCGCACCTGCTGATCGAGATCGTAGGTGGAAAAGTCGACGCCGGTCCAGCCGGACATCAGCGTCAGCGCGCCCTCTGGGCTGACATGACTGCGATAGTCCTCATACTTGGCTTTGGCCTCGGCATCGGTCTTGCCGAGGATCACGGTGAACATCGAGAACATCAAAATCTCGGCCGGGTTGCGCCCGGCTTTCGTGGCGAGTTCGCGAATGCCCGCCACGCGTGGCGCAATGATTTTCGCCGACGGACCTGACATGAACACGCATTCGGCGTGCTGGGCCGCGAACTCGCGCCCGCGCGGCGAGGTGCCGGCCTGATAGAGCACGGGGGTACGTTGTGGCGAGGGTTCGCAAAGGTGGATGGCATCGAGGCGAAAATTCTTGCCCTGATGACGAACGCGATGCACTTTGGATGGATCAGCAAAGATGTCGCGCGCACGGTCGCGAACCGCCGCGTCGTTTTCCCAACTGCCTTCCCAGAGCTTGTAGACCACTTCCATATATTCGTCGGCGATGTCGTAGCGGTCGTCATGGCCGGTCTGCTTGTCCTTGCCGGCGCCCTTCGCCGCGCTGTCGAGATAGCCGGTCACGACGTTCCAGCCGACCCGACCTTCGGTGAGATGGTCGAGCGTCGACATCCTTCGTGCAAACGTGTAGGGCGGCTCATAGGACAGGTTGGACGTTACGCCAAAGCCGAGATGTTCTGTCACCGCGGCCATCGCCGGAATGACCAGCATCGGATCATTGACGGGCGTCTGCGCGGCATTGCGCAGCGCCGCGTCGGGGCTGTTGCCGAATACGTCATAGACGCCGAGCACGTCGGCGAGGAACAGGCCATCGAACCGCCCGCGCTCCAGCGTTTTAGCGAGATCGAGCCAGTACGGCAGGCGATTGTAGCCGGCGGTTCGGTCTCGCGGATGGGTCCACAGTCCCGGCGATTGATGCGCAACGCAGTTCATCGCGAACGCATTGATCCGGATTTCTTTCTTCATACGGGACAACTTTCGAAAAATTACTGGCCGGCTTGCTTGAACGGCATCTCGGCCTCCGCCGGCGCTTTCACATGCGCGACGTTGAGCGTCATCGAGACCACATCGTAATAGCCGTTGACGGCGATCAGATCGATGATGCCCGGCTCGCCGAATTTCTCCAGCGCGCGTGCGTAGATCGCATCGTCCACGCTGTGGTCGCGGCGCAGTTGCGTGGTGAACTCCCAGACGATGGCTTCGTCGTCCTTCATGTTTTCGGGCTTGCGGCCGGCGCCGATGGCGGCGAGAACCTGGGGATCGAGGCCCGCTTTAAGCGCCAGCGGCGCGTGGGCATACCATTCATATTGCGCGCCCCAGGCTTGCGCCGTCATCAGGATCGCCATCTCGTTGATTCGTTTGTCGAGCGAGGTGTTGAAGCGGACATATTCGCCGACTTTTTGCAGCCGGTCCGCCAATACGGGGTTGCGCAGCCAGGCATTGAAGGGACCGCTCATCCGTCCCCTCGGGCCGTTCATGATCGCCTCGGCAATGCTGCGCTGGCCAGGGGTCATTTTTTCCAGCGTCATTTCCGGCATGCGTTCGCCGGTCAGGGCAAATGCGGAACCTGCAAATAAGAGGCTTATGGTGGCAAGGCGTAGAATAGCTTTCATGGAGCTCTCCCTTTTGAATCGGCCACTTCGTGTTCCGGGCCGTTTCCCGATTGTCGCATTCCAACGCGTCCTAGCAAAGTGCCTTCCAGCCCCAGACTTATCCCGCTAACGTGACCATTGAAACGCCAACGCCAGAGACTTGCGAATAAAATCCCATGACCAGAACCGACGCCATCGCTCGCGCCCATACCATGCTGCAATCGGGAGAATTTCTCGCCGAACTCGATCGCAGGGTCGCCTATCAGACCGAAAGCCAGAATCCGGAAAAGCGCGATGCGCTGCGGGCCTATCTGACCGACGGCCTTCAGCCAGCTTTCGAAAGCCTCGATTTCTCGACAAAGCTGATTGAATCGCCGGCCGGCAAAGGTCCCTATCTTCTGGCCGAATACCGCGAGAACGCGTCCGCGCCGACCGTTCTGATCTATGGCCATGGCGATGTCGTCGACGGCATGGTGGGCGAGTGGCGGGACAGCCTCGATCCCTGGCGCACGACGCAAGTGGGCAACCGCGTCTATGGCCGGGGCACCGCCGACAACAAGGGGCAGCACAGCATCAACATGGCGGCGTTGCGCGCGGTGCGGGAAGCGCGTGGCGGCAAGCTCGGCTTCAACGTCAAGTTTCTGATTGAGACCGGCGAGGAAATCGGCTCGCCGGATTTGCCGGAAGTGTGCCAACAACTGCGCGATGAATTGAAAGCAGATCTGCTGCTTGCTTCCGACGGCCCGCGGTTGTCGGCCGAGCGTCCGACGCTTTTCCTCGGTTGCCGCGGCGGTACACGCATCCATCTCGATGTGAACCTGCGCCAGGGTGGTCATCATTCCGGCAACTGGGGCGGCGTGCTGGCCAATCCCGCGACCATTCTGGCGAACGCCATCTCAAGCCTGGTCGACAGCCGCGGCCGGTTGCAGCTCGATGCGTTAAAGCCGCCGCCATTGTCCGATCAGGTCCGTGCCGCGCTGGCCGACGTTGAGGTCAGGCCTACGGCCGATGAGCCGGCGCTATCGGAGAATTGGGGCGAGGACGGATTGTCGGCCGCCGAACGGCTTTATGCCTGGAATACCCTCGAAGTGCTGGCGATGTCGTCAGGCAACATCGACAAGCCAGCCAACGCGATTCCCGGACACGCGTCGGCGGTCCTGCAATTGCGCTTCGTGGTCGGCACCAGGGTCGACAATCTCGCTGAAGTGATCCGAGCTCATTTGCACGCGCGCGGCTTCTCGATGATCGAGGTTCAGGCGACGCAACGCTTTGCCGCCTCGCGCACCGATTTCGACAGCCCGTGGATCAACTGGACCGCGGAATCGATCCGGAAGACGACCGGGAAAACGCCGGCGGTGTTGCCGAATTTCGGCGGCTCGCTGCCCAACGATGTCTTTACGGATATTCTTAAAGTTCCGACGCTGTGGGTGCCGCACTCCTATCCCGGCTGTTCGCAGCATGCGCCCGACGAGCACATTCTGATGTCGGTGACAGAAGAAGCGCTCGGCATCATGGCCGGCCTTTTCTGGGATATGGGTGAGATGAAACATCCTTTGGCCCACAACTAGGTGAGGGATGACATGACCGTTTCGGCGCCGGCTGAATTATCCGAAGCGGCAAGGTCCGGTGGTGAAAGGAGCGTCAGCCGGCTCATTGTGGCGACGTCGATCGGCAACGCGCTCGAGTGGTATGACATTACGCTTTACGGTTACTTCGCGCTGTATGTGTCGAAAGCCTTCTTTCCAAACGACGACCAGACCACGTCGCTGCTTCTGACGTTCGGAACGTTCGGGCTTTCTTACCTCGTCCGCCCGATTGGCGGAGTCGTGCTCGGCGCTTATGCCGACCGTTACGGCCGAAAAGCCTCGCTGCTGATTTCCATCGTCTTGATGACGTTCGGCACGCTCATGGTCGCCGTGATGCCGACCTTCGCGACGATCGGCATTCTGGCGCCGATTGCGGTTTTGCTGGCGCGTCTGGTGCAGGGATTTTCCGCCGGCGGCGAATTCGGAAGCTCCACGGCTTTTCTGGTAGAGCACTGGCCCGACCGGCGCGGCTTTATCGCGAGCTGGCAATTTGCCAGTCAGGGTTTGAGCAATCTGCTCTCATCCAGCTTCGGCTTCGCGCTCAATCTTTGGATGGCGCCGGCGGATCTCTCGTCATGGGGCTGGCGCATTCCGTTTCTGTTTGGCGTGCTGATCGGACCGATCGGCATCTATATCCGCAATCACCTCGAAGATGCCACCGCGCCGCCCGCCGCGCAGACCTCTCCGGTGCGGGAAGTTTTCCTGCACCAGAAGTCACGGGTGCTGCTCGGCATCGGCGCGCTCGCGATTTCGACCGCGGTCAATTACCTGATCATTTACATGCCGACCTATGTGGTCACGAAATTCAACCTGCCGCTGGTCACCGGTTTTGGCGCGACCCTTGTGGGCGCCATTGTGGTCACGCTGCTGACGCCCTTCGCCGGGATGATTTCCGACCGGATCGGCCGGACGAAGCACATGATCGCAGCAAATATCCTGCTTCTGCTCTCCATCTTTCCCGTGTTCCTTCTGATCACGAAATATCCGACGCCGGCCGTGATCGTCTTCGCGGTGTTCTGGCTGTCGACGCTGAAAGCGCTCTATTACGGCCCGCTCGCCGCACTGATGTCCGAACTGTTGCCGGCCGCGACACGGGCCACGGGGCTCGGTCTCGGCTATAATATTGGTGTCACATTGTTTGGCGGCATGGGGCCGGTCACCATGACGTGGCTCGGCGGCTTTGCCCTGATCGGCGACCTGGCGCCTGGATATTACCTGACGGCGGTTGGTATCCTGAGCTTGGGCACGCTCTTAACCATCCATGCCACGTCGGCCGCCTTGCGTGAGGTGAGGTGAAGTGGCGCAGGTCCTGCCGTATCGCCAAAGGTCGGCTTGCGACCGCCTGACGTTCAGACCATAAGATAGGGGCAGGAAGACCGGGTAAGGCGCGCCTTCATTGATCAGGCCGCGACAGATTCACGTCCGATAACAAGGAGCATATTCATGAAACGAACGTTGATTGCAGGCGCAGCCCTCGCCGTTGCGCTCTCGGCGTGCCCGGCGATGGCACAGGAACTGACGGGGACGCTGAAGAACATCAAGGAGACCGGCGCGATCACGCTCGGCTATCGCGATTCGTCGATTCCGTTTTCCTATCTCGACGACAACCAGAAACCCATCGGCTACGCCATGGACATCTGCTACAAGATTGTCGAGGCCGTGAAGAAAGAACTCAAGCTCGACAAGCTCGAGGTCAAGCTCAACCCGGTCACCTCGGCGACGCGCATCCCGCTGATGGCCAACGGCACCGTCGACCTCGAATGCGGCTCTACGACCAATAACGCCGAGCGGCAGAAGCAGGTCTGGTTCACCAACACCCACTTCCTCACCGCCAGCCGCTTCGTCTCCAAGAAGGCGAACAACATCAAGTCAATCGACGACCTCAAGGGCAAGTCGGTGGTCTCAACCTCCGGAACCACCAACATCAAGCAGCTCAACGAAGCCAATGCGGCACGCAATCTTGGCATCAATATTATCCCGGCAAAGGACCACGCCGAGGCGTTCCTGATGGTGGAGAGCGACCGCGCGGTTGCCTTCGTGATGGACGACATTCTCCTGGCGAGCTTCGTCGCGAGTTCCAAGGATCCGGACGCCTACGTCATTTCCACCGACGCTTTCTCCAAGCCCGAGCCCTACGGAATCATGGTGCGCAGGGACGACATGCCCTTCAAGAAGGTGGTCGATGCGGCGACCGCTGCGCTCTATCAGAGCGGCGAGGGCGAAAAAATCTACAACAAGTGGTTCATGGAGAAGGTTCCGCCGAAGGGCCTCAACCTCAAGGTACAGTTCGGGCCCGAGCTGAAGAACGAATTTGCCCATCCCTCGGATTCGCCCGATCCGGATTCCTACAAGGCGATGTAAGGCGGGTGGATTGTTTGCGCATGATCTCCGCGCAAACGCTTTCGCGTTTGCCGCGAGGGAAAAATCGCCACACATTTTTCCGGATCATGGGCTGGGGCAAGGGATATATCATGCGGCGCTTGCGTGGGACGGGCCTTGCCGTTGCGGCGGCTTTTTTCGCCGCGCTAGTGGTAGTGGGCGTTGCGCCGACGAGAGCCGAAGAGCTCTCCGGTACGCTCAAAAAGATCAAGGAGACCGGAGGAATCGCGCTCGGATTTCGCGATTCCTCGATTCCGTTTTCCTATCTCGACGACAGCCAGAAGCCGATCGGCTATGCCATGGATATCTGTTACGCGATCGTCGAGGCTGTTAAAACGGAGTTGAAGCTCGACAAGCTCGCGGTCGAACTGGTCCCGGTGTCGTCGTCGACCCGCATTCCCTTGCTGGCGAACGGCACCATCGACCTCGAATGCGGCTCGACGACGAATAACCCGGAACGGCAGCGGCAGGTCGCCTTCAGCCACACCCACTTCCTGACCGCGACGCGATTCATTTCGAAGAAAGCCAACAAGCTCGATTCGATCGAAGACCTGAAGGGCAAGTCGGTGGTCGCGACCTCAGGCACCAGCAACATCAAGCAGCTGATTGAGACCAACGCCGCGCGTAATCTCGGCATCAACGTCATTCACGCCAAGGATCACGCCGAGGCGTTCCTGATGGTCGAGAGCGGCCGCGCGGTCGCTTTCGTCATGGACGATATTCTGCTGGCGGCTTTCGCGGTCGGCTCCAAGGACCCTGCGGCTTACGTGATTTCATCCGACGCGTTCTCGAAGCCGGAGCCTTGCGGCATCATGCTGCGCAAGGATGATCCGGCTTTCAAAAAGGTGGTAGATGCCGCAACTGCCGCGCTCTACCAGAGCGCGGAGGGCCCAAAGCTCTATGACAAGTGGTTCATGCAGAAGATCCCGCCGAAAGGGCTGAATCTCAATGTGCCGATGGGGGCTGAACTCAGGCACGAGTTCGCCAAACCATCCGACTCCTCCGACCCTGATGCCTATAGGGTGATGTAATATACGGCCCGGTCCTTGCATGAAATAGGGCCGGATGTAGTGAATGCGGCGAGTTTGGGGATGACGATGAAGTGCCTACGTATGATCGGGCTTGCGCTGGTTGCTGTTGTTTGCGCAGGCGGTGCAAAGGCCGACGAGCTCACAGGTACGCTGAAGAAGATCAAGGAAACCGGCGTCATCAATATCGGTTACCGCGACTCCTCTATTCCGTTTTCCTATCTCGATGACAATCAGAAGCCGGTCGGCTTTGCGATCGATATCTGTATGAAGATCGTCGAGGCCGTGAAAAAGGAGTTGAAGCTCGAGAAGCTCACGGTCGAATTCAATCCCGTGACTTCATCGGGGCGCATTCCGTTGCTGGCGAATGGCACGATCGACCTCGAATGCGGTTCGACCACCAACAACCCGGATCGGCTGAAGCAGGTCGCCTTCACCAATACCCATTTTCTCACCGCGACGCGCTTCATTTCGAAGAAAACAAGCAAGCTGAATTCGATTGAAGACCTCAAGGGCAAGACGGTCGCTTCCACCTCCGGCACCACCAACATCAAGCAGCTCACCGAGGCCAACGCGGCGCGCAATCTCGGCATCAACATCGTTCCCGCCAAGGAACACGCCGAGTCGTTTCTGCTGGTTGAGACCGACCGGGCGGTCGCCGCGGTGCTGGACGACATCCTGCTGGCGAGCTTCGCCGCCGGCGCCAAGGATCCGGACGCCTACGTGATTTCGACCGACGCATTTTCCAAGCCCGAGCCCTATGGCATTATGCTGCGCAAGGACGATCCGGCCTTCAAGAAGGTCGTGGACGATGCGACGGCAGCGCTCTATTTGAGCGAGGAAGGCCGGAAGCTTTACGAGAAGTGGTTCTTGCAGAAAATCCCGCCCAAGGGGTTAAATCTCAACGTGCCGATGGGTGCGGAATTGAAGAAGGCATTCGCGAAGCCAACCGACTCGCCTGATCCGGATTTCTACAAGGCCATGTGAGGTATCGTGTGAGGCAAGTAGGGAAACGGCTTTGAACTATCACTGGAACTGGTACGTTTTCTTCGAGCCGTCGCCGAACGGGACCGGCACCTATCTCGACATGTTGCTGTCGGGGCTTGTGGTGACGATTGTCACCGCGCTTGCCGCCTGGGTGATCGCGCTCGCAACCGGCATCATCGTCGGCGTGATGCGAACGCTGCCGTCGAAAGCCGCCAACTTGTTCGGCTTTTGCTATGTCGAATTCTTCCGAAACATGCCGTTGTTGGTGCAGCTGTTTCTCTGGTTCTTCGTGCTGCCGGAAGTCGTCCCGGCTTCCTGGGGGCTTTGGCTCAAGCAGTTGCCGAACGCGCCGTTCTATACCGCGGCGATCGGCACGGGGCTGTTCATGTCCGCCCGCGTCGCCGAGCAGACGCGGGCCGGCATCAACTCCTTGCCGCGGGGACAGACGCTTGCGGCCACCGCATTGGGCTTGCGGCCATTGCAAGTCTATCGCTACGTGCTGCTGCCGATCGCGTTTCGCATCATCCTGCCGCCGCTGACGTCGGAATTCCTCTCCACCATCAAGAATACCTCGGTCGCGCTTACCATCGGCCTGATCGAGCTCACCGCCGAAGCGCGTGCGATGCAGGAATTCTCCTTTCAGGTGTTCGAAGCCTTCACCGCGGCGACCGTGCTTTACCTTCTGATCAATATCGTCGTCGTCATTGCCATGCACTTCGTCGAGCGTGGTGTGGCGATCCCCGGCTACATCACCGGGAAATAGCGTAATGTTCGCCAACTTCGATTTCGACGTCATTCGCCGCTCGCTCGGCTATCTGTTTTTCGACGGCATGACGTTTACGCTGACGCTGACGGGGTTGGCGACCCTCGGCGGCATTGTGTTCGGGACGCTGATCGCGATGATGCGGCTGTCAAGCCTCTGGCTGGTATCGCGCTTCGCCCGTCTCTATGTCGACCTGATGCGCTCGCTGCCATTGGTGCTGGTGATTTTCTGGTTCTACTTCCTGGTGCCCTATATCGGGCAGTGGCTCACAGGCTCGTCGCGGCCGGTGCGCGTCGGCGCCTTTGCCTCGTCACTCATCACCTTCACGCTGTTTGAGGCGGCGTATTTCGCGGAGATCATGCGCGCCGGCATCCAGTCGATCTCGAAAGGCCAGCCGGCCGCGGCCTCCGCGCTCGGCCTGACCTATGGGCAGATGATGCGTTACGTCGTGTTGCCGCAGGCGTTCCGCAACATGCTTCCAGTATTGCTGACACAGACCATCGTGCTGTTTCAGGACACCTCGCTGGTTTACGTCCTGTCGATTCCCGACTTCCTGGGTGCCGCCAGCAAGGTTGCGCAGCGCGACGGCCGGCTGGTCGAGATGTACCTGTTTGCGGCCGTCGTCTACTTCATTTTTTCCAGTATCGCGTCCTTTGGCGTGCGACGCCTTCAGGCGCGCATCGCCATCGTTCGTTAGCGGGGGTATGGATGATCGAGATCAGCCACGTCGATAAATGGTACGGGCCAAATTTCCAGGCGCTGAAGGATTGCAGCACTGATGTCGCCAAGGGCGAGGTGGTGGTGGTCTGCGGTCCATCGGGGTCGGGAAAATCAACACTGATCAAATGCGTCAATGCGCTGGAGCCGTTCCAGAAGGGGACGATCATCGTGGACGGCATCTCCGTCGGCGATCGTCGCACCGATCTGCCGAAGCTGCGCGCCCGCGTCGGCATGGTGTTTCAGCATTTCGAGCTGTTCCCGCATTTGCGCATCATCGACAATCTTTGCCTCGCACAGGAAAAGGTGCTCGGACGGTCGCATGCGGAGGCGCTGGCGAAGGGCGCTAAATTGCTCGACCGCGTCGGCCTCAAGATTCAGGCGCAAAAATATCCCGCCGAATTGTCCGGTGGGCAGCAGCAGCGGGTCGCGATCGCGCGGGCGCTGGCGATGGACCCGATCGCCATGCTGTTCGACGAGCCGACCTCGGCGCTCGATCCCGAGATGATCAGCGAGGTGCTCGACGTGATGGTCGATCTGGCGCGGGACGGCATGACCATGATGGTCGTGACTCACGAAATGGGTTTTGCCCGCAAGGTCGCCAACCGGGTCATCTTCATGGACCAGGGCGAAATCGTCGAGGACGCGCTCAAGGACGATTTCTTCAACAAGCCTCGCAGCGACCGCGCGCAGAAGTTTTTGTCGAAGATTTTGTCGCATTAGGCTTCGTCATTCCGGGATGGTGCGCCAGCACCAGACCCGGAATCTCGAGAGTCCGGACATGGTCCTTGCGGACCATTCCGGAATGACGGGATGGGGTTTATCGGCAACTGCATTTTGCGTATATGCTGGGTCAGATTTGATTTTCATTGCCGCCGGGGAGAATGAATTTGGACTCGATTGCCTACGTCAATGGTGACTTCGTACCGCTCTCAGAGGCGAAGGTCTCTGTGCTGGACCGTGGCTTTCTGTTCGCCGACGGCATTTACGAGGTCTCCGCCGTGCTCGACGGCAGACTGATCGACAACGAGTCGCACCTCGCCCGCCTGGAGCGCTCGGTCGGCGAGATCAGACTGCCGTTGCCGGAAACCGTCGCGCGCATCAAGGAAATCCAGCACGAGCTGATCGCGCGCAACGCGCTCAAGGATGGCCTGGTCTATATCCAGGTCACCCGTGGCGCCGATACGGGGCGGGATTTTGCGTTTCCGAAGGGTGTCAGGCCGACCCTGATGATGTTCACGTCGGTCAAGGATATCGTCAACGCCGCCTCCGCCAGGACCGGCATTGGCGTTATCACCGTGCCCGACATCCGCTGGTCGCGGCGCGACATCAAGAGCGTGGCGCTGCTCGCGCAGGTGCTGGCCAAGCAGGCCGCCGCCGAAGCCGGCGCCGGTGAAGCCTGGATGATTGAAGACGGCAAGGTGACCGAAGGCGGCTCGTCCTCGGCTTTCATCCTCACCAAAGACGATGTGCTGGTGACGCGCGAGAACTCATCCGCGATCTTGCCGGGTTGCACCCGCAAGGCGGTGGTGAAGCTCGCCGAGGAGCGTCAACTGCGTATCGAGGAGCGGGCCTTCACGATTGAGGAAGCGCTGAAGGCCAAGGAAGCCTTCATCACCAGCGCGTCGTCCTTTGTGCAGCCGGTGGTGAAGATCGACGGCAGGGCCGTGGCCGACGGCAAGCCGGGGCCGATGGCCACGCGCCTGCGCGAGATCTATATCGACTTCGCGCGCGCGACGGGGACGTAGACATCGCTCGTCATTGTGAGCGAAGCTATTTTGCGCGGAAGGCGCAGTCCGTAGGATGGGTTGAGCACTTTGCGAAACCCATCGCCGTGTTGACCGATGGGTATCGCTTCCGCCTTCGCTCGTTGAGCTACGGTGGACGAGGTCGCTCTACCCATCCTACGCATTCCCTCACCCTGTCCGCTTCACGGCTTGAGAATCAGCTTCTGCACGCGCCAGTTCAACAGTTCTGCCACATAGAGCACGTTCTCCGACGGACACGCCATCGCGTGAATCCAGCCGAACTGCTTGAGCTGCTTGCCGGACTGGCCGAGCACGCCCAGCACCTTGCCGTCGAGGCTGAGCTTGTAAACCCGGCCCGGCCATGAATCCGAGCTGTAGAGCACCTGATGCGGCGGCGGGGTGATGCAGATCGCCCATGGCGAGCCTGGCGCGAAGGTGCCCTTGGCCATGACGGCTTCGTCGGGAATCTTGCCGATCGCAGGCTTGGCGTCCGGCGGCACCGGCAGGTCGATCACGATCTGGCGCTCGAATTTGCCGTCCTTGTCGAATACCTGGATGCGATGATTGCCGCGGTCGGCGACGTACACATTGTCGTCGGCGTCGGTCGCGATCGAATGCGGCGTGTTGAACTGGCCCGGCCCGTTGCCAGGGGTGCCCCATGACTTCAGCCAGTTGCCGTTCTTGTCCACCTTGGCGACGCGCGAGTTGATGTAGCCATCGCTGATGAAGGTGTCGCCGGCCTTGTCCCAGGCGACATCGGTCACCTGCCGGAACCGGCCGTCATCCGGCGGCAGCGGCGGCTTCGGATGTTTCAGCGGTTCAGTATCTTCGTCGGAGGCCTCCTGCTTGCGGCCGAACACCATCAGCACGCGGCCCTCGGGATCGAACTTGATCACCATGTCCGAGCCCTTGTCGGTCACCCAGATGTTGTCAGAGGGGTCGATCTTGACGGTGTGGGCGAACGACCAGGCGTAGAGGTTCTTGCCGATCTCGCGGATGAACTTTCCGTCCTTGTCAAACTCGAGCAATTGCGTGGCGGCCGCGGCGTAAGCGGGGCCGCTCGTGTTGCCGCGCGACAGCGCGAAGACATGTCCCTTGGAATTGACGGCGACGCCGGATACCTCGCCGAAATACATGTTGGTCGGCAGCTTCAGCGGATTGGGCACCGACTCGAAATTGATCGTCGGGACCGCCTGCTGCGCGAAAGCCTGTGATCCGATCAACAACGGCAAAACAAAGAGCCAGCGCCTCATGAATTCCTCCCAGCAACATCCCAAGTGTTTTTCATTGGGGCGGACACTAGTTCAACAGGGCTTCGCCCGTCCATATTGGGCGGGCGCTTCTGGCGTCATATCGGCAATCGCCCCACGCATGGCATGTTTCATGTGGTGAAATCTGTTAGGCTGTGTTCAAAAATCCGTGTCGGAGGAAGGAGTGTCCGTGGTTGATGCACGCATCTGGAAGCGAACTTTTCCGCTGCTTGCGGTGGCAGCTCTGGTTCTCGCCGGTTTTCCGAACCGGTCGGCGCTGGCGATCTATCCGGAAAGAAGCTTGCGAATTGTCGTGCCCTTTGCGCCGGGCGGCGGCACCGATGTGGTTGCGCGAACGCTCGCGCAGGAGATGGCGAAAGACCTCGGCGTCTCCGTCATCATCGAGAACAGGCCAGGGGCAGGGACTATCGTCGGAACGCAGGCCGTCGCGGTCAGCCGGACGGACGGTTACACGCTGTTGATGGGAACGTTCTCGCATGCGGTCAATGTCAGCCTCAGTGCGAAGCTGCCTTACGATCCGCAAAAGGATTTCGCGCCCGTTGCGCTGATTGCGCGCTCTTTCAACCTCGTTGTCGTCAATCCGAAATCGGGCGTGCGAACCGTCGAGGATCTGCTCGCGGCGGCGAAGGCCAGTCCCGGCAAGATGACGTTTGGCACCTTTGGCGCCGGCACATCCGCGCATCTCGCCGGCGAATTGTTCAAGGACATGGCCAAGGTCGATTTGACGGCCGTGCCCTACAAGGGCGCAGCTCCAGCCATCACCGACCTGATCGGCGGCCAGATCGATGTCATGTTTACGACGGTGGCGAGTGCGGCCTCTCTCGTCGAGAGCCGACAGTTGAAGGCGATTGCGGTGACGTCGGCCGAACGCTCGCCGGCTTTTCCGCAATTGCCGACAGTCGCTGAAGCCGGCGTCCCCGGCTATGCAGCCGAAAGCTGGTACGGGTTGTTCGCGCCGGCTGGGGTGCCCGCGGACGTGATCGATCGGCTCAACAAATCGGCAGGCTCCGCCGTCAAGTCGGAGGCTTTCAGGAAGCTGAGCGCCAATGAGGGGCTCGTGACTGTCGCGCTCCCTCCGCAGGAGCTTGACCGGTACGTCCGCGGCGAGGAGGAGCGCTGGCGGGGCGTGATCAACAGGGCCGGGATCAAGGTCGAGTAGGGCGATGGCGTGATGATTCCGTTGGCCGCGCGCCGGGTTTGACGGTAGGGTTCGCCGTGGCGCGCCATCGGCGGAGCGTCCAACGGGGCATTGGTGAGATGGTTCTCAACGCTTCGGAAAGCCGTGTGCTGGCGCGGATCTTCGGTCTGCTCGCCGAGGACCTCAATGAGCGCGACGTGCGTGAGGCGCTTGGCCACAATCTGCTCGAACTCTTGCAGGCCGACTACTACGCATCCTACGTCTGGCAGGACGATGCGCGGCGGTTCGATCGCGCGGTCTACCTGAACATGGACCCGAAAAACCTCGCCAATTACGAGGCCTATTACCAGTATCACGATCCCATCACCTTCAAGCTGCAGGCGCGGCGGGAGCCGACGCTGGTGACGCAGATCATGCCGCAGCGTGACCTGTTGCGGACCGAGTTCTTCAACGACTTCCTCGGGCGAGACGGGCTCTATTGGGGCGTCAACGCCTACAGCTATGTCGGCAATCGCAACATCGGGGACTTGCGCATCTGGCGCGGCCGGCATCGCGAGAATTTTGACGGCCATGCACTGGAGCTGTTGCGCGTGATCCAGCCCGCTTTTACCGGCGCGCTCGTCCGCGCGCGGGGCGAGCCGGCGGTTGCGGATGCCGAATCGCGGTCGTTGACGCTGTCGGTGCGTGAGCTTGAGATTGCGCGGCTGATTGCCGATGATCTCAGCGACAAGGAGATCGGACGCCGGCTTGGCATTGAGACATCGACCATCCGTACTTACGTCAAACGCATCTTCACCAAGCTTGCTGTACGCCGCCGTAGCGGCGTCGCCGGCCTATTGTCGAAAAATCTCTAGCTGCGATCCACCCTGCTCAGTTGCTCGACGGCGCGGGAAGCCGTCCGAACAGTTTTTCCATCGATAGCCCGATTGCGATCAGGCGGCGATCGCTGCCAGCCGGCCCATCGAGCTCGAATCCGACCGGCAGTTTCGTTGTGCTGCCGAGCCCGGCCGGAAGCTGCAAGCCGGGTATGCCGGCATTGCTGCCAGGGTCGGTGTTCTGGATGAACAACAAGAAGTTCTCGAGGCTGCTGGAGTCCGGATTGGCGGGGATCGCCACTTTCGGCACGGTCGGAAAGGCGATCGCATCCAGTTTGTTCTTGGCGAAGATGTCGCGGTAGAGCGCCTGCAACGCGGGCCGTGCCGTCTTGATGGCGGCCTCATAGGCCGGCTTGGCGTCGACGACTGTGTTGTTAGGTCCCGGCAGCTTGCGTGGGATCACCAGTCCTTCATAGGTGCCCTTCACATCGGGGCTTGCGATCGATTTCGCCATCGCTTCGATGGTGATGCCTGTGCCGGTATGCTTGAGATAAGCCACCATGTCGTCATAGGCCTCGTAGAGCGCTACCGGAAAACCCACCTGACCATTCAACTCGGCAAGCTTCGGCATCTCGACATCGACCACCGTGACGCCGGCCGCCTTCAATTTGTCGATTGCCGAGTGGAACGCCTTATCGGTGTCGCCG
>Ga0208193_1000184_pt1 | contig 42453 bp, 43 predicted proteins | sample June2015DPH_17_2_FD_184716 | JGI IMG/M metagenome (GOLD analysis project Ga0208193, IMG submission 184716) | Peatland microbial communities from SPRUCE experiment site at the Marcell Experimental Forest, Minnesota, USA - June2015DPH_17_10... | ecosystem: Environmental > Terrestrial > Soil >...
TATGCTGATGCCTGGCCGCTTGGGACCGATGTCGATGAAGACCAGCGGCACCTTGCGCTTCGCGAGCTGGTCGAGCAGAGGCTCTTCAATGCCGAACGTCATGATGGCAACGCCTTCCACTTTGCGCTCGATCATGCGGCGAATGCAATGTGACATGCGCTTGGGGTCGTCGTTGGTGGAACTGACGAGAATCTCGTACCCGTGTTCCACCGCAATATCTTCGAAGCCCTGGATGAGCTCCGGGAAAAATGGATTTGTGATTTCCGAGACGATGAGGCCGAAGAGCCGGCTGCGGCCTGAGACCAGAGCGCGCGCCTGGGTATTTGGGAAGTAGTCTAACTTGTCGATCACCTCCCAGACACGCTTGGCCATTTGGGGATTGACCGTCGACACGTTATTCATCACGCGGGAGACGGTTGCGATCGAAACATTGGCGGCGCTGGCAATGGTGCGGATATCCATCCGCTCCGTTGTCTTGCTATCCTTCCCCGCGGATTTTTCTTTCTTAATGGCCATGGACCATCGTTGTCTGAGAGATGCAGTGTATTTCAAGAATAGCTTAGCGGCGCACGCGGTGGTTCCGGAAGCACAAAAGCGCATCACTTCATTTCATACGTAGCGGCGATGCCCTGAAGCGTCACGGGGCCTTTGAGCGCTGCCTTCTGCTTCGCTACCATTGCGGCGACATCGGCGAGCAGTTGTTTGTTGTCGAAGACGATTCCGTTCTTGATCGTACATTTCCAGCGATGAATCGTACCCATTCGCGACCGAGCTCAGGTGTCAACATGGCCTGAGGCTTCCAGCCGTCTCCGGTAAATGCCGGTTGATAGACATAAATATGAGGTGCGGTGATCTCATCTTTCTCGCTTCGTTCGCGCTCGTGGAGCGCCCAGTCGTCGCTGGTAAGCCACGTTTGGCCGTGCGTCGGCTCGGTCGGCAAGTTTATCTGCGCTGTCGTATGTCGCGGGCTATTGCGTGGTGAACGGCGTCTCTGAGCGGGCCTTCCAACTAGAAGGGACAGGCCAATGGGTGAAGGGCAAGAGTGCGGACACGTTCGGCCCGATCGGGCCTTGGCTGGTGACGGCGGATGAGGTTCCGGATCCGCAGGCGCTCAGACTCTGGCTGGAGGTGGATGGTCACAGGTATCAGAATGGTTCGACCTCGACCATGGTCTTTGGCGTAGCTCATTTAATTAGCTATCTGAGCCGGTTTATGAGCCTGCAACTGAGGGACATTATCTCGACGGGAACGCCCCCCGGCGTTGGCCTCGGGCAGAAGGCCTCCTGTTTATCTGCGTCCGGGCAATGCCATACGCCCGGAATCGATGGGTTGGGTGAGCAGCGACAGATCCTAGTTCCTTGCACGGTTGGTTAATGTGGCCCTTGTCATCTTTTTATTTTTCTTCGGCACCTAAACATCCCAAGTCGGTATCAAACAGATATTGGATGCATCGAGGATAGGCCGGCTGCGTGGTTGACATTGCAGTGGTAGAATTTTCGCAATTCTCGGCATACTGTCATTGAGGTGACCGTATTTCAGACTTGGCTTTGCTTGCGGCGGCGAATACTTTGTCTCGCATTGCGAGCGGTGGTTTTTTGCTGTCTCCTACCAGCATCTTTGACCCGGCCGCGACGCCTGCCCGTTCGGTATTTGGGCTTTCAATGCTCGTGCTTTCCGTTACGCTGGTTATCTTTCTTATTGTGGCCGGGCTACTGCTTTATGTTTTGATCCGCTACCGTCACAAGCCTGCGGAATCGGAGAGAGAGCCCGCCCAGATCTACGGCAGCAACCAGATCGAGCTCTCGTGGACGGTGATTCCGATCCTGATTGTGGTGATGTTGTTTCTTTCGACCACGCGGGTGATCCTCGACACTGAGGCAGCGCCGAGGCCTTCCGGTGCGTTGGATGTGACCGTGATCGGCCATCAGTTCTGGTGGGAGTTCAGGTATCCCAAGCTGGGCGTCGTTACGGCAAACGAGTTGCACGTGCCTGTCAGTGATCCTGCGAGGCCCACACCGACTTATCTGGCGATGTCTTCCGCCGATACCGATCACAGCTTCTGGGTTCCTCGGCTCGCGGGCAAGATGGATTTGATTCCGAACCGGCTCAATACCATGTGGATCGATCCGCAGTCGCCGGGTCTCTACCTGGGGCAATGTGCCCAGTATTGCGGCACGCAACATGCCAAGATGCTGTTGCGGGTCTATGCGCAGTCGCCGGAGGATTTCGCTGCATGGATCAAACAGCAACAGAAACCGGTGGCGCAGGATCTTTCAGGCAACCCGTCTGCGGTGGAGGGGCAAACAGTTTTTATGCACAGCGCCTGCATCAACTGCCACACGGTCGCGGGAACAGTTGCGACAGGGCGTTTTGGACCGGACCTGACCCATCTAGCGAGCAGGGACACGATCGCCTCAGGGCCGGTCCAGAACACGCCGGAAAACCTCAGGCAGTGGATTGCCGATCCAAATTCGATGAAACCTGGTGTGTTGATGCCATCGATGCATTTGAACGACCACGATCTGGACATGATTACGGCTTATCTCACAACGCTTCACTAACGGAGTAACGGAAAGAGCGCGGCATGGCTAATGGAACCGTACTGGAAGCCATCGATCAGACGCTGGAACTCAAGCGGCGGCCACCTCTTGATGTGGTGTACGAGTGGGTGTCGACGGTCGATCATAAAAAAATCGGCCTGATGTATATCGTGTACGCGCTGATCTTTCTTGTCATTGCCGGCTTCGAAGCAGTGTTGATGCGGATCCAGTTGGCGGTCCCCAACAATCACTTTGTCTCTCCGCAGGTCTTCAACCGTTTGTTTACGATGCATGGCACAACGATGGTGTTCTTCGTCGGGATGCCTATCCTGTTTGGCTTTGGCAATTACCTCGTCCCGCTGATGATCGGAGCGCGCGACATGGCATTTCCAAGGTTGAATGCGTTCAGCTTCTGGATCTCTGCGTTTGGCGGATTGCTGCTCTACTTCAGCTATCTTGGCGGGGACGGGCTCTATGGTGCAGGCTCTGCGCCTGATGTGGGCTGGTTCGCCTACGCTCCGCTCACCGCAAAGGTCTTCTCGCCGGGCCACAGTACGGACTACTGGACGCTCTCGATCTTGTTGACTGGCATTGGAACCACGGGTACAGCACTGAACATTGTGACCACCACGATCTGTATGCGCTGCAAGGGAATGAAGTTGTCGCGCATGCCGCTGTTCGTCTGGCTGATGCTGGTGACGAGTGGCCTGGTGTTCGTTGCGGTGAGCCCGCTGACGGCGGCGCAGATTATGCTGACGCTGGACCGCTACCTTGGGGCGCATTTCTTCGATACGCAGGCAGGCGGTTCGGCTGTGCTGTGGATGCACTTCTTTTGGATATTCGGCCATCCCGAGGTTTACATTCTTGTGCTGCCCGCCTTCGGCTTCGTCAATGAGATCATTCCGGTCTTCTCTCGCAAGGCGATCTTCGGCTATCCCGCAATGGTGGCCGCGTCGGTCGGCATCGGCTTTATCAGCCTGAGCGTGTGGGCGCACCACATGTTCACAGTTGGTCTTGGCCCGGCGGGTAACACGTTCTTTGTCTTCGCAACGATGGTGATCTCTGTGCCGACGGGGATAAAAATATTCAACTGGCTGGCGACGCTATGGGGCGGAAAGATCATCTTCAAGGTTCCGATGATGTTCTGCATCGCTTTCTTGTTTCAGTTCCTCGTCGCGGGATTGACCGGCATCATGCTTTCGTCGGCGCCGTTCAACTGGCAACTGAGCGCCTCGTACTTTGTGGTTGCGCACTTCCATTATGTTCTGGTAGGCGCGATCCTTACGGCGCTTTTCGGCGCTTTTTACTATTGGTATCCGAAGGTGACTGGCCGGATGATGAGCGAAACGCTTGGTAAATGGCACTTCTGGCTCTTCATCATAGGATTTCATCTCACCTTCGACTTTATGCATGTTCCGGGACTCCTTGGGATGCCGCGAAGGATCTATACCTATGAGGCAGGGCGCGGATGGGAGTGGTGGAACCTCATCGTCGGGATCGGAGCGCTGTTTCAGACGGCTGGCACTCTGATCTTTGTCTACAACCTGGTGCGGTCTTATCACCGTGGTGAGATCGCTGGGCATGACCCATGGGATGCGTGGACGCTGGAGTGGGCCACGCCGTCTCCTCCGCCAGCATATAACTTTGCCGTTGAACCGACCGTCTCCAGCCGGCGGCCGTTGTGGGACCTCAAACATCCTGAAGACCAGGACGAGAACTACGAATGATGCAGACTGCCAGTACGATTCCTATCGCCGCGCCACGTGAACCCGCGTGGGTCTTGCCGTACCGCGGCATCGTCGGGATGGTGTGCCTGATCCTGGCTGAGTCCGCTATCTTTCTCATCTTTGTCGTCGCGTACATCTATTACATCGGCAAGAGCCTGAGCGGGCCGACGCCTGCGCAGGTGCTGGAACTGCCGATCCTCGGCACCGTCTGCCTGCTCTCAAGCAGCTTTACCGTTCACTTTGCCGTAAGCGCACTACGTAAGGGTAACGTCCGTGGCTGCACGGTCGGCGTGGCAGGAACGGTGTTGCTGGGTGCAATCTTCCTGATGACGACGGCCCGGGAGTGGTATCACCTGATCCACGACTTCGGTCTGACGATTCGCACTAATCTCTTTGGGACGACGTTTTATTCGCTGGTCGGACTGCACGCAACTCACGTCGCGGTCGGATTGATCATGTTGACGATCACGCTTGCTCTGCTCCTCAGCGGGCGTGTAAAGGAGGCCCACGCAGAGCGGCTTGAGGTGTTGTCGCTGTACTGGCACTTTGTCGATGGAGTGTGGGTTGTGGTGTTTCTCGTGGTTTACGTGCTGGGGCGATAAGTCTCCGGGCGCGAATGTTAGAGAGAGGAAGGAACCCGAATGCAGGAACTCGGTGCACATGATCAGGGACCGATGGACGACTATACCCAGCCGACGGGCACCGTTCAACTTCCTGCGCCGACGGCATGGCCGATGGTGTTTGCGCTGGGTGTCTCGCTGATAGTCGGCGGCATGGTGACTCACTGGGCGATCAGCCTGCTGGGGCTGGTGATGGTGCTTCCTGCAATCGTGGGATGGTTCTTCGAGGTGTTGCCGCACGAGCAACACGTTTATGTCCCTGTGCATGCCGATGTTATCGAAATCAAGAGTACGCGCGAAACATTGGCGCACCTGACGCTCGACGAACGTCACCGCAAACTGCTCCCTCTCGAGACGTTTAGTGTAATGGCAGGTGTGAAAGGTGGCATCGCCGGTGGAATAGCGATGATTGTGCCCGCGGCCCTATTCGGCCTCATTCGCTATCACAGCGTGTGGTATGCGGTGAATCTGCTGGCGGCAGGTGGCTTTGTGAGTTGGGCCGGCCAAAGCAACGAGTTTCTGGCGCAGTTTCATCTGCAAGGCTTACTGGCGGCCACAGCGATCCATGGGTTGGCGTCGTTTCTGATCGGCCTGCTCTATGGCGCGATGCTGCCGATGTTTCCAAAGAGGCCGATTTTGACGGCTGGTTTTATCGCACCATTTTTCTGGACCGGCCTCCTGTACTCCGCGATTGGGGTAATCAGTCCGATTCTGGATCAACGAATCGACTGGCTTTGGTTTGTAATATCGCAGATTGCTTTTGGTCTCGTTGCGGGGTTTGTCGTCAATCTCCAGGTGAAGGTTAGGACGCCGCAGTTTCGCTCATTGCCATTCTCAGTACGCGCTGGGCTTCATGTACTGGAAGACGACAAGGACGAGGCCCCATGACCTCATCCCGGCTGCGATTTGCTTCGTACAATGTCCTCGCTTTGGCCGCGGCAGCCTTCGTATTGATTGGCTGCAGCCGGGTGCCGGGAAGGCCGGGCCCTGGACCGGAAGTGGTTCGGCCTGAGCAGGTGCTTGATTTTTCCACTCTCTACAAAGCCAACTGCGCCGCATGTCACGGAGAGAATGGCAGGAACGGAGCGGCAATTTCGCTGGCAAATCCGGTGTATCTTGCGATCGCCGGGGAAGACAACCTGCTTCGGGTCACCGCAAATGGAGTGCCCGGCAAGTTGATGCCTCCTTTCGCAAAGGGTGCCGGCGGCATGTTGACCGATCAGCAGATCAACGCCTTAGTGCGCGGCATGATGCAGCAGTGGAGCAAGCCCGATCTTCTCGCGATCCAGACCAGTCCACCCTACAAGGCAACGCTGACAAGTGATGCGACGCGAGGACAGCAGGCCTTCGGAGCATTTTGTGCGAGATGCCATGGCGCTGCCGGGGAAGGGGCGGCGAGGGGCGGTAAAAACGCAGACCAGAAGACTGGCTCTCTTGTCGACGGATCGTATCTTGCGCTGATCAGCGATCAGTCGCTGCGCAGTATTACGATCGCAGGCATGCCGGATGAAGGCATGCCGGACTGGCGCACTGATGCCTCACAGCCTATGACCGATCAGCAGATCACTGACGTTGTTGCGTGGATTGGATCCAGACGCAGCACCAATCCCGGAAAACCGTACCCAACGCAGCCATGAATTGATTTGACCCACTAGTCCGAGAGATCGCAGGAGCAAACGCGATGGAACCGATTGAACAGAATCCGCAGGAAGAACAAATCGTGAGAAACGAATCGCACAGTGTGCGAACCCAGAAACATTCACGCCGTGCTTTTTTGTTCAAGCTGTCTCTGCTGGTGAACGGAGCAGTAGGAGCTGTTCTTGCGGTCCCAATCATCGGCTACCTTCTGGGACCGGCAGTGAAAAATCGTGAGAACGATAGCTCCTGGGTCACCCTTGGGGCGCTCAGTGATTTTCCCGAAGGCGAGACGCGGTTGGTGAACTATCGGAATCCGGTGACGACCAGGTGGGATGGGCAGACCGCGGACATTCCATGTTGGGTCCGGCGCGTATCCAGCACGACCGTCCAGGTGTTCGCAATCAACTGCGCTCACCTGGGGTGTCCGGTGCGTTGGTTTGCTCAGTCGAAACTCTTCCTGTGCCCCTGTCACGGGGGCGCCTACTATGCCGACGGCTCGCGTGCCTCTGGACCGCCCGAGCGTGGATTGTTTGAGTACGAACACAAGGTGACTGGAGACACGCTGATGATCAGCGCAGGCAGGATGCCGACTCTGGCAAACCAGGCAAGTGTTGAGCCTCCCCTGACGCAGCTTGTAGCCTCCGATTCGGCGGAGCGGTTGTCTGCGTTGGAGCGATCGAAACCGAGGTGTGGATCATGCGAGGGCTGAGACAAACTTGTATTGATCTCTACGGGTGGTTCGAGCAGCGCCTCGGCCTGGGGCAGCCCATCATCGAAGCTGCCGAGCATGAGGTTCCGGAGAACACCTCGAGCTGGTGGTATGTCTTCGGCAGTGCGGCGACGGTCCTTCTTGTGCTGCAGGTGATGACGGGTGTACTTCTCGCGCTCGTCTACGCGCCATCGGCCAGCAACGCGTGGAACAGCCTCCAGTTTCTCGATCACAACGTGCGGCTGGGCTGGTTTCTGCGCGCAATGCATGGTTGGGGTTCGGATTTTATGATCGCCGTCGTGCTCATCCACATGGCGCAGGTCTTTCTCTTTGGAGCGTACAAATTTCCGCGCGAGCTGACGTGGATCATCGGTGTCTTTCTGCTTCTGATGACGCTGGGCATGGCGTTCACAGGGCAGGTACTTCGTTTCGATCAGGACGCGTACTGGGGACTGGGTATCGGAGCCTCCATCCTTAGCCGCGTGCCGGTCATCGGCGGCCAGTTGGTTGATCTGATGCTGGGCGGTCCGATCATCGCCGGGCCGACCCTCACGCGGTTTTTCGCGTTGCATGTCTTCGTCATTCCAGGAATACTTCTGGCGATGGTCGGCCTGCACCTCTGGATGGTGCTGCGCCTTGGCATCAACGACTGGCCTATGCCCGGGCGCATTGTGCGGAAGAGCACCTACGTTCAGGAGTACCACGAGCTAACGAAGAAGGCCGGTATTCCCTTCGTTCCGGACGCGGCGTGGAAGGACGCCATCTTCGCAGCGGCGATCATGCTCTCAGTGATTGCCTGTGCTCTTATCTTCGGCCCGTTTGGTCCCACGGGCCAGCCCGATCCGACCATCATCCAGACGGCGCCTAAGCCTGACTTCGCATTTCTTTGGATATACGCTGTGCTCGCATACCTTCCGCCAAGCTTGGAGACGCCGGTTCTCTTCATAGCGCCTGTTCTCGGTATTTGCGCGATGCTGCTCCTTCCCTTGATCGCTGGCGAAGGAGAGAAGCATTGGTCACGACGTCCTGTGGCGGTCCTGATGCTTGCCGTCATCGCCGTTAGTCTCGGCATCTTCACGCAGCTAGGCACGTATACGCCTTGGAGCCCGATCATGAATGCGTGGACGAGCGATCCTGTTCCCGCCTCCTACCTGCATGGGCGCACGCCGCTTGAGAGACAGGGAGCGATTGTGCTGCAAGACAAGCAGTGCCGCAACTGCCATTCCATCGGCGGAGCTGGAGGGCTGCGCGGGCCGGCGCTCGATGCGGTCGCGGGCCATATGACAGAGGACCAGATCATCCGCCAGGTGTTGCAGGGCGGAGGCAATATGCCCGCCTATGGAAATGCGCTGAACCCATCCGAGACGACTGCGCTGGTGCGCTTCCTGACAACGCTACGAGGCAAGGATCTGGCTCCGGCGGTCGACGCGTCGAGGCGCATGGTTCTTTCGAGCGGGAACTCCGATGCGCCGCCTCGGGAACATTGAGCGCTCGAGTTTACTCTGATCCCATGCCCACCGCATATCGAGCCATCTTTGCCGAGTGGACGCCTCCAATCGTCCTGACCGGCACATTGATCGTCTTCGGCCTCGTCTACACGCAAGGATGGTTTTTCATCCGCCGAACGCGGCCGAGTCAATTTCCCCTGTTGCGGCTCGTGTCATTTCTGCTGGCACTCACAGTAATCTGGTTTGCGATCGCATCCCCTCTGGATGGCTTTGCCGATGTGCTGCTGAGCGCGCATATGGTGGAGCATCTTCTGCTGATGTCCTTCGCTCCTCCGCTCCTTCTCCTGGGCTACCCGGTTGTTCCGTTGCTGCGCGGCTTGCCCCGCGGAATCACCGTTTCTCTGCTCGGGCCGCTGTTGCGCTTCGGGATACTTCGGCAACTAGGCCACATACTGACCACGCCGCTGCTTGCGTGGCTTGCGATGAACCTGGTTTTTCTTGGTTGGCACGTTCCGGCTGCATACGATTTCGCTCTTCAGCACGAACACTGGCATGAGTTTGAACATCTGTGCTTTCTCGGGACATCGATTATGTTCTGGTGGCCTGTTATCCGTCCATGGCCCACGCGCGCGAGTAACAAAGGCTGGCTGCTGCTGCTCTACCTGGTAATGGCGGACATCGTGAACACTGCGCTGTCCGCGTTTCTCGCTTTCTGCGACCGCCCCGTCTACTCGTACTATTTGAGAAAGCCTAACCCCTTTCACATCCATCCTCTTTCCGATCAAAGAGCCGGTGCAGTTGTGATGTGGGTGGTTGGCTCGCTGGTATTTCTGGCTCCTGCTGCGGTCCTCACGGTCCGCCTTCTTCAGGGCGGGCATCGGGATCGTCAGCGAGTCAGCGTTCTTTGAGACGATCCACCCAACCGAACGTTATTGGAGACCGGAGTGGTCGAAGTGATTACGGCAGAACCAACCGAGTTCAGCGGCGTGGGCGAAGCACTCCCGGATCTTTCGCGCCTGGTCCTCCGGGGAGAGTTTGCTGACATCAAAAGCCAGTTCTATAGCTTCCGAAAGGGTGTGTTGCCCTTGCAGCGAGGAGAGCAGAAGGAAAGCCTCGCGATCGATACGACGATAGTACACAGAGTTGTCGAAGCGATGAACAGCAAGATAAATTTCGGAACGGCGCATCCTCGGCAGACCATGTCGCGACTTCTGCCTCCGTTCTGAAACGGCATTGCTCGCGATGTCAGAGGGCGGGATTTCCTTGTGGATGGCGAGGACCAACTCGTCCACCGGATAACGCAGATTCAGCAATTGAAGATGTGGCTGGAGAAAAAACTTCGAATCGGCACCGAGATCGGCGAAGTCCTCTTGGGTTAGCGGTGCGACAGCAAGTCTGTCGAAGGCTTCCACGTAAGCCCATTCCAACCGCGCGACGTCGAGCATAAGAGCATGACGCGTAGGAGCAAATTCGGGATGATCTTCGAGCCAAAGCGGCAGATGCGCCCCGAGGTTGCGGAGCGTGAATGAGGTAGACGGATTCTCTTTCAGATAGGCAAGCACGAGGTTATCGAATCGCTTCGAGCCGAGCACAGTGGCGAGCGCAGGAAAATCCTCAGACACCGCAGCTATGACGCGAAACCAGTATTGTCTGTTGTAGATCTCAAGGCGTTCAAACGATGTGAGCCGATCGTTTCGCTTAATATAGCTCTCGGCGAGATCGCTAATAGGCCGGCCATCTTTCGTCTTTTTCTGCATCTCCAGTTCTGGGGTGAGAGGACGCCTTACGTCCTCTGACATGCGACGTTGCAGTTCGAGAAGGTTCATACATGAAGCTCGTCGAATCGCTTCGAAGAAATGGCCAAGGTCATCGGTGCATCTAGATAGCGATTGGCTTTGAGGGCTTCGACGTGAACCTCGTCGAAAGAGGGAATGTTGTCGTCCCACTCGAGAAGCGTTGCAGTCGGTCCAATCCTTTCGATAGCGCGCGCATACATGCGCCAGACTGGATCGAGGACCGGGTGATCGTGCGTGTCGAGGGTATATTTTTCAAACTTCGAGTGGCCTGCGATATGAATCTGTGCGACGCGATCGGCCGCGACGCTGTTGACGTACTCCATAGGATTGAAGCCATGGTTCTGCGATGAGACGTAGATGTTGTTAACATCAAGCAGAATTCCGCAGTCGGCTGCATGGACAACCTCATTTAGAAACTCCCACTCGGTCATCTGGGACTCGTGAAACTCCGCATAACTGCTCACATTTTCGACGGCGATCGGGATCTCAAGGAAGTCCTGCACCTCGCGTATCCGGCTCGCCGTCGTGCGAACAGCCTCAAAAGTGTAGGGCAGCGGGAGAAGGTCGTGAGTATAGCGGCCATCGACGCTTCCCCAGCAAAGATGATCGGATAGCCACGGAGTTTTGGTACGTTTCGTTAGTCGCTTGAGACGCTTCAGATGCTCCCGTTCGAGCGGCTGAGCCGATCCAAAGTACATGGAGACACCATGCTGAACAACCCGGTACCGCTCCAGAATCTGATCGAGCACTGCTAAAGGCCGCCCACCGTCAACCATGTAGTTTTCCGAGATAATCTCGAACCAGTCGACGACCGGCTTCTCGGAAAAGATGTGATCGTAGTGCGGCACGCGCAACCCAATCCCTACACCGTAATCAGTGAAGCCATTAAAGCGATTGGCTGGCATTGAATCCCCTGTATGGTGAGACGTAAAAAAGAAAAGGGGCTAGAAGAAGCCTTCAAGCCCCTTTCTCCGGAATCGAATTAGACCGTCTTTGGAGCTTTGGAGCCGTCTGTCGCGCAATCGCCCTTGCCCTTGCAGCTGTTCTTTCCTGGGTTCTTGCCGCCGCCCTGCCCCTTGCAGTCATTTTTGCCCTTACAGGCATGCTTGCCAGTATCGGTCGTCTGTGCGAGAAGCACACCGGCATGTGCTGAAACAGTGGTATTCTGCGTCGTCTGTGCGTTCGCGCGAACGTTGGTGCCACCGAGAAGGCCTGCGATTGCTGCGGCCATGGCGAGCGACTTAGTGGAAGTCTTCATAAAGGGAACCTTTCTATTGGTTGGGCCGCGCACAAAGTGCACAGGACGTTGATTTTTAACAACTGCGAAAGAGAGTTGCTTATAGATGAAACGAAGTTGGCTGCCAAATGGATTGCAGACCCGCGAGCCGAATCATCGCGCATCCATTCTGCATGTTGGAGCATGGGGTCGTGAAGAGGTTACAGAGATTATTTTGGTACAAACATCGACCTCGAAAATCCTGATGTAGGCGTAGAATGCCTGCAACTACCTGACTACATTCAGTTTGCGGTGGTCGGTGATTGCCACCCTAATTGTCGCAAGCGGGGCCTTCGAATCGAATTTTATTGTTGTGTTCTCCTTATGTAAACCAAGTTGGTCCCAAAGCTCGGGAAGGTCTACAGGAACTAGAGTTTCGCTCCACCGAGCGTACATCTCCTCAAGCACTTTTGTCCCGGTGGCCTGGTCGCCGATCTGAAGGACATGAGGCAAGGGCCATTCCTTGTCGATCGTTCCACCCGAGGCAACAATCGCGCGCAGAGCATCCTGCAAACCATGCTCGTTGGCAAAACAGCGCTCCGCCCAGTGGGTTCGTCCCCAAGTGTGCGTATTGTTCAGCCCGCGATCCCTCGGGCCGGGTTCTCCACTGGCATCCCGCGCATCATATCGGCCCAGATACTTTCCGCTGAGAGTGATCAGCACTGGCTGGAGGAGGGGCTGACAAGTTATGTCGAACCCATCGGCCGGATTCAGGCTGGTGAACCACCACGCCAGAGCTTTTGGGTGATTGGATTCCAGCATCCACACGATGGACGAGCGTGGTGAAGAGAAGTCCGTCAGTCTCATACAGGCAAAATCGTTTTCCGTGCTGAGCGCACGGAGATTGAAGTCGCTGCCGGGGACAAACTCCTGATGATGGGCAATCGCAAAGAGGCGGGGTTCCGGGCAACGAACGGCGAGCTAACGACCGTGCGGAGCGTCGAGCGAGGCATTATCAATCTGGAAGACGGTCGAAGCGTGCCGGCGAACTATCGGGAGTTCACGCATGGCTACGCCGTCACGGCACATCGCAGCCAAGGCAAGACAGTCGATCAGGTCATCATCTCCGCTGACGTTATGAAGCAGGAGCTGTTTTATGTCGCTGCGTCGCGTGGCCGTGAGGGGATGCAATTGTCACATCAGACGTAGATCGCCTGGGAGAATCGCTGGGCGTTTCAATGGCGCGTCCTTCTGCGATTGAACTGGCGAACGAGATAACGCAGACAAATGCATCGCCTAAGCAGGATCTAGGGCAGGTTCTTAAGCAGGACATCAAACTCCCAATCCAACCTCAAGAGTTCGGGTTGGAAATGGGATTGGACTTGTAACATCCGCCATCAGAAAAATATTTTCATCTAATGCCTAGCAGCGCTGAACAACGCATTGCGCTCCTGTGCAATCGCGATTAATTCGCCACGCTTCGTGACCCTCTGGACAACTCAAGTAATTCGCGGCATTGTGGGGTTTAGGGAGTTGCGAGCTATGCCAAACCTTTCCATTTCTAGTGATCCATTCATGAATACCGATGATGCAGCGGCGATGCTTGGTGTCCATCCGAAGACATTGCAGCGACTGGCAAGATCAGGGCGCATCACTGCTTACCGAGTCGGCAAGCTATGGAGATTCCAGGCTTGCGAGCTGTGGGCGGATGTAGCCGTTCGCGTGACACCTTTGAGCGGGCTATATGAGCGTGTCGCTCCGGTTCAAGCTATTTGAGTGGAGGGGCCGCTTGCCAACTTGGCTTTATCAGACTTGTGGGTACAGCCTCGGGAACAGTTCTTCCAAGGCGACGTCGGGGAAGCGGAGTGATACAGGACCTTTTGGCGTTGACGACGCAAGCAATCCCAATTCAGTCACGTCGGTAAGCACGCGACGGGCAGTTCGTTCTGGGAGGCCCGTGATACGAACAACCTCCCCTCTCTCGAACTCGCCCCGCATAAGCGCTTCTTCCAGAAGTGCAGCCGCTTGAGGTTTGAGAGCGCTGCTCCTCTCAACGAGTGTCCGGAGCCTCTGCTTCAACTCATTCAAATCGAAAAGTCCAGACATGAATTGCACTTGATCCAAGCAGACTTTAAGAAACCAGAGCACGTACTCTTTCAGTGCTTTCAGGGAGAGGTTTCCTCGCCCGTCCAAGTCTCCCTGTCGTGGCATGTCGGCCAAGTCCATCATGCGCTTGTACTCGCTTCGACTCTCAAGGCCTCGCGCAAGACCGCGTGAGATTGACCATAGACCGTGCGCTCCGATGCCGGTTTGATGTGCCATCGCATGGCTCATCAAACGACTCACCCTGCCATTTCCATCAGGAAATGGGTGGATGTAATTCAGTCGATGATGGGCTGCTGGGATGGCCATGATACGGCTAGCTGTCCCCAGATGCGTAAGGCTATACCGTTGTTCGAAATATCGCATGAAGTCCGTAACGCGCTCGCTGGATGGTGGAAGGTGACGACCGACTGCGTTGTCATGTTCGGGCCTTGAGCGCCACTGACCGGGTGCCATGACAATTTCGCGAGATTCATTCTTGAGGGTGAGTATCGCCGGGGCAGCGTCTCGATAAAACTCACTGTGAATCCACTGAATGAAATCGGCGGAGGTCGCGGGAGGCAATGTCCCCTCTAGAAACATTTGATCGATTTCTGTTTGAACTCGGACATGCGCCGCTGCTTCGATTTGCAGGTTGCGTCGCTCTTCGTCCCGGTCCAGCTCGCCCGACAGTGCGCGCTCAATGTCGCGTGGCCGCGTATTGTGGCCTTCGATCAGATTGCTGTAGTAGGTATTCATGATGCGCACAGCGTCGGCCAAATTCGCGGCTGTGAGCGGATGGAGAAACTTACCTAGTATCGACACCGCTGCCGTTAGATCTGCAACTACATCCGCGATAGCCCATGAAGGGTCGTCGATGAGAGCTGGTTCGATTCGACTTGGAGATTCGATATCTGGCATGGCATCATTGGCCGAAGTATTGACGCCGAAATTCTCTGTATTCATTGATAATACGCTAGAGCGTGGTCAGTATTGGCCGATGTTTTGGCCGATGTTTGAGAGATCTCCATCCTGCAGCGAATAGGCTACAGCCTTAGATCGATCGGTTCGCTCTCTAAAGCAAGAACCCCGAAGACTCACTCATGGGTCAAGCGCAATGGTTCCTTGCGCACGAATCGCTCCAACGCTTCGACACCCAGTGCAAACTCCCGGCTGGCAAGAGAGCGCTTGGCTCCTACATTCCTCGAACGCAGCCGTTCAAGGTTCTCCGGGAGAAGGTACTCGGGGCCGTAGATGATGCGAAGGTATTCTGCGCCCCTACATTTTATGGCTGGCTGAGTGATGCCGCGTCGGCCTTCTGCGATAAAGTTGAGCGGCTTACCCGTGCTTCAGGGTGTGGCATCGAAGGCAAAACCGGATGAGCGCCGATCCCGAAAGGACGCAAGAAACACCTGCGGATGTACTACGAGAGCGTCCTCGCGAAGCTGATTGCGGCCAGGCTAGAAAACGGTTTGACGCAACGCGAGGTATCCCTACAACTCGGCATGCCCATTCTTCTATGAACAAGTGCGAATCAGGTGAACGGGCAATTGATATTGCGGAATTATGGGCTATATCGAACATCTACGGCAAGCCCCTGAGCCACTTTGCTCCCGACAAGATGTGAAAAACCGGCGCAGACTCTCTCATCAAGCCCGTTATCGGCCAAGATGACCATATCCCGGCTCAATGAGCAAGGTGAGTTGGGGAGGCAATAGGACTGATTTGAGTTTTGTCACGAAGGTACGGACAAACTCGCTGACCAGCTTTGAGGTGTTGTCCGCTCGCGCAACGAGGTGAATATCCACCCTGAGAGCTTCTTCGTCTAGCGGCTTTGCGATAAGGCCTTGCCTCGCTATCCGAAGCGCATCTGCCCTGGTGAGGAAGGCGATTCCTCCGCTTCTGAGCAGTATTTGGCTCGCCTCTTCTGCGCTCATCACATGGTGAATACCTCTGTATTCGATCCCCTCAAACTGAGCAAGACCCATGATGGTGTCATACAACGACGGATGAATTCGACGGTCGTAGACCGTCCACCGGTTTCCAGTCAAGTCTTTGAGCCGCACTGATTGTTTCCGGGCGACAGGATGGTCTTCCGAGAGGGCGATGTGCAGAGGTGCCTCTGTGAGCTTCACCGCGGAAAGTCGAGGGTTGTCGGCGAGGCGTGCAATGAATGCAAGGTCCAGGCGTGAGCATAAAACGCCATGCTCCAACTCAGGCGCGAACTCGCTATGCAACTGAACATCGAGATTTGGATGAAGCGGCAGGTAGAGGGATAGCAACACCTCACTCAATACTGGATCGGTGTATGGAGATCGCCCTACGACCAAGGTGGAATCCACTCCATGAGCAACTGCCTTTGTGAACTGAATGGCTCGCTCCTCATGTTCGATGGAGAGGCGTGCTTCAGCGACACAGGCACGACCGGCGTCGGTCAACTCTACCCGAGAGCGGGTTCGATCAAAGATTTTGCGATTAAGGCGACGCTCTGCGTCCTGGATAGACCGGCTCAAACCCGACTGGCTCATCCCGAGCCGTCGAGCTGCTTTGGTGTAGCTCAGCTCTTCTGCCAATGTGACGATAGCGTTGAAATGACGAAGTTCCAAGATCGGTCTTTGCACGGCCCAGCCTCCCATTTACTCTTCAGCAAAGATGGGTATAGCGTCGGCAACTCGTGCAGGCGATTCGCCTCGCCGATGCCAAATTATCCACAGGGCCTAAGCCTGTTGTCAATCTTGAGTCCTTGCCGTTTTTACAAACACACACAACGACACTGAGCATGGCGAGATGCCAGGCTGCTACTCGCCCTTATGCGCGCCAAGCATAAGGCGATTCTCACAACTCATTGGACAGATCGGACACATGAGCCGCACCTTCAAAGCAACAACTGGAGGTCAGCCATGTATGACCAGAAAAAGCCGCCAACATCCGAACGCAATTTCCCGATACCAGGGAGGTTCGGCGTCGAACCGCTGCTCGACAGCAATAGGCCGCTGCCATGCTCGGCGTCCATCCCAGAACGCTCCAGCGCATGGTTCTGCGGGGCCAGATCGTCGGGGTTCAAGTGGGCAAACTCTGGCGGTTTAGAGCCTCGGCCATCGACGAATGGATTGAGCGCAAAGAACACAAGATGGTGGGCTGACCAGTTTCCCAGAGGCCCCCAAAGGCCCGATTTTACTGGCGATTCGGCACATAATCGACTACCCTTAAGGTAGCCATTAGTGCCGTGAGTCAAGGAGGAAACCTTGAAATCACGAGCATATTACCAATTTGGAAGTTTAACGCTCAAGAAGCGGGCGAAGAGTGCAGACGTCTGGGAGTTTCGGTACTACGAGGAGGCGGCCACTGGAGGGAGAGTACGCAAGGCTCTCTTCATCGGCACCACCGATATGTACAAAACCGAAGCTCAGGCCCGAAAAGCCGTCGAAGCGATTCTCCTCAAACTCAACGCTGAAAAGCCCATGCACCATCTGGGAACCGTGACGTTTGGCGGTCTCTGTGACAGGTACATCGCGGAAGAGTTGCCGGAACGCTATTCAACTCGGAAGTCATATCTGTCGAATATCAACCAGCACATCAAGCCGCGTTGGGGTGACTACCTCATCGGGGCGGTCAGGCCGATGGCAGTTGAAGGTTGGTTCAAAGAGATGGACAAGTCTCCCAAAACGAAAGCGCATATCCGAAGCGTGATGCACGTCATCTTCGAGTGCGCCGCCCGTTGGGAGCTGTTCAACGAACGTCGCAATCCAATCGAGATGGTGCGTGTCAAAGATCCGACGAAGCGGCGTAAACGGCCAATGATTCTCACCAGCGATTCCTTCGATGCGGTACTGGCAGATTTGCCCGAACCGTTTCGGACGATGGTTGTGGTGGCGCAATGCCTGGGACTTCGCGTGAGCGAGATTACGGGCTTGCAGTGGGGCGACCTCGATACCGAGCGCCGGCAGCTCCTCGTTCAACGAAGCATCGTGAACGGAAGAGTGGACGATGTGAAGACCGAGTATTCCCACGATCATGTGCCGATTCATGAGTCCTTGCTTGAGGTCCTGCTCGGCTGGAGTGAGCAGTGCCCGCAGACGGAAGAGGGATGGATGTTCCCGAATCCGTTGTCGAGCAAGCCCTACTACTCAACTGAGATCCAGAAGCGGTATCTCAAGCCTGCGGGCATCAAGTTGGGACTGGGGCCGATCGGCTGGCATACCTTCCGTCACACGTACCGGTCATGGCTTGATGAGACTGGTGCGCCGATGAAGGTGCAACAAGAACTCATGCGTCATGCCTCCATACAGACCACGATGAACGTGTATGGACAGGCGATGCCGGAGTCGAAGAGGGAAGCGAATGGGAAGGTCGTCACGATGGTGCTCAAGCCGTTGAAAGCGAGCGCCTAAAAGTGCCGATTTTCTTATTGGGAGTAAATGGGAGTGAATCGGCTTTTCTGATTCACTCTAAACCATTGATTTGATTGGTTGCGGGGGTAGGATTTGAACCTACGACCTTTGGGTTATGAGCCCAACGAGCTACCGGGCTGCTCCACCCCGCTCTATGAATATATCGTTATTCGCGGGTAAGGTCAATCAACCGGGCCATCGGCTATCCGGGCACCCGAGCGGAACTTTTTTCAAAAAAACGAGTCTCTATGAATACTATGTTTGCGTGGCGAAATTGTGCGCAACGCTGAAGATAGCGGAGGAAGTTATGGTTCAGGGCAACTCCTTTTTCAGATTTTCAACAACGGTGCTTTTCGCCGCGAGTGTGATTTTGGGCAGACCTGCCGTAGCGCAGACGAAGCCCGCCACGATGCCGGACGCGCAGATCGAAGCCAATGTGTTGAAGGCGCTGGCAGGTGCGCCGGAGTTGGCGGATCAGTCGATTACCTCGACCACGGTTTATGGCACGGTAACGCTGAATGGAACGGTTCGGGATGAGCCATCGAGAGATCTGGCTGAGCATCTGGCCGCAAATGCTTCTGGCGTTCAGAAGGTGGTTGATCAGTTGACGATCGCTGCGCCCGGAGCCGCCAGCAATGACTCTCAGTCGATGGGGACAAATCCGAATCTTCAATCTGATGGGACTATAGCTCCTCAGCAGGGGCAGAATCCGCCGCAGAACAGCGCTCCTGCGCAACAGGGGCAGTATGCTCCGCCTCCTCCGGCAAATACTTATCCTCAACAACCTGGCCAATATCCTCAACAGCAACCCGGTCAGTATCCGCCGCCTCCGCCGCAGGCAGGTCAGTATCCGCCACCTTATGGACCTCCGTATCGTCAGCCGTACCCTCCTCAGTATCAGCAGTATCCTCAGCGGCCGTATGTTGCACAAAAAGGAGGCGACGCAGTTGTTGTTCCTGCAGGAGCCAGTTTGCGCGTGCGAATCAATCAGGGGATGAGCAGCAAAAATACTGCTCCAGGCACGATGTTTGATGGGATGGTTCTAAGTGATGTCGTTGCAGGCGGTTCGATTGCTATTCCTCGTGGAGCTTCTTTCCAGGGAACAGTTGTGGACTCGCACACGGCGGGTCAGTTAGCCGGTAAAGGTGAGCTGAAGCTGCAGTTGACGAATGTTTCGTTTGGCGGCAAGGTTTATCCCGTTGCGACGGACTTCTGGTGGCATCAGGGTGTTGATAAGACACCGAATACCGTGGGTAATACTGTAGGATTGGCTGGCGTTGGCGCTTTGATTGGCGCTGTGGCTGGCGGCGGTGTTGGCGCTGCGGTTGGCGCTGGAGTTGGCGGCATCGCGGGTTTGGGCGTCTCGTCGGCGTCGGGAAGGGGAGAGGCTTCGCTTCCGCCTGAGGCGATTGTGATCTTCCATCTGACTCAGCCTGCGGATGTTACGACCGTCTCCCAGGCGGAGCTGAACCGGCTCGGTGCTGGGGTACCGCAACCGCAGATGCAGCGGCGCTATCCGCCGCCACCTCCACCTTACGGCTATCCTTATCCCTATCCCTATTACGGACCGGGTTACTACTATCCGCGGTAGTTATTTGCGGCTTATTTTGTAGATTTTTTTCGGGCGCCCGTTGAGCCGATTTCCTCGGTTTTACGGGCGTTTTTCGTTGGGGTTTGCGTTTTCCACAGCGCTTTTTGATGGTTTTTTTGTGGTCAATTCGTGGTGGTTAGGTGCATTTTCGCGGTTCCTGGAGGGACGTTTTTCGGCGTTGAAAAATGCGCCACGATTTGCAGATTTATTTTTCGTTTGGTTGCTCAAACCAGCTCGTTTCCAACGTATCGAGGCACCGGTTCGCATGAATTCTTCGGGGTCCTTGATTTATACTTATGGCTTGCCCTGCAACCGGCGAGGCGCGGGTCGAAGAACTCGACTCCCCCGCACGGTCACGCAAAATCCCGGGCACGCCGCCTTTCGCAAGGAACGCGGTCACACGCAAAGTGAAGGTCTCAACCGAGCATGATTCGTCTTCTGCAACAAGACTCCCGCCTGATGAAGTGGCTTTTTGCGATCATTATCGGCTTCGCCGCCGTAACGATGGTTATTACTCTCGTTCCAGGCATCTTTGACAATGCCACGGCCACCGATGCCTCTGTTTATGCCACTGTGCGACAGCCTGGCTACTTCGGCCGAGTCTTCGGGGAGAGCACACAGATCAAGACGACGGAGGTCAACCAGATCGCCGCTCGCCAGTTGCAGCAGCAGCGTCTGCCTGAGTCTCTGTTGCCGTATCTTTTGCCGCGCGCCGGGCAGATCCTGGTACAGCGCGCGATCCTGAAGCATGAAGCCGACCGGATGAATCTGCAGGTGAGCGATGAGGACCTGCGCCGCGAGCTGAGGACCGGGCCGTTTGCGCAGTATCTCTTTCCTAATGGGAATTACATCGGCGACGAGGCTTATATCGACTTCGTGCAGCGCGCGTTCGGCAACCAGTTGAGCCGCTCCGAGTTTGAGTCGCAGGTGAAGAGCGACATGGAGCTGAACCGTTTGCAGGCGTTGATTACGGGCGGCGTGGCAGTTTCCGACCAGGCTGTGCGCGATGCTTACAAGACCGACGGCACCAAGGTTAAGTTCGACTACGTGGTGATCTCGGCGGACGATGTGCGTAAAGGCATCAATCCTTCCGACGCCGATCTGCAGGATTTCTTCAAGAAGAATGCGCCGCGTTATGCTTCGGCGATTCCGGAGACGCGGAAGATTCAGTATGTCTCGTTCGATGCGTCGAACCTTCCGGGCGGCAAGCCGCAGGTTTCGGACGCCGAAATTCAGGCCTACTACACCGCGCACAAGGATCAGTATGAGGTGAAGGAGCAGGTGAAAACTCGCCACATCCTGATCTCGGTTCCAGCGGGCGCAGATGCCAAGACGGATGCTGCGGCGAAGGCGAAGGCGGAAGACCTGTTGAAGCAGATCAAGGCGGGCGGGAACTTTGCCGATCTTGCGAGCAAGAACTCGGACGATCCGGGAAGCAAGACGCAGGGTGGCGAGTTGCCGATGTATCCGACCAGCGGCCTTGACCCGGCGTATGCCAAGGCTGCCATGGCGCTGAATCCGGGACAGACCTCGGACCTGGTGAGGTCGCAGTTTGGGTATCACATTATCCAGACCGAGCAGAAGGAGCCTGCGCACACGAAGCCTCTTGCCGAAGTGAAGACGGATATTGTTCCTCTGCTCGAGCAGCAGCGTGCGGGAGCGGCGGAGCAGACCTTTGCTGCCTCACTGGCTGCGGATGGGAAGAAGAATGGCATCGACAAGGCCGCAGCAGCGAAGGGTTTGCATGTGGTGACGACGGACTATGTGGCCAAGGATGGAGTGATTCCTGGTCTGGCCGACGGCTCCGCTTTGCTGACGCAGGCGTTCGCGGTGACGAAGGGTGCTGACCCGGCTCCTGTCTCCACTGGCGAAGGTTTTGCGGTCTTCCAGGTTGCCGATGTCAAGCCTGCGCATGCGCCGGACTTTGCGACGTACAAGGCGCACATCCTCGAGGACTATCGCGAGCAGCAGGTGCCGCAGTTGATGAACGCGCAACTGAACAAGCTCAACGACCGCGCGAAGGTGCTGAACGATTTGAAGAAGGCTGCAGCGGAGATGAACCTTTCTCTGAAGACGAGCGATCTGGTGGGCAAGGATGGTCAGGTGCCTGATGTTGGTGCGATGACCGGTCCGGCTTCGGTTGCGTTCACGCTGGCGAAGGGCGCGATCTCCGGGCCGCTCAACACAGGCCGCTCGGGAATCGTGCTGAGCGTTGTCGACAAGCAGGAGCCTACGGCGGAGGATATCGCGAAGAACTTCGATGCGACTCGCGAAGGTCTGCTCAATCAGCAGCGCGAGGAGATCTTCCGCGTGTACATCGGCGATCTGACCCAGAAGTACGAGAAGGGCGGCGCGGTGAAGTACTCGAAGAAACAGGCGGAGCCGGGTTCGTCGCCGTTTGGCAATTAGCTTGTTAGCAGTTAGTTTGTTAGCGAAAATGCCTCAGGGGACGAACTCCTCTGGGGTGTTTTTTTGTTTGCGGCGGTATTGATTCTTATCGCGGGTGCGTCAATCCGCACTCCTTCCATAGTTTTTCCCAGGCCCACATCTGAGAAGTGGCTTTCATCGACAGGGGGAATCCTAGCTGATGGGCCAGCATGCATGCCTGGCCGCGGTGATGCGCGTCGTGCGAGATCATGTAGGCCAGCATGGATGGGCCTGCGGGCCAGGGTTTGGCCCAACCGTCGCGGTGGAAGGTTTCGATTCGGCTCTGCGGCGCAGATTTGAGGCCTGGCTTGAGTTCAGACTGCTGCTGTTGAGATAGAGCGTTCGCAAGCATCTCGGAACAGCGTGCTCCGCTTTCGAGCAGTGCGGTGCGGGCCTGTTTCTGCGTGCACCTGGCGCGGTCGAGCGGGGCTGGGAGCTTGAGATGCGGGGCGGATAGTCTTAGCCATTTGCGGCGGATGTTGTGGACGTGGGTGAAGATGGCAGCAATGGTGCGTCCTTTGCTTCCGGGTAGTTTGGCGCGCCATGCGGCGGGGTCGAGATGCTCGAGGACGATCTGATTCATGCGCTCGTTTACGGCGTAACTCTCCACGAGCACCTGGCAGGGGTCATTGCCGAGGTCGGTCTTCGCGTTTGGTTGTGATCGGGGCATGATTCGTAGTGGCGCCAATCGTATCAGATGATATTGACTGCGAGGACGTATGATTTGGGCATCCTAAGTTGTAGAGGTAAGGAGACGCGATGAGTGGGGAAACGAGCAATCAGGAACGGCTGTCAGGGGTTTTGCTGCATGTGACTTCGTTGCCTTCGTATGGTGGCGTGGGGGATTTTGGGCCGGCGGCTTATGCGTTTGTCGACTTTCTTGCAGCGGCGAAACAGCGACTGTGGCAGGTGTTGCCGCTGAGTCCGACGGGGTATGGGAGTTCGCCTTACTCGGCGCTGTCGGCGTTTGCGGGGAATCCCGTGCTGATCAGCCTGGAGCTGCTGGTGCGGGATGGATGGATTGCCGCTGAGCGGATTGTGGGACTGCCTGGGCATGACGGGCCTGCGGACTTCGGGGCTGCGCAGACACTGAAGCTGCCGTTGATCGAGGAAGCTGCGGCGAACTTTCTGGATCGTGCACCCGCGGACAAACGCGCGCGATTTCAGAAGTTCTGCAAGGACAATATCTCGTGGCTTCCCGACTATGCGATGTTCAATGTGCTGCGGCGCATGCACAAGTACGTTAGTTGGAACGAGTGGCCGGCCGAACATGCCCGAAGGAAACAGGACTCTTTGACGAAGGTGATGAACGAGCATGGACGGGAGCTTGAAGTCGAACAGGTGGTCCAGTTTTTCTTTAACGAACAGTGGTGTGCGCTGCGCGGCTATTGCAAGGATCGCAAGGTTCGGATTCTGGGCGACGTGGCGATCTTTGTGAATATGGACAGCGCAGATGTGTGGACGCATCCGGAGTTGTTCGAACTGGATAAGGATCTGAAGCCGCTGCGGGTATCGGGAGTGCCGCCGGATTATTTTTCGCCGACGGGGCAGAGGTGGGGGAATCCGCTCTACAAATGGGGCGTCTTGAAGGACCGCGGATTTGATTGGTGGGTGGCGCGGATTCGGCGGGCGCTGACGCTGTACGACGTGATTCGGCTGGATCACTTTCGGGGATTTGAGGCGTACTGGTCGATTCCCGCGGATGAGCCGACGGCGATTCATGGGCAGTGGGTGAAGGCGCCGGGGCATGAACTTTTTCAACGGTTGAGGGATGTCTTCGGGAATCTGCCGTTTGTTGCGGAGGACCTGGGGTTGATTACGCCTGAGGTGGATGAGTTGCGTGAGCACTTCGGGATGCCGGGGATGCGGATTCTCCAGTTTGGTTTTTCGGATCGCGGGTCACATCTTTATCTTCCGCATCGCTTTGTTCCGAATACGGTGGTGTATACGGGCACGCATGACAACAATACGACGCTGGGATGGTGGCGGGAGAATGCGAGCGAGGAGGAGCGTGCGCATGTGCAGACGTATCTGCAGACGATCGCGCATGAGGACGACATTGTGTGGGCGATGATACGGGCGGCGGCTCGGTCGGTGGCGAACCTGTGCGTGTTTCCGATGCAGGATGTGCTGCACCTGGGAAGCGAGGGGAGGATGAATACACCTTCGGCGGGGGCAGGGAACTGGACGTGGCGGTATGGGTTGAATGCGGTGCATCCTGACTTTGCGAAGCAGCTTGCGGCGCTGATGGAGATGACGGATCGCGATGGGTATGAGAAGCCGGTGGATGGGGTGGATGCGGGCAAGCCGGTGGAACAGGCGTCGAAACGGGCAGAGGTGGGCGCGAACGTTTAGACTGGAGAGGCAGCTTTTATTTTCGGAAATTTCAGGAGCAACACGACATGCCTCTCTCTGGCGAAGCCATCCGCACCATGAACTACGTTGACGATATTTCGGTAACACTGCGCCGCATTCTGGCTGTGCTGCCATCGTTGACCGAGGACGAACGCCAGCGCGTGTCCGAACACATCAAGCATGCAGAGCCGAGCTACGAGTCGGTAATTGCGGCTGTGGCGAGCAAGAAGTGAACGAGGCGGCTCGGTCTGCAGCCGCTTTCGAGATACGGACTGTCGCGGTGATCGGGGCCGGGGTTGCGGGCCGCGGGTTCGCGTTGGCGTGCGCTGCGGCTGGTTTCGACGTGGTGCTCGAAGATGTGATGCCGGCGAATCTGCGTCACGCGGAGGCAGCGTATGCGGACCTGACTCAGCGTGGGAGTGCAGGTGGTCTGAAGCTGGCGAGGACGGTTGAGGACGCGGTTCGCGAGGCCGATATCGCGGTCGATTTTGTTCCGGATGAGCTGGAGTCGAAGCTCGAGATCTTCAGCATGATCGATCGGATGGCTCCGCCGAAGACGATTTTGTGTACGCCTAGCTACGCGTTGAGTATTACGGATCTGGCGTCGTGCGTGTACAGGCCGGAGCGGTGTGTTGCGGTGCGCGGGGCTCTGGTTCGGAGCGACGTGGGTGCGGCTTCGGCGCGGCTGCTGCATCCGGCGGCGGTGTTGGAGTCGACGCTGGTGGCAGTTGAAGGGTTTCTGCGAAAGCTTGGAGTTGAGGCGCGGCGGGAGCTTGATCCGGATGTGCCGGAATTGATGAAGAACAGCCTGGGGTAGAGGGTGGATTTCGGGGATGAATCGGAGGCTCTCGACAATTTCATAAACGATTAGCAACGAAAGGGAACTGTTTGCGCCGGGTCTGCGTAACGAACCAGGGAGAGATTCCGTCCAACGACTGTCATGCGCGCACTTTTTAATATCCTCGCCCAGGTGTTTCGCTCGATTGGCGCCAATAAGCTTCGATCGTTCCTGACGATGTTCGGCATCGCGTGGGGCGTGGCATCGTTGCTGCTGCTGATCGGGTTAGGGGAAGGCTTTCGCTCGGGGCAGCGCAGGGGATTGGCGGAGCTTGGCACGGACGTGATCATGATGTGGGGTGGCACGATTCCTGTGTTGCCGGAGCAGCATGTCGGGATGCATCCGTACAAGCTGACGGTGAGCGATGCGGATGCGATTCGCGCGGGGGCGCCCGATGTGCGGAGTGTTACTTCGTTCATCCAGCGAAGTGATTTGAAGCAGGTCAGCGAGTTTTCAAGCGCCGGTGGGCAGGTGATGGGCATCGAGCTGAACTATCCGGACATACGTAATCTTCCGATCGCGCAGGGACGGTTTTTGAACGAGGTGGATGCGACGCAACGGGCCCAGGTGGTGGTGCTCGGACAGAAGATGGAGAAGCTGCTGTTTCTGGGGCATCCTTCGCTGGGCGCGTTTATTACGTTGAACGGCTACCGGTTTCAGGTTATCGGCGTGGCGAAGAAGATTGGACGGGGCAACAACGACGGCGACAACCAGAAGATTTATATTCCGCTGACGACGATGCAGGAGCTCTTCCCGATCACGGGAGACAACGTCCCGCAGGATGCGATTACTTCGATTCAATATCAGCCGCTGACGGAGGATTTGAACGAGACCGCGAAGTCTGAGGTGCACAAGATTATTGCGGCGAGGCATGGATTCAATCCCAACGCGAAGGAGGCCTTCGAGGAGTGGGACACGATCAAGTCGAACCGGATGGTGGGGTTGATTTTTACGGCGATGGATGTGTTTCTCGGTGGGGTTGGCATTGTGACGCTGACGCTGGGCGCGGTGGGCATCATCAATATTATGCTGGTTACGGTGTCCGAGAGGACCAAGGAGATTGGCCTGCGGAAGGCGCTGGGGGCGACCAATCGCAGCATTCTGTTTCAGTTCTTCCTTGAGGGGCTGACGTTGACTGGCTTGAGCGGGTTGATCGGCATTGTTGGCGCGGCGCTGCTGATGGGAGCGCTTGGTTCGGTGGTTGGGAACAACGATATGGGATTCGATCCTCCGCGGCTGGTGCCGTGGTCTGCGGCGATGGCGATGGGATCGCTGATGCTGTGCGGAATTGTGGCGGGACTTTATCCGGCGCGGCAGGCGGCGATGCTTGAGCCGGTCGAGGCGTTGCGCAAGGAGTAACGGACTATGCTGAGCGATATCTTTGGGCAAGCAATTGAAGCGATGAGGTTCAACCGCCGGCGCACGATGATCACAGTCGTCGGGATGGCCTGGGGAATCGCGACCGTGGTGCTGTTGCTGGCGTATGGCGCGGGGTTCGGCCAGGCGTTCGAGAACATCTTCGCACAGTGGGGCACGAATATGATCGGCGTCTTTCCCGGACGCACCAGCGAACAGGCCGGCGGCGATAAGGCCGGAGTGCAGGTGCGGCTGACCCAGGACGACGTCGAGCGCATTCAGGAGACTGTGCCGGGAATCCTTCGCGTGTCGCCGACGGTCGACAAGACAGTCCCGGTTCAAAATGAGTTGCATAGCTTCAATTGGGACGTTTCGGGCATCACTCCTGAACTGCAATCGATTCAGAAGTTGGATCTGGCTGAAGGACGCCTGATAACGCAGGCCGATGTGACGCAGAGAGCGCACGTTGCCGTTATCGGCTCGGAGGCGAAGACGAAGCTGTTCTCCGGCCTGTATCCCATTGGCGAGAAGATCAGATTGAACGGCATCAGTTTCGAAGTGATCGGGGTGCAGACGCCCAAGATGCAGGAGGGCGACGACAGCGACATCAATCGTGGTGTTAATGTGCCCTTCACTACCATGAGCGACATCAAGGACACGAAGTATCTCGACGGCATCTGGATGGACTACAAGGGCGACCCGAAGATGGTGGAGCTTGCGCTTCGCAAGACGCTAGCCGCCGCCCACAACTACCGGGCCACGGACCAACGTGCCGTTTTTGTAGCCAACATCATGGAGCAACTGTCGCAGTTCCGCATCATTTCGCTTGGCCTGCAGGTGCTGCTGGCGTTTATCGGCGCGCTTACTCTCGGCATTGCGGGTATTGGCCTGATGAACATTATGCTGGTGAGCGTGCAGCAGCGAACGCGAGAGATTGGCGTCGAGAAGGCGCTGGGCGCGCGGAAACGGCATATTCTGATGCAGTTTTTGGCTGAGGCGCTGGTGATCTCAGGCGTCGGTGGCGCTGGAGGTATTGCGTTGGCCTATGCGGTCTCGAAGATCGTCGGCAAGATTACGTTTTACAGCGCGCTCGCCTCAAACGCGGACGCAGGCGACATTCACCTGATCATCTCGCCGAACATTGTTATTGTGGCGACGGTGATCCTGGTGGTCGTTGGGACAGTGAGTGGGATGATTCCGGCGATCAAGGCAGCGAGTCTCGATCCGATCGAGGCTTTGCGGTACGAGTAGGCGGGGCGGTCAGACTTTCCGAATAGGACCGGGATAGCGCGCGACGATCCTGTCGACAGTAAGAAGCGTTATCCCTTCGAGCGTGGCTTGGATGATCAAGATACGATCGAAGGGGTCTCGATGTATGACTGGCAATGAATCAATCGCGACAGCCTGATTGCTTGTGACGGGGAGCTCAGTGTATCCGATGTTCAGGAGTTCGTGGCGTAACAGGCGCGCGTCGACGTTGAAGCCTTTTTTTCCCAACGACTGCTTGATGGCAAGTTCCCAGAGGCTAGCGGCACTGAAGAAGAGCTGATTATCCGGATTGTCGATTAAGGCGCGGGCGACGGGTGATAGGCGATGAGATGCCGAAGTAGACCAGACGAGCAGATGAGTATCCAACAGCAGATTCATTCCTCACCGTAGAACATCTGTTCGATCTCTTTTTCGAACATCCTGTCGAAGTCATTTGGAATCGAGAACTGGCCCTTTAGCGAATCAAGTCGTTTTGGCTTCTTGTCGGCGGGAGCACCAATAGCAACGACCTTAACCATGGGCTTGCCGGCTTTGGCGATGATGAAGGGTTCGCCGTGGGCAGCCTGCTCGACAAGTTTGGAGAGATGGGTCTTGGCTTCGTGGATATTGACGGATTTCATCGGCGCACCAGTGGACTAAGTTTAGTTAGTCTAGTCCACTGGTGTACCGGAGTCAAGTAAGTTAGTTGTCGGAGCTTTCGCGTTTGTAGGGGGCCTGCATGCGGGCGCGGGCCTCGTTGACCGCTCCCTGCGTGTTGTCGTTGGTCTGGACGGCGAGGCGGTATTCGTTGACGGCGCGGTCGCGCTGACCGGTGGCGTCGAAGATGTTTCCGAGTTTGATGTGGCTCCAAACCTCGACCCACTTGGGATCGCCGTCGCCGCGCAGAGCGTCGCGGAAGGAGTTTGCTGCAGACTGGTAGTTGCGCTGCATGAAGAAGACTTCGCCGATGCGATAGGCTGCAAGCGAGCTGTTCTTGTTGGAGTCGAGAGCTTTTTGGTACTCGACCAGCGCGGCGGTCAGGTCTCCCTGCGCAACCTGCTGCTGGCCGCGCAGAACGGCGACGCGCACGGCCAGGTCGGGAGTGCTCTTCAGCAGCCAGTTATCGGGATCGATCTGGATACGGCGCGGGCGCCCGAAGGTCTCGACGGAGTAGTGCGAGTCGTTGCCGGAGACGTCGACGCGGCGTATCTCGGTTTTGCCGTCGGTTTCGATGCGCAGCTCGACGGGCATGCGGAAGAGGTCGAGATCCTGGTCGATACCCCCGACGGTGCGGAAGCCTTTGTTATCGCCGAGGCGGAAGACGGAGTATTTGTTGGTAAAAGATGGCGCGCCGGTTCCATCGAGCCATTGCGCGAAGAAGGCCGTGAGTTCGAGGTTGGACTGGGCCTGGGCTACAGCCTCGACGTTCGTGCTGCGGATCGGCTTGTCTGCGTATTGGGTGAGCAGAGCGCGCAGGAATTTGAGAAAGACTTCGTCGCCCATCTCCCAGCGGAGCATGTGGAAGACCATGGCGCCCTTCTCGAGCGTCATCGATTGAAACTGCGGAGAGAAGGGGTCCAGACGGCCGATGGTGGTGAGGGGTTCGGTGTCGTAGGCCAGTGCGCCGGCGGAGATGTCGGTGACGGCGGATTCAAAGGCATTCTTGCCGGCGGAGTCTTCGATGTACATCAGCTCGGCGTAGCGCGACATGCCATTGGTGATCCAGGCGTCGTTCATGGTTGCGGGCGAGACCTGGCCGCCCCACCACTGGTGAGCGAGGGTGTTTGAGAGCAGGCGCTGCTCGTTGCGCGCGGTGATGCGGTTTGCGGCGATGGCTGCGATCTCGGGCGCCCAGATGCCGGAGACGGAGTCGTCGGGGAGCTCGACCAGGTTGATGCGAGTCGATTCGGGCTGGCCGAAGGCTCCGGACATGTAGAGGTACTGGCGCTCGCCGGTGCTGGCGAAGTCGTGCGCGGCTTCCTTGCGCTTCTCGGTGACGTAGACGCGCATGTTGCCGGCGGTGATGGGTTCGAGGAACTTGCCTGCGATGATGGTGCCGGGGAAGCCGGGCTTGGCCCATTTGAAGGTGAACTCGGTGCGGTTGCCGGGGAGGCTCTTGGCTGCTGCGACTCCGCTGCCGCTGCCGACGACACGCTCATCGCCGGGGACGCGGATGTGCATCTCGGCGGTGAAGCGGTTGGTGTAAAGGCCGGTCATGGGGAACCAGCGGCCGGGATAGAGGAGAATGCTGATGGGATCTTCGATGGAGGCGAGCTTGATGCCCTCGACGGGGCTGGTGTCCGCGCCCTTGAGGGTGCCGGAGTACTCGAAGTGCCAGGTGGTCGTCGAGCCTTTAGGCAATGGGGTGGCCAGGGTGAAACGGACGGTGTTGTTGTTGGTCAGGCGCTCGTAATCGAGCGGTTTGCCTTGCGCGTCGGTGGCTTTGGTGACCTGCAGGCCGTTGTTCAGCTCGAAGGTGGGGGCGGTCAGCTCTTCGATTGCGGTGAAGGTAACGTCGGCGGTGGCGGTCAGGCGGTTGACGGAGGGATCGAGATCGGCGCTGATGACGTAGCCGGTGATCTGCATTTGGACGCGGACGGGTGCGGCCCACGCTGTGACGGTGAGGAGGCACAAGGGAAGGAACGCGTACGAGATTCGGAGAATACGGGAAAGATGGGACATGCAGCTAAAGTTCCTCAAAGCATCATGGTACAGCCCACACCCCTATTAGACGCCTGTCCGGGGATTTGGGCCACCGGTATGTGGTTTTTCGGGCAAAAGTGGGTCAATCGCGTCACAAACCTGGTCGATAGAGGCTGTTTTTTCAGGTGGCTGCAGGGCTTGGTGGACTTCGGCAAGGTCGGCGATCATGTGGGCGCGCTCGGGGGTGTCTGCGAGGAGCGGGCGCAGAGCAGAGGCTACGTTGGCGGCGGTGAAGCGGGCCTGGAGTAGCTCGGGGACGACTCGGCGGCCGGCGATCAGGTTCACCATGGCGATGGGGAGGTTGCCGTCGGCGTCGAGATCGTTGGGGGGCCAGATTTCGGGGGGGTAGTGGACGAGTTTTTTCGCGAGACGGAAGGTGAGCGGGGAGACTCGGTAGACGACGACGAAGGGATTGCCGATGACGGCGGCCTGGACGGTGGCGGTGCCGCTGGCGACGATGGAGGCTCGGGCGTGGTGGAGGGCTTCGCGGGCATCGGGGACGAGATGGATATTAACCGAGGGAGCTTCACCTTGCGGATAAACTTCGTTGACCCACATATGTGCGGTGCCTTCGATGATGCGCCGTAGGCTGGCTGGATCAATTGTTGACGCTACTGGAATGAGATATTCACAGTCGAGAGGGAAGCGATAAGCCATATCTACCATCTCGACCAAATTGTTATGAATCTCCTTTTCACGGCTTCCCGGAAGCAAAGCAATCCATTGCCTGGCAGGGTCAAGTGAATATCGTTGTGCATACTCTTCACGAGAGATGGTGGGCAGCGGCAGTTCGGCTAATGGGTGGCCGACGAACTTTGCGTTGACTCCGCGGGCGCGGTAGAACTTTTCTTCGAACGGAAAGATGACCATCATGCGGCTGACACGCTGCTGGACCCAGCGCAGACGGCGGCGTTTCCATGCCCATAGCTGCGGGCTGACGAAGTAGATGACTGGGATGTCGAGTTTTTTGAGTTCGCGGGCCAGGCGAAAGTTTACGTCGGGGAAGTCGATGAGGACGGCGGCGTCGGGGCGGCGCTTTTTGATTGAGGTTACGAGGCGGCGATACGAGTTGTAGACGCGGGGGGCGTGGCGTATGACCTCGGTGATGCCCATGTGGGCGACGTCTTCAGCGCGGATGATGCGGTCGAGGCCTGCGTTCTCCATCTCGCGTCCGCCGAGGCCGAAGAAGCTTGCGGCTGGATGGCGAGTACGGAGTTCGGCAATAATCTGGGCACCGTAGTGGTCGCCGCTGGCCTCGCCCGCGGAGAGAAAGATGCTCGGATTGGGTGGGGTAGCGATAGAACCAGTGTAGATTTTCTTCAGGGAGTTGTATGGCACTAAGTGCAACAAAAAGTGCGGCGAAAAAATTCCGGGCTGTGCTGGAGCCTCTGCCGGGAGCGCTTGGCTGGGTTGTCGCGTGGCTTCCGTTCGATGTCGAAACGACGTGGAAGACGCTGGTGAGGCTTCGCGTGAAGGTGGAGGTTGGCGGCGAGGTGTTTCGCACGTCGCTGTTTCCGGGGGCGCAGCGTGGGGGGCACTTTGTTCTGGTGAACAAGAAGATGCAGAAGGCTGCCGGTGCGAAGGTCGGGGCGATGGTGGACTTTGCGATTGAACCGGATCTTGAGGAGCGTACGCCGACGGTTCCTGCAGAGCTTGCGAAACTTCTAAAGACCGAAAAAAAGCTGGCGAAGTGGTTTGAGGGGCTGAGCGAGCCGACGCGATGGGAGATCGCGAAGTGGATTGACGGAGTGAAGGGCGCGGAGGCGCGGCAACGTCGGTCGGAACAGATCGCCGAGCGCCTGATGCTGGCGATGGAGGGGGAGAAGGAACTGCCGCCCATCCTTGAAGTGGCGTTTCGAGGAACGCCCGCCGCGCGCAAAGGCTGGGAGGCGATGACAAAGCTTCAGCGGCGTTCGAATCTGATGGCGATCTTCTATTATCAAAGCCCCGAGGCTCGTGAGAAGCGAGTCAAGAAGGTGATCGAGGATTGCCTGAAGGCAGCCAAGCGATGAGGCAGGGATTTCTCTCGTTTCTGTTGACCGTTATCAGCCGTCTGCTGCCGATCAGGGATCGGCTGAACGGAACGAAGAAGCGTATCCTCCGGCTTTTTTCTTTTGAGCAGCAGCGGCTGGTGATTGCGAGCGGCGGCAGGCAATTGTCTGCGGTCTATGTCCCGGCGGGCGACGAGGCTCCTGCAGTTTTGATCTGTCATGGGATTGGCGAGTTGGTCGAATACTGGGGTGGGGTGCAGGACCTGCTGAAGACGATGGGCGTCTCGTCGCTTGTCTTCAACTATTCGGGTTACGGCGATAGTTCGGGCTACATCAGTGCGGCGAACTGTGAAGAGGATGCGGGTTCGGCTTATAACGAGCTAGTGACTCGGGGGCATCGCTCGATTGTGCTTCTGGGATTTTCTCTTGGGAGCGCGGTCAGTAGTGCGGTGGCTTCGCGGCTTGGTGTGGATGGACTGGTGTTGTGTGAAGGATTTTCAACCCTGCGGGAGGCGGGGACTGCGATAGGTTTTCCGCAATGGATGACCCGTGTGGTGCCGGATTCCTGGCAGACGATCCGTCGTGTGAGTGAACTGGAGATTCCTGTTCTGGTGGTTCACAGCGACAAGGACGGCCTGTTCCCAGTGACTATGGCGAGACGTGTGGCAGATGCTTGCGGGACGCGCGGAGAATTGATCGTCATTAATGGGCTATCACACAACGCGCCGCTCTTCACGCCGACTTTGGCTTATTGGCAGCCAGTTGCGGAGTGGGTTAAGAAGAGATTCTCACAGGCTGTTCCTGGAGGGTTGTCGGAGGTTCGCGCAGTTAGTCCGCGCTGAGAGGCTCAAGCGGCGTGGGAGCATCGCTGCCTGAGCCGAGCTCCTGATCTTTGTACTGAAGTTCGTAGAGCTTCCAGTAGAGTCCGCGTTCGGTGAGGAGCTGCTGGTGCGTGCCCTTCTCGCGAAGCTGGCCCTTGTGCATGACGAGGATGGTGTCGGCGCGCTGGATGGTCGAGAGCCGATGCGCAATCAGGATCGATGTGCGGCCTGTGATCATGCGTGACAGCGCGAGGCGGACGCGAAGCTCGGTGTCGGTGTCGACCGACGATGTCGCTTCGTCGAGGATAAGGATGCCGGGGTCGTGGGCCAGAGCGCGGGCGAAGCTGATGAGCTGCTTCTGTCCGGTGGAGAGCGTCGCGCCGCGTTCGCGCACGGGTTCGGCAAACTTCATGGGCAGCGTGCGAATGAAGTCGCCGATGTTGACCTCGTCGCAGGCTAGTTCGAGTCGCTCATCGGTGATCCACTTCGAACCTAAGCGGATGTTGTCGGAGATTGTTCCGCTGAACAGGAACGGATCCTGCAGGACGACGCCAAATCGCTGGCGAAGTTTTTTCAGGTTCTGTTCGCGCACGTCTACGCCGTCGATGAGGATGCTTCCTCGTTGAATATCGTAGAAACGCATCATCAGGCTGGTGATGGTGGTTTTGCCCGCGCCGGTGTGGCCGACGATCGCCGCAGTTTCGTCCGGTTCGATCACAAAGCTTACGCCGCGGAGAATCCATTCAATGTCGGCGTAGGTGCGGAGGTCTTCCTCGGTTGCCGAGGCGATGCGCGCCTGTTGTGCCTCGTCGAGTTTTTGGTAGGTGAACCAGACGTTGCGGAACTCGACGCGGCCTGAGCTGTCTCCTGCGACGGGACGTGCGGGCGAGACGATGGTTGGCTCGGTGTCGAGCAGTTTGAAGACGCGCTCGCTAGCTGCCATCGCCGCCTGCAGGATGTTGTATTTATCGCTGAGGTCCTGGATTGGACGGAAGAAGCGCTGCGCGTACTGGATGAACGCGATGAGAATGCCGAGCGTGACTGTGCCGAAGATGGAGTGGCGAAGTCCGTTCGCAAATCCGGTGTTGCGCAGCACGGCATCGCCGCCAAACCAGAGAACGAGCGCGATCGCGGTGGAGCTGAGGAACTCGACGATGGGATAGTAGAGCGCGTAGGCAAAGATCGCGTCCGACCATGCCTTCTTGTTCTCGGCGTTGACGGCGGAGTAGTCGTCGAAGGCGCGCTGCTCGCGGTTGAAGAGCTGCACGACCGACATGCCGGAGACGTACTCCTGCGTGTAGGAGTTGATGCGTGCGGTGGCGTGGCGCTGGCGGCGGTAGCTGTCGCGCACGTGGCGGCGGAAGATGCGGGTGACGTAGAGAATCGCCGGGATTACCGAGATGGCGAGCAGAGCCAGAGGCCAGCTCATCCGCAGCATGATGATGACGATGAAGGTGAGGACGAAGATATCTTCAAAGATTGCGAGTACGCCCGAGGTGAACATCTCGTTCAGTGCATCGACGTCGGAGGTGACCCGCGTCACGAGCCTGCCGACAGGATTGTGATCGAAGAAGGCAGGCGACATGGTCTGCAGATGGCGGAAGATCTGGCTGCGCAGGTCGAACATGATCTTCTGTCCTGTCCACTGCATGGTGTAGGTCTGCAGGAACTCGAGCAGGAACGTGATGAGCAGCGCACCGAGGTAGAGCAGGCCGATCTGCGTAATGCCGGCCATCGGCTGCGGGTTGAGATGCCGCGCGAGCCAGGAGAGCTTCGTCGCGGGCGTGTCCGACATGTAAGTATCGACCGCGACCTTGACCAGGTACGGCCCCATCACGTCGCTGCCAGCCTTGAAGATGATGGAGAGCGCCGACAGAATCACCTGCACTTTATAGGGACGGAGATACGTCAGCAGGCGGCGGATCAGGTGCCGATCGTAGATCTTACCGACGACTTCATCGTCCTGTGCGGTTTTTTTGGTGGGCTCCTGCTTTGAGTCCTTCGGTTTCCGTTCGTCTGCCATGCGCGTTTCTATTTTAGATGTTTATGGCAGGTCCGGGATTCTGTGGGACTCCAATTGCTCCTGACGCTAAGGGGCTACGCTGGCCGAGACAGCGCCCAGAACGGCCCCTGGGCCACTCTGCTGGGCAAAGACCACGACGCGCATCGTCTCCGGCTTTGCGTCTGCGGGCGCCTTAAGACTGAAGGAGAGCGGTGCGGAGCCAAGCTGCTTCAGGCTTCCGATACGCTGCAGGCTTCGCACCACGCCTGCGTGCTGGAGTCTGTGGCCGCCGTTTTCGCCGCCGCGAACGTCGGTAACATCCGTGGGATCGACCAGCGCGGCGAAGAGGTCTCCCTGTGGTTTGGTCGCTTCCAAGGCAGTTGCCGAGACGGATGCGGAGATTTTGCGCCCATCCACGGCAGGTTGCGAAAGCGTCAGTTTTAGCTTGGAGCTTTGCGCTGCGTGCTGGATGGCTTGCTGTGCATGCGATACGTCGTTGCCGACGAACTGGTCTGTGCCGTCGACGATCATCTGCGGCGTATAAGCTCCTTCTTTGGCTTGCAGGCGCGCACAGTAATCCTTTTGCCGGTCCGTGTATTGAGATGACGAAAAGCGGTCATGCCATCCCTGGCCGTCCCAGTAGTCCACGTGTTCGCCGAGGACGATGATCTCGGCATTGGGAAAGGGTTGGTCGTGGTCGAGCTTCGCGAGGAGCGCATCCGCGGGAGGGCAGCTCGAACAGCCCTCGGAGGTGAACAACTCCACCAGTACGGGTGTTCGGTTTGCCTGTGACTGCGCTTGCGCTGCGCAAACGCAGGAAGCGATGGTGAAGACGGCGGACAGAGCTGAGGCACAGGGTCGAAGATGCATGGGATCTAACCTCTCGCTAATAGAATCGCGCCCTGGAGATAAGTTACACCTGAGATGGAGCCTACGTGAAACAATTGAACCGAGGATTTGGTTGGAATGGCTGGACCAGTCGGCATCTATATCTCGGTTCCGTTTTGCAAGGCGAAGTGTACCTTTTGCAACTTCGCCTCCGGAATCTTCGGCGCCGAGAGGATGCAGCAATATATAGACCGCCTCAGCACAGAGATCCGCGGCGCGCATGAGGCGGCCGTTACGATGAGCGGGTTTCTTCCGCGAACGGCTGACACGATTTACTTTGGCGGTGGGACGCCGAGTTTGTTGTCGGCGCAGCAGTTCCGGCAGCTATTGACGCATCTGCGCGGCGAGTTCGACCTTACTGCTGACGCGGAGATTACGCTGGAGTGCGCTCCGGGACAGCTCTCCGAGGAGACGCTTGAGGAGCTGCTGGAGCAGGGAATGAATCGCATCAGCTTTGGGGTGCAATCCTTTGTTGATCGCGAGAGCGCAGCGGTTGGACGCCTGCACAACGAACGACAATGCTGGGATGAGATTGAGCGAGTGCGTGGTGCGGGAGTTTCCGAGATCAACCTCGATCTTATCGCCGGCCTTCCTCATCAGACTGCGCAGAGCTGGAGTTATTCGATAGGCCAGGCCATCGCTGCGGGTGTTCCTCATGTCAGTGTCTATCTGTTTGAGGTCGATGACGAGTCTCGTTTGGGCCGCGAGATGCTGGGGCAGGGAAGTCGCTACGGCGCGGCTGCTGTTCCGGGTGAGGACGAGGCTGCGGAGTTCTATCAACAGGCCTGCGCGGCGCTGCAAGCAGCGGGTGCGCCGCAGTATGAGATCTCGAATTTTGCGCGCGCGGGCCATCGTTCGCGGCACAATCTCAAGTATTGGCAGCGTGAGCCTTATATCGGGTTCGGTCTCGATGCTCACTCGATGCTTCGTGCAGGAACCGATGCCGTGCGGTTTGCCAATACCGCCGACCTCGACGAATATCTCGGCACCGGCAATGCGGCCTCTCCGTTTCCTCTTCTCGAAGCCGCTTCAAGCGCTGCCGCGGCTGATGTCGATCTCATCGGTCGCGATGAAGCCTTTGAGGAGTCGCTCTTTCTCGGGCTGCGTTTGAACGAGGGCGTTGATCTTGATCGTCTGCGTGGCCAGTTTGGCGATGCCATGCTTCGCGATGCCATGCCTGCGCTGCTTGAGGTTCGCGACGCCGGTTTGCTCGAGCTGAGTTCGAATCGCATACGCCTGACCCAACATGGACGGTTGGTTTCGAACGAGGTCTTCAGCCGCTTGTTGATCCCGTCGGCAGCATAGAAAATAAAAAGAACACGAAACAGGAGAGAACTAACATCATGATCGATCTGCGCAGCGACACGGTCACTCGTCCAACCCCAGCCATGCGCGAGGCGATGGCCTCCGCCGAGGTCGGCGACGATGTCTATAGTGAAGACCCTACGATCAATCGTCTTGAGCAGGAGGCCGCGGAGGTCTTCGGTCGCGAGGCTTCGATCTTTGTTCCTACAGGTACGATGGGCAACCAGATCGCGATCCGCCTGCATACGCAACACGGGCAGGAGGTCATCTGCGAGGCGCGCTCCCATGTGCTCGATTGGGAGATGGCTATGATGGCGGCGTTCTCCGGCTGCCTGGCGAGGACCGTCGCGGCTGAGCGCGGCATTCTGACGTGGAACCATATTAAGCCGGCGATCGGCGCGAAGATCTACTACCGCGCGCAGACGGCGCTGGTCTGCCTCGAGAACACGCACAACATGGCCGGCGGTACGGTGACGCCGCTGCCTGTGCTCGAAGAGATTTGGGCTGGAGCGAAGGAAGCGGGTTTGCCTGTGCATCTCGACGGTGCGCGCGTCTTCAATGCGGCAACCGCGCTCGGCATCAGCGTTGCGAAGCTGACCAGCGGCTTCGATACGGTGATGTTCTGTCTCTCGAAGGGACTTGGCGCTCCGGTTGGTTCGATGCTTGTTGGCAGCAGAAAGGCGATTGAGCAGGCACGCATCCATCGCAAGGCGCTAGGCGGGGGCATGCGGCAGGCAGGCATTCTCGCTGCTGCCGGGCTCATCGCGCTGCATGAGATGCCGAAGCGTCTGTCCGACGACCACGCCAATGCGCGTCTTCTGGCGGACGCCGTCGCCGCGAATTCCAAGGCTGCGGAGATCGATCTTGACGCAGTGCAGACGAACATCGTCATCTTCAAGCTGCGCGGCAAAGATGGGCGAAGCGGCGGAGATGCCGCTGCGTTCAGCGCCGCGTTGAAGCAGAGAGGCGTGCTGGTGAGCGCCATCGGCCCACACGCAATCCGCTTCGTCACGCACTACGATGTTGACCGCGCCGCATGTGAGCAGGCGGCTGCGATCGTCTCCGAGCAGCTTCGGTCGCTCTAGTCGCCGCCGGTATGGATCGTCGGGTTCGTCGCAAGGAAGACGCTGACAATGGTGCCGTGCCTGGCGTCGCTGGTATCGCTTTCGAGTGAGATCGTGCCGCCGTGCTTGTTGATGATTCCCCGGCTGACCCAAAGCCCGAGCCCCGTTCCACGTTCGCCCTTCGTCGTAAAAAACGGTTGAAAGAGGTGGGATTGAATCTCCTCGGAGATGCCGGCGCCGTTGTCGGCGATAGTTACGATCGCGCCTGCTTGCACCTTCTGCCCGGACGTGTCCACACCTGCTGCCTGCGGCCTGATGCGCACCGTAATGTTGCCGCCCCGTCCGGCAGCCTCGGCTGCGTTGGTGATCAGGTTGGTGAAGACCTGCCGCAGCTCGGCAGGGAACGCAGCCACCGAGACAAGCTCCGGCATGTCGGTTGCTACAGTCACGCCAAACTCGTTCAAGCGTCGCTCCAGCAGGAGAAGAATCTCATCAAGCATCTCTCTGAGATCAACGGCTACGGGCGCTTTGGATTCGCGATACAGGCCAAGCATGGCACGGCTGATCTGCGTGACGCGCGCCAGCTCCTGTTCCGCCAACTCCATAAACTGACTCGTCTCGTCCTTCGACGCGCCATTGCGCATGAGGTAGAGGAGATTGGAGACCGAGTCGAGCGGATTGTGAATCTCATGCGCGATCGTCGCCGCCAGACGCCCCGCGACAGCGAGCTTTTCGTTGGCGATCAGCGCCTCCTGGGTCTTGCGTTCCATCGTGATATCGCGAAATACCAGCACGATGCCTATGGTCTCGCCCCTTTGGTCGAGAATCGGCGCGCCGCTGTCGGCGATAACCAACTCCGTTCCATCCTTGCGGATGAGCATGGTGTGGTTCGCCATACCCACAACGCGATTGAACCGTTTGACCTTGGAGACGGGCGTCTCCACTGCCTCGCGGGTCGTCTCATTCACGATGTGGAAGACCTTTTCGAGTGGTTGTCCGCCAGCTTCGGCCTGGTTCCAGCCTGTCAATTCCATTGCGACAGGGTTCATCATCTGAATTTGGCCGCTTGCATTGCAGGTGATCACGCCATCCCCGATGGACTCCAGCGTTGTGCGCAACTTTTGTTCGGACTGAAACAGCTCTTCGGCCCGGTGCCCCAGAATCTCCAGCGAGGTCCGGTAGGCTGCCGAGACGGAGTGCAGGCGGTTGCGGGTGAAGAGGCCAATCAATACTCCCATTCCCAGTGCCAGAAACAGCAGCGCCAGCAACAGCGTGTGAACCTGCTGGTGCCACCGCGCAATGCGCCGTGCCCGATTATCCTCGGCCTTGTGGATGATGTCGTTCAGATCGTGGCGGACTTCATCCATCAGAACCTTGCCGTGCAGATTCAGGTCGACATCGCTGACCTTGCCACCCCCGCGAATCTGGGCGATGACCAGAAGAGCGAAGCCGTCTCGCCAGGTCTTGTGCTCTTCGCGCAGATCGATGATGTCGTTCTTCTGATCGATATCGGACCCAGCCATGTTGTCAAGGTTCTGGATCTCCGCCTGAACATGCGGTTCCGCGTCGATAAAAGGCTGCACAAATCGCGGATCGCCGGTTGTCTCGTAGCCGCGCAGGCCGGACTCCTCGTCGACGACGAGCTTGGCCACGAGGGTTGCCTGGGAGATGCGCGCGTCCGATTCCTGGATCAGGTTAACGGTCGCGTTGGCATTGCGAATCTGCAGGTAGAGCGCCCCGGCCACCACCAGCAATGCCACTACAGGCAGAATAAACACCTGCCGCAGAATGTTATTGAACTGACTTAAATTCACAGCCCTGCCCTATAGGTTGCCTTCACGGATGGGATACGTTCACTGGTTGAAGCAGGCTGCTTAGTCTTTCGAGCAGGACAGGCGCTCCCTCTCCTTTTGTAATATGTGTGTCGACCAGGGAGATCACCTCGCCCGGCAGACCGATGTAAGCCGACAAAAGAAGGATCGGAATCTCAGGTTTTGCCTGGCGCATCCGGATCGCAACCTGGCCGCCGTCCATGCCCGGCATAGAGTAGTCCAGTACAACCGCATCTATCGGTTCCGCGAAGAAGATATCCAGACCCAGCGGCCCATCCGGCGCCGTCAAGACCTGGTATCCTGCACGCTCCAGCAGGATCTTTCGAATCTTGAGGCCTACGACCTCGTCATCAACGCACAGTACGAGATTGGAGTTTTGTTTCATATACTTCGGTTAGACGCGGCAGTGTGGAATCCTGCTCAAGTATACGTCCGAAAAGGCATCTAGTTTCCACTCACGATTCATCGTACGTTCGCATTCTTCATTCCCGGTTGCGATAACCTGACGTTAATGAAATCGTGAGTCGATCGAGGTCTCCGAATTTGAGTCAGACGATTTTTGTCTTAGAAGATGATGTCGATATCTCCCGCCTGGTGCAGTATCATCTGGAAAGCGCCGGCTTTACCGTTCGCTCCTATCTGGCCATCAATCAGATACTTCCCGACGCCGAACGCCAGCCTCCGGCGCTTTTTCTGCTCGACATCATGGTGCCCGGCGGCGACGGTCTGGATCTTTGCCGCAGGCTCCGCCTGAACCCGGCGCTCAGTATCGTCCCCATCATCTTTCTGACTGCCCGCGCGGCGGAGAACGACCGGGTTCACGGCCTTGAAATGGGTGCCGACGACTACATCACTAAGCCGTTCGCCACCCGGGAACTGGTGGCCCGGGTCAAGGCCGTCCTGCGCCGCTTCGAGCGCCCAAACTCTCCCTCCATCCTCAAATTCGAGAACGTCGAGATCGACGCCGGCGCCATGCAGCTTCGCGTCGGCGGCGAGTTGGTCACCACCACTGCCACGGAGTTCCGCCTGCTCGACTATCTTGCCCGCCATCCCGGCCGCGTCTTCAGCCGCGATCACCTGCTCGATGCCGTCTGGGGCGATGCCCGCTTCGTCACTCCCCGGTCGGTTGACGTCTATGTCCGGCGTATTCGCGAAAAGATCGAGGCCGATGCCGAGACACCGCGCTTTCTCAAGACCATGCGCGGCGCCGGTTATCGCTTCGAGATTCCGAAAGCCGTACCGGCCTAAAGCAGGGGCAGCTTGTGACGCGTGGTCTTTTCTTTTCGTTCTTCGTCCGCATGACGATCGCACTGGCCTTCGTCGCTGTGATGCGCCTGTGGTTCAATCCGCGCGGCTGGTTGCTCGATCTTGTGATTATCGTTGGCTGGGCCGCCATTAATGCGTTCCTGCTGGCGCGTTCCGTGCGGCAGAACATCGTGCGCCTGGAGCAGTCAACCTCGTCAATTCCTGAACGCCACGTCGGCGTGATTGCTCCCTCCTATAGCGACTTCGACGGCCTCGCCCACGCCATCTCGATCGCCTCTGACCACGTCGAGCGAGCGCTCAACGAGGCCTCCGAGAGCCGCCGTGAGCTGGAAGCCATGATCGACAGTATGCAGAACGCAGTCGTTGCCGTCGATTCGGCCGCGCGCATTCTGTGGAGCAATCAGCGCATGCAGCGGCTGATTCCTGCGACCTCATCCGGCAGCGCCGTGCGGACCGGCCACTCCCTCGTCCATACGATTCGCGATCCCAGCGTCCTCGAATGCGTGCGCATCGCGCTCGAGCAGCGCATCGTCAGCGAAGGCCGTTCCACATCGCTCGTCCCCGGCCGTATCTTTGAGGTGACGGTCTCGCCTATGCCG
>Ga0208193_1000186_pt1 | contig 42226 bp, 51 predicted proteins | sample June2015DPH_17_2_FD_184716 | JGI IMG/M metagenome (GOLD analysis project Ga0208193, IMG submission 184716) | Peatland microbial communities from SPRUCE experiment site at the Marcell Experimental Forest, Minnesota, USA - June2015DPH_17_10... | ecosystem: Environmental > Terrestrial > Soil >...
CTTGATGACAGAGCTTTCCTGAAGGTTGCCGCCCGCAAAGGACTCATCGAGCATCGCGGCGAAATCGTCGCGGGTGGGATTATAGGAACTAGCAGTCGAAGCCATTTGTTCTCCAGATGCGGACAATTGCCGGCCATACGGGTTCAAGGGCGCATCGGACGCGAAGGGTCAGGGTTCCGCAAACTCTGACGACCGCCTCGCAATCGAGTGCGAGAGCGGGCCGGCTGTTAGCCTTGCACGTTCGATACGTTGAATTTGTCCGGGAACGGATGATCTCGAATATTCTGTTCGAGATATCGACTTCCAAAGCTTAAAGAGCGGGCTTTCCTCCAATGACGGCGGAGGTTCAAACCTCGCGCCGGCCCGCTCGGACGGCCTCGATAATGTCGATGGCGGCCCGGACGCCGCCTTCTATATCCAAATGCGAGTTATCGAGCAAGTAAGCATCTTCTGCCGGTTTCAAAGGCGCGGCGGCCCGGTTCCGGTCACGTTCATCGCGAGCCAGGATATCGGCCAGGATGGTGGCCTCATCAGCCGCTTCGCCACGGGAACGAGCCTCCAGGGTCCGGCGACGGGCGCGCACCTCGGGGTCGGCGACCACGAAAATCTTTACCTCCGCATTTGGACAAATCACGGTGCCGATGTCCCGGCCGTCGAGAACGGCGCCGGGAGGTCGGCTCGCGAATTGGCGCTGGAACTCGACCAGTGCCGCCCGCACCTCGGGGATTGCGGAGACCATGGAGGCCGCCGTGCCCACCTCATGCGATTTCAGCGCCGGATTGTCGAAGGTCGTGGGGTCGAGCCGCCGCGCCGCGCTGACCGCGGCGGCCTCATCCTTGAGGTCCGCCCCTTGGCTGATCAAGGCGTGGGCGACCGCCCGGTAGATCGCGCCGGTATCGAGGTGATGAAGTCCATAATGGGCCGCAAGCCGCTTGGCGAGCGTCCCCTTGCCCGAGGCGGCCGGCCCGTCGATGGCGATAATCATGGCTTTTTCTTTTTAATTGACCTGTGCCAGGGAAACTCTGGCAGCGCTTGCTTCAGAGCATCGGGAGTTTCAGGATCGAATTGAATCGTCCCATTTTCCTTCCGGCCCACAAGTCGCAGGTCGGAAGAATTATCAAATATCAGCGCAGCGTCCGCCTGATTTAAAAACCATGGCAATTGTTTCAATGATCTCGTCCAGCGCTCCCTTATTTTTCCAATGGGCACGCGATGCCCGCTTTTTTGACGCGTAGACGTACCCGATCGACGTTGAGTTCTGGCGTCTGCAAAATCACACTGACTGATGAGCTTTGATTGATGTATCCAGCCACGACTCGATCCGCTTTACCGCTTCAAGATTTGCTGCACGTTGCCCGAGCTTTTCGTTGAGCCGGATCCGCGACGCCAATAGGTCCGGATTTATAATCCAGAAGGAGCGGAAGAAATCGAGAATGCTTGTATTGCCGTAGACATTGTCGCGATTGGAGCCGTAAAGACTGCTTTTGCCCGACCCATTGGGCCCTGCGATTATCCAGAACGTCGGAATATCACTTTTTCCGCGGTCCATTGACCGAGCCGAAAAGCTTCCGGTTTTCACGACGAACGTGCTTGATATTTCTCATGAACACATGAGTTAAATCGTCGTTGAGTGTCGCGCTGTTACCATCGATCGTAAAGTATTGCACGAACTGACCATCCGCAGAACGCTTGCGCTTCTCGACAACCGATCCATTCCGGACTCGACTTTTGCGAGAGGCAATTTTGGTAACCACTACGTTGGTCACGGCATACAATCCTTTCAAATCGCTGCTTGATGGCCAATATAATCGGCGATCCCCGTTCTGGCTATAGGTTGTAAGGCTAAACAAACTCCGCCCCCAGCGCACGCATCATCGGAATGAAATCCGGAAAGCTGGTGGCGATGAAGGCGGTGTCGTCGACCCTGACCGGCTTGTCGGCAGCCAACCCCATCACCAGCGCCGACATCGCGATCCGGTGGTCCATATGGGTGGCAACCACGCCGCCGCCGGGCACATGGCCCTTGCCTTCCACGATCAGGTCGTCGCCCACAATCTCAACCTTGACGCCGTTGACGCGCAGCATATCGGCGGTCGCCTCAAGCCGATCGGATTCCTTGACCCGCAATTCGCTCAACCCCCGCATGATGGTGGTGCCTTCGGCAAAACTCGCCGCCACCGCCAGCACCAGATATTCGTCGATCATCGAGGGGGCGCGTTCGGGCGGAACGTCGACGCCCTTCAGCTTCGAACCGCGCACGCGCAATTCCGCCATCGGCTCGCCGGCATCGGTACGGACCTCGCGCTCCTCGATCATCCCGCCCATCTCGCGCAGCGTCGTGAACAGCCCGGTACGCAGCGGATTGGTCATGACGTCGGGCAAAATAATATCCGAGCCTTCGACGATCAGCGCCGCCACGATCGGAAAGGCCGCGGAAGATGGATCGGCGGGCACGACCACTTTCTCGCCATGCAGTTCGGGCTGACCCGTGAGTGCAATCTTGCGGCCATGCCGGCCTTCCGGGGTCGAGACGATCTGGGCCCCGAAATGCCGCAGCATCAGTTCGGTATGGTCACGGCTCGCTTCGTTTTCGATCACGGTGGTCACGCCCGGCGCGGCAAGGCCTGCGAGCAACACCGCGGACTTGATCTGTGCGGAGGCCACCGGCGTCCGGTAGAGGATCGGCAAGGGATCGCGCGCGCCAGCCAAGGTCAACGGCAGCCGGCCGCCCTCTCCACCGCTTTGGACTCGCGCACCCATCAATTCGAGGGGGTCGAGCACCCGCCGCATCGGCCGCGACCGGAGCGAAGCGTCGCCGTCAAATACCGCCGTGATCGGACAGCCCGCGACCGCCCCCATCACCAGACGGCAGCCGGTGCCGGAATTGCCGAAATCAAGCGGCCCCTTGGGCTTGGCGAAGCCCGTCACTCCCACCCCCCGGACCGACCAGGCGAAATCCCCGGTCCGCTCGACCTTGGCGCCCAGCGCCTGCATCGATTTGGCGGTATTGAGGACATCTTCGCCCTCCAGAAGGCCGGATATCCGCGTTTCCCCGACCGCCAGCGCGCCCAAAATCAGGGCACGGTGCGAGATCGACTTGTCGCCGGGAACGCGGGCTCTCCCGGTCAGGGAGCCGCTGCTGCGGGCTTCAAGGGGGGTTTTGTGATTGGCAGCGCCGTCCGAATGGGTCAAGATTGTGTCCTCTCGGGCTGGTTCATACATGGGCCGGTGCACCGCGTCACGCGGGCCACTTCTGTTCCGCAAAGCACTATTGACAGCGGCGTACCAACTAGCCAAGTGAAGCACCCCTTTTCGATAGATTTCCAGGATTCCACACGTGGCCAAATCCGATCTCGGAACCAAACGCATTTGCCCGACGACGGGTAAGAAATTTTACGACCTCAACAAGAGTCCGGTGGTATCGCCCTACACGGGCGAGGTCGTGCCGATCGCGCCGGTGGCTCCGCCCCGGATGGCTCGCGGGGACGCCGCGCGTGCCAGTGCCGCGGCCGCCGCGGCAGAGGCTACTCCGGAGCCGGCGGAGGCCGAAGAGTTGGTGCCGCTCGAGGAGGCCGATGCCGAGGAGAACACCGGCAAGGTCAAGGCGGTGGTGCCTGAATCGGAAGACGACATCGAGATCGACGAGACGATCGAAGACGACGATGACGACGACTCCACCTTCATTGCCGACGAAGAAGAAGGCGATGAAGACGTCACCGATATCATCGGTGATGTCGGCGGCGACGAGGAGACTTGAGATCGACCCTGAATTGTGTTCAGGGTCAGGACGACGCGTCGCCCAAGGCGCGTAGATAGCGCGATCCGAAAAGGATCATGCTACAGGTCTGAAGTTACGGGGCCATAGCTCAGCTGGGAGAGCGCTTGCATGGCATGCAAGAGGTCGGCGGTTCGATCCCGCCTGGCTCCACCACGCTTCGCCCTTCGGGCTTCGCGTGGCGCAGCCACAAGATGCCCGAAGGACGAAGCGTGGTGCCCGGCGTAGCCCACAGGGCGAAGACGGGCGACTTCAATCATCATCCTCTTACAGACGCTCTGGGATTCCGATGTCCTATAGGCTTCGGGTCCGCAGTGAAAACTTTCCGGAGCAGGAATACGTCGGTGCGACCGCGGACCTGAAGCGACGACTACCAGAACATAATGCTGGAAAATCGTCGCACACCACCAAGTTCAAGCCTTGGAAGCTAATCTGGTACTGCGCACTTCCAGACAAGTACAAAGCGCTGGCTTTTGAAAAATATCTCAAATCCCATTCCGGCCGTGCTTTCACCAAGAAGCGCCTTTGATACTCCGTCCGTTAGATCTACAGCCCCACCGCCGCATTGAGCCGGTCGCGCAGCGCGACGATCTCGTTCTTCACAGCCGATAATTCCGCGACCGAACATTGCGAGGCCGCGAGGATCGATGGCGGCACCGACCGCGCTTTGTCCTTCAGCGCGTGCCCCTGCGAGGTCAGGCCGATCAGCACTTGCCGTTCGTCTTCCGTCGAACGGGTGCGCTTGATGAGCCCCGCCTGCTCCAGCCGCTTGAGCAGCGGCGTCAGCGTCCCCGAATCCAGGAACAGCCGTTCGCCAATTTCCTTGACCGGAACGCCGTCGCGCTCCCAGAGCACCAGCATGACAAGATATTGCGGATAGGTCAGACCCAGCCGGTCGAGCAGCGGTTTGTAAATGCGATTGAACGCATGCGCGGTGGAGTAAATGGCAAAGCAAATCTGGTTGTCGAGCCGAAGCAGCTGGTCTGCGGTCGGCGGCTTTCGGGCCATTTTCAGCATCCTTGTCATGATTCACAGCCATTGTGGGCCGCGCGGACCCCATATTCAATTGCGGACAATTAAATGTGAGGTTACGGCTTTTATATTGTGTACAATATAATTGTTTGCAATATAGATCGCATTGACGCAACAAACGGAGGAGACCCCCATGTCTGTGAACGTGCTCTACAAGACCCAGGCCAAGGCCACCGGCGGCCGTGACGGCCACGCCGCGACGCTGGACGGCACGCTCGACGTCAAGCTCACCACGCCGAAGGAACTCGGCGGCGGAGGCGGCGCCGGCAACAATCCCGAACAGCTCTTCGCCGCCGGCTACGCGGCCTGCTTCATCGGCGCGATGAAATTCGTCTCCTCGCAAGGCGGCCCGAAGGTGCCTGCGGACGCGGCGGTGACGACAACGGTCGGTATCGGCCCGCGCTCGGAAGGCGGTTTCGGCCTCGATATCGCGCTCGAAGTTTCGCTTCCGGGATTGGCGCACGCGGACGCCGAGGCGCTGGTGGCCAAGGCCCATCAGGTGTGCCCCTACTCCAATGCCACGCGTAACAACGTCGACGTCAAGCTGACCGTGGTCTGACGAACTTTCCGCGAGCGGCCCCTGCATTTGTGGAGGGGCCGCTTGCTGGAAAAACGTTGATGCGACCCGGGAAGACCGCTAGCTCTCAGACCCTCGTTTGCCGCATTTGAGCGAAGGTTTTCGATGACAGAAACCAATTTGGGCGCGATGGCGGGTTTACGCGTGATCGACCTCACGCGCGTTCTCGGCGGACCCTACTGCACGCAGATTCTCGCCGACCACGGCGCCAGCGTGATCAAGGTCGAGCCGCCGGCCGGCGACGAGGTGCGCGACTGGGGACCTCCCTTCCACGGCGAAGACGCGGCTTATTTCGTCGGCATCAACCGCAACAAGCGTTCGATCGGGCTCGACCTCGCTTCCGAAGGCGGGCGGGCGGTGCTGATGAAGATGCTTGAGGGCGCCGACGTCCTGATCGAGAATTTCAAGCCCGGCACGCTCGACAAATGGGGCATCGGCAATGACGCCCTGCGCGCGAAATTTCCAAGGTTGGTTCACTGCCGCATTTCCGGCTTTGGCGCCGATGGACCGCGCGGCGGCAATCCCGGCTATGACGCGATCATCCAGGCCATGACCGGCATGATCATGGCGACCGGCTCACCGCAATCGGGCCCGATGCGGATCGGCGTGCCCGTGGTCGACATCACGACCGGCCTCTATGCCGCGATCGGAATCCTGATGGCGTTGTCGGAGCGGCAACGCTCGGGGATGGGGCAGTTTCTCGAAACCACACTGTTCGAAACCGGACTCTCGGTCATGCACCCGCACGCCGCGAATTATTTCATGCACGGCAAGCCGCCCTCGCTTACCGGCAACGAGCATCCGAACCTCGTGCCTTACGCGATCTTCCCGACCCGCACCGATGACATCTTTATCGGCGTCGGCAATGACGGCACCTTCCGCAAGCTAGCCAAGGAGATCGGCAAGGAAGAGCTCGGCTCCGATCCGCGCTTTGCCCGCAACAGGGATCGTATCGCCAACCGCGAAGCGCTGCGCGCGGAACTCGCCGCGGTGTTCAGCCAATACGACGCGGAGCCGCTGTGCGATCGCTTGCTGGCCGCGGGCCTGCCAGCCGGTCCGGTGCAGTCGATCGACCAGGCCTTGACCAGTGCCCACGTCGCCCATCGCGGCGATGTCGTTGAGAAGGACTGGTACAAGGGCGTGGCCTCGCCGATCCGGATGGAGCGCACCAAGCCGAGCTTGCGCAGCGTGCCGCCCACATTCGGCCAGCACACCGCTGAGGTGCTCGCGGAGTTCGGCTACTCGACGTCCGAGATCGAGGCGCTGAAGACCAAGGGCGTGATCGCTACCGAGCGGCGCCGTTAACGCTTTTGGGGAAGGGGTTTAGTGGCGCTTGAACACCCCCGAATTATGCCCATATTGGTTCTGACCGGAGGGTGAATCCACCTTCAGGTCATGTTGGGGTGCCGCAAGGGCCCCGGAACTTCAAAGTCGCTTCGAGAGGGCTTTGCAAATATGTCTCGTGTTCCCTCGTTATCGAGTCCGTTTCTGCTGGGATTTGACGAAATCGAGCGTGCGCTCGATCGTGTCGTCAAAGGCGCTGACGGCTATCCTCCCTACAACATCGAGCGTTGCGACCGTAGCAATGGGCAGCCGGAACGGCTGCGCATCACGCTGGCGGTGGCCGGGTTTACCCGCGATCAACTCGATGTAACTACTGAGGAAAATCAGCTCGTCATCCGCGGTCGCCAGCAGGACGACAAGGCCCGGCAATACATCCATCGCGGTATCGCCGCGCGCCACTTCCAGCGCACCTTTGTGCTGGCGGAAGGGATGCTGGTGCTGGGCGCGGATTTGAAAAACGGGCTGTTATCGATCGATCTCGCCCGGCCTGAGCCGGAAAGGGTCATTAAGACAATCGCTATCAATGAGCACGAATAATGGAACGAGTAGCGGACTCGACCGCTTGGACTCAGAAGGAGTCGAGACGATGACCGAAGTTAATATCGCGTTAGAACCTCGCGTCTCCCTGGAGACGCTGGCAAGCCTCGGCGAAGGCCATATCGCCTATGTGAAGCAGATCCGTTCGGAAGATGTGCCGGTCCTGTTTCCGCAGGCGCCGAAGATCGCGCCGGGACTGAAACTGTTCGCACTCCACGCCGCCGACGGCACCCCGATCATGCTGACCGATTCGCGGGAAGCTGCGATTGCCAATGCCTGGAGCAACGAACTCGAAGCCGTAAGCGTGCACTGACAGCGTCAGCGCCGCGAGCAAACGGATCAATCAAACGCGGACGGCGCCCGAGAGATCGGGCACCACCGCGTTTTCTAAACAAGCGATGAGGATATCAGGCAGCGCTCGCCGGCGGCAGCGCCAGCACCGAATAGATGGCCTGGGCCTCGCGCGAAGCCCGCAGCTTCTTCGCCACGTCCTGATCGCGCAACAGCCGTGCGATTCGCGCCAGCGCCTTCAGGTGATCGGCGCCCGCGCCTTCCGGCGCCAGCAGCAGAAACACGAGATCGACCGGCTGGCCATCCATCGCCTCGAAATCGATCGGGCGCTCTAGCCTGGCGAACAGGCCGAAGATCTTTTCCAGCTTGGGCAGCTTGCCGTGCGGAATCGCGACGCCGTATCCGACAGCGGTCGTGCCGAGCTTCTCCCGCTGCAACAGCACCTCGAAAATCGAGCGCTCGTTTTGTCCGGTCAAGGTTGCCGCCCGCGCCGCCAGTTCCTGCAGCGCCTGCTTCTTGCTGTTGACCTTCAATGCCGGGAGAATCGCCTCGGGTGCGACCAGATCGGTAATCGTCATGGGGCGTTCCGAGGTAAATTGCGAGGTAAATCGATCGTCGGGTTGCGAAGTGACGTCGGCGGGTACGTGGAGTGGCAAAGGCTGTCGCCCACCGCCCCGGTCCTAATTGGGTGGGCTTCTACTCCAACGCAAGAGCAGTGCCAACTCCCGTAAAGATACCGCCCGCCCATATCGTTAAGGGCGCGGAACATAGGGAGGGTCCCCCCGCTCGTCAATGCCGATTTTGCCCCAAAAGGAGCGCTCCCACCGAATCACCATGACGCTTTAGCTTATTGTTTCGCCGTGATCTTTTCGTAAAACCGGCTCCCGTTCCGCCCTTCGCGCACAACTTCTTCGCTGACGATTCCTCGAAATCTCATCCGGCTTTAGGCCCTGGACTTCACCATCGGGGGATCGATCCAACCGACATGGCCATCCACGCGGCGGTAGATGATGTTTACCCGGCCGCTCAAGCCGTGCTGGAATACCAGACAAGCGGCACCGGTCAGATCCAGTTCCATGACCGCTTCCGAGACCGAAAGCCGTTTGAGGGACGTCGTGGCCTCGGCGATGATGACAGGGCTATAGCCGGTCATCTCTTCTTCGCTCTCGGACGGCGCCTCGATCACATAGCTCGGAGCGTCAAGCGTCGGCGCTTCCATCCCCGCCGGCGCTTGCGAAGCCGCATGGGCCTTGCGGGCCGAGCGATCCTTCAACCGGCTCTTGTAGCGCCGCAGCCGTTTCTCGATCATCACAAGCGCCTGGTCGGCGCTGGCATAGGCGTCGGCCGCGTTGGAATCCGCTTCCAGCGTGATGCCTGAATCAAGATGCAGCGCGCAATCGGTGCGGAAGCCCGAGCCGTCCTTGCTGAGCGTGATGTGGCCTGAATAGTTGCCGTCGAAATATTTGCGCAGCACCTCGTCGGTACGCTCCGAGACCCGTCCGCGCAACGCGTCGCCGACCGAGATGCTTTTTCCAGAGATCCGGAGAGTCATGGGATGCCTCGATTCCTGGTGCCCACAAACTTCGAATGCGCAGCATCCGACACTATTCCAATTCCGACGCGACGCAATCAGGCGGGCTGAGGGTCCCGCGACCGGTCGGAAGCAGCGGCGGGCGCTGACAGGGCATTGCCAAGCATACTTTGTTTGTCGCGCCGCCGCTGGACCGACGATGGAATCCGCATCGCCTCGCGGTACTTGGCGACGGTACGACGGGCGATATCAATGCCGGTCGCGCGCAATCGTTCCACAATGGTGTCGTCGGAGAGAATCAGCGCCGGATCTTCCGCATCGATCAGTTGCTTGATGTGATGGCGCACCGCCTCCGCCGAATGAGCCTCGCCGCCATCGGCCGACGCGATCGAAGCGGTAAAGAAATATTTTAGCTCAAAGATGCCGCGATTGGTCGCCATGTATTTGTTGGCGGTGACACGCGAGACCGTCGATTCATGCATCTGGATCGCGTCGGCAACCGCCTTCAGGTTAAGCGGTCGCAGATGCGCCACGCCATGTGTGAAGAAGCCGTCCTGCTGGCGGACGATTTCGCTCGCAACCTTCAGGATGGTGCGGGCGCGCTGATCGAGCGCGCGAACCAGCCAGGTCGCATTTTGCAGGCAATCGCTGAAATAGGATTTGTCGCCGTCTTTCCGGATCGTCTTCGACAGTTCGGTGTAATAGGTCTGGTTGACCAGCACCCGCGGCAACGTCTCGCTGTTCAGTTCGACATGCCATCCGCCGTCGGGACCCGGCCGCACATAGACGTCCGGCACCACGGTTTGCGTGCGGGCGGAGCCGAACTTCAGGCCCGGCTTCGGATCGAGCCTTCGAATTTCGCCGATCATGTCGGTGATATCGTCGTCGTCGACGCCGCATAATTTCCGCAAGGCCGCGATGTCGCGCTTGGCCAGAAGCTCGAGATTTTCCACCAGCGCCCGCATCGCAGGATCGTACCGGTTGAGTTCGCGCAGTTGGATCGCCAAGCATTCGCTCAAGTTACGCGCGCAGACCCCCGGCGGGTCGAATTTCTGCAACGCGGCGAGTACCACCTCGACGTCCGCCGGCGAAGCGCCGAGCCGCTCGGTGACCTGTCCGAGATCGGCCGGCAAGTAGCCGGCTTCATCAACCAGATCGATCAGGTACTGGCCGATCATGCGCTGGGCCGGCGCGGCGAATGCGACCGCCAATTGCTCGGCCAGATGACCGCCCAGCGTCACCTCGGCGGCGGCAAAGGCTTCCAGATTGTAACCGTCATCATTGGAGGCGCCGCCGCCCCATTCGGTATAGGTGGTGGGCGCCGCATCCTGCGCGCTACGCGCTGCAGCTTCCGCCGGTTCCTCCGAAAACACGTTGTCGAGCGGCGTATCGAGGGTCTGTTCGATCTCGGTGCGGCTGCCGAGATCGCGGTTCATCCATTCTTCCTGGACCGGCTCGAAGCCCTCGGCCCCGGACCCCTGCGCATCGCCGGAAAACTCCTCGCCGAAACCGCTCTCGGAGCTATCTGCGTGCCCAACCGCCGGTTCGCCGGTAACGGGTGCCTCCGGACCGTCGCTTTCCCGCTCCAGCAGCGGATTCCGCTCCAATTCGTCCTCAACGAAGGCCGACAGGTCGAGATTGGACAGCTGAAGCAGCTTGATCGCCTGCATCAACTGCGGCGTCATCACCAGCGACTGCGACTGGCGGAATTCTAGTCTCTGCGTCAGCGCCATGGAGGCAAGAACCGATTCCTAAAACTTGGTCCGATTCTTGCTTAAACTAGTCCTACGCCGATGTACACGGCTTGACTTCGCGGAAAAGGGACTCTCGGCGCGCGCCCATCAGAGGCGGAATTCTTCACCGAGATAGAGTCTTCGCACATCCGGATCGCTGACGATCTCGTCAGGACTGCCTTCGGTCAGGATCTCGCCAGCATAGACGATGTAAGCGCGATCCGTCAGCCCCAGTGTTTCACGGACATTGTGGTCGGTGATCAAGACGCCGATGCCGCGATTGGTGAGGTGACGAACGAGGTCCTGAATATCGCCGACCGCGATCGGATCGATGCCCGCGAAGGGTTCGTCGAGCAGCATGTAATTGGGACGCGTCGCCAAAGCGCGCGCGATTTCGACGCGGCGCCGCTCACCGCCCGACAGCGCGATGGATGGCGTCTTTCGCAGGCGCGTGATGTTGAATTCATCGAGCAGCGAGTCGAGTTCGGCCTCGCGTTTTTTGCGTGAGGGTTCGACGACTTCGAGCACCGCGCGGATATTCTGCTCCACGGTGAGACCGCGAAAGATCGAAGCTTCCTGCGGCAGATAGCCGATGCCGAGCCGGGCGCGCTGGTACATCGGCAGCTTGGTGACGTCATGGCCGTCGAGTTCGATGGCGCCGCGATCGGCCTTGATGAGGCCGGTGATCATGTAAAAAACCGTGGTCTTGCCGGCGCCGTTCGGCCCCAACAGGCCCACGGCTTCGCCGCGCCGGACATAGATGCTGACCCCGCGCACGACCTGGCGGCTACCGAAACTCTTTTCCACGCTATGCACAGCCAGGTATCCCGCCTGCTTCGCCATGCGTGGCGCGGCCGCGCCGTTGGTCTTGGCCGCGGGCCTGGGCGCTGCCGCGGGTTTGGGCTTTGCTGGGGCCGGGCGGGGAGCGGGATGCTCGACCTGGGGCAATTCCAGCACTGGCGAGGGAGCCGTGCGGGCAAGCGGCGGCGCATCGCGCACGGGGCTCGCCAGCATCTCACCCATGCTGTCGCCAAGCGCGGTGATATCCTCGCGCGAACGGGCAAAGCCGCCCTTGCCGCGTTTTGCGGGACGCCGCCGAAACATGCCGAGTAAATCCACCATCCCCGCTTCGTCCGAGCCCTTTGCAGAAGTTCCGCCGACTATAGCCGCAAGTTCGAAAAAGCGTTGATTCGCCGCTCCAGCATGAAGGAGCGGATGCCCGTTGCCCAGCGCAGCGGGATGAAGCTCCCAACCCGCATAACCTGGCCGCTAGATACAGGCTTGGACGATCAGCTTCAACCTTGCGTGGGCCGGATTTAAGTTAAGATATTGACATTACTTTGGTTTGCCTGATGCGCCGGGCAGCGCGAGCGGTGGAGCGGCCCCCGGCGCCTGCGCGGCACAGCCCTGGCTCGAAGACTGATTGAGGAACAAGCCGTTGACCTTGCCGCTATCGGATTCGACCCGCGAAACGCCCGTGGTCATGTCGACCAGCAGCCGATCGCCTCTCAAGACGTTCTGACACTGGGTCAGCACGACGCCGCCCGACATGGTGATCAGGTTGGTCTTGGTATCGAACACAGCGGTCTCGCCGGTCACGACCTGATCTTTCTGGGTCACGACCACATTGCCTTTGGCCTCGAGCCGCTTGATCGACGACGACCCGCCGGGGCCGGGGGCCGCAGCTTGCATGGGCGCCGGAGCAGGGGCTGATTTTGCCGCACCCTTGGCATTGGCGCCCGGAGGCGGTGCATTCTGGTCCTTGGATTCGTAGAAGACGACCAGGACCTTCGACGTCATGGTGGTATCGCCCTGGATGACCTTCACGTTGCCGGTGAAGGTCGCCTCTTTTCTCTTGTCGCGCATCTCGAGTGAGGCTGCCTCGATTTGAATCGGCTGGTCGCGATTCTGCGAGAAGCCCTGCATGGCATTGGGCACGCCGGTCGCCGAACTTTGGGCCCTTGCATCGCTGGCGGCAATGAGCAGCGCGAAGCAAACGAGCGCATAGGCGAGGTTAGCGGCAATCCGGACCTTGAGAATTTTCTGGCCAAACAGCTTCATTCGATCATTTCGCGCTGGAGGATTTTACGCCGGTGCGCGATTTCGCTGGACGCGGCGGAGGCTCGGGCGCCGGCTCGGCCTCGGCAGGCGGCGGCAGCTTGTCGATGTTCATCACGACATGGCCGTCGAAGCGAACGGTCTCGCCGCCATTTGTGACCTTCATGGTGTCGGCTGAAATTTTTCCGTCGGCCCATTTGACGTCGACATGCTCGTCTGACGTCACCGTGTTCTTGTTCATGTCGACGAAGGCCTGGCTGAGCCACGCCTCATAGCCGTTGGTGGTCTGGACATAGATGTCCTTATGCAGGTCGAGCAATTGCTGCTTGGTATCCATCAGTCCGTTGACCGCCTCCAGTGTGACGGTCGATTGATCTTCCATCAGCATCTTGCCCCGCAACGTGTGCAGTTCGACATGATCCGGATCGGTCACATCCTGGATCGCGGTGTTGGCCCACACCTCATAGGGGCGCTGGTCCTGCGAATAGCCAGCCATATGCGGCGATTCCATCGTAACCTTGGTGCCCGAGACGACGAGATTGCTCATGTCCATCGGCAGCTTGGGCATCAGCATCCGGAACGGATTGTAAACCGACACCAGAAGGATGGCGGAGAGCGACAGAATGACGGCCGCGGGAACTGTGATCCGCAAGATGCGCACCATCTGGCTGTGCCGCGCCGCGATGGCAAAGCGCGCGTCCATTCCAGCTTGATAGGCAGGATTTTGAACCGAATTCACCAAAGCTCCAAAGCTATCGCCTCGACCATTTTACCCGGCCGTGAGCGGATCGCCCAGCCAGATACGTATGTCACGGCCGGGCGTTGATGTCTCCGCACACCTTTTCAGGAGTGTGTCCGAAAAGGGGCGGGCGGCGCGCTCAATCTGTCCAGCAATTGCCAGTCCTTTGGTGCAGCAAAGCTGAAGCAAACGTCGACCACTCACACTCACACTCACACTAGAATCTTATCTTAGTGTCCTGGTGGAGCAGATTTGACTTTCGCTGCGCTGTATCCGGGCGGCGCATTACGAATGGGCGAAGATGTCCTCGGCTTCCCAGCCTTGCAGGTCGAGCCTGGCACGCGTCGGCAGAAAAGCGAAACAGGCTTGCGCCAGTCCCGTGCGGCCTTCGCGCGCGAGCATCGCGTCGAGGCGTTCGCGCAATGCGTGCAGATGAAGCACGTCCGAGGCCGCGTAAGCGAGCTGCGCTTCGCTTAAGCCTTGCGCGCCCCAGTCGCTTGATTGCTGCTGCTTCGACAGATCGATGTTGAGCACCTCGCGCACCAGATCTTTCAAGCCATGGCGATCGGTGTAGGTGCGGGAAAGCCGCGAGGCGATCTTGGTGCAGTAGACCGGCTCGGGCATGACGCCGAAAGCGTTATAGAGCGCGGCAAGATCGAAGCGGGCGAAATGAAAGATTTTCGTGATTTTCGGATTCGCAAGCAGCGCCTTCAGATTTGGCGCGTCATTCGGCCCTTTGCCATGATCTTTCGGGATTTGCACGACATCGGCGCTGCCATCGCCGTTCGATAACTGCACGACGCAAAGCCGGTCACGATGCGGGTTGAGCCCCATGGTCTCGGTGTCGATCGCCACCGCGTCGGTATAATGGGAGAGATCGGGCAGGTCGCCGCGATGCTGGCGTACGGTCATAACTGTAGGGCCTCTGATCGATTCGGAGCAGGACCCGGACACTAGCGCCCAACACCGCGAGTGGCGAGCGGCAGGCACCGCTTTCGTCAGCAAAATACTGCGAAGCTGATCGCTTTCGAAAAAAGGCTACTGCTTGGTCAAAAAGGCCGGATCAGGCGCTCTTGCTGTCCGGCAATTTCGGCGGCTGGAGCCCGCAGCTGTTGGCCCAGCGATCCACATTTTCGAGGATTTTCTGGTGGCTCGGGCGCAGCGGCTTCGGCGCGTTCGGCTCCTTTGAAAGCGTGCGGGGCAGCTTGGTCTGGTCCGTCATGGCGGCTCTCCCTTACCCAAAGGATGCGCCTCCGTTACCCCAAAATCAACACCTAACTTATTGTTTTTATTGAAGTATTATACTAATTTGACTTAATTGCCGGAACCGCCGCCGACTTTGCACGTTGAGTAAATTACTCAACTATCTCAATTTGGGTGATTCCATGAACGATATGCGTGGCGAGCGATTACAGGTCATGCTGTCGCCGGAGGAATTGTCGGAGGTCGATGACTTCCGATTCAAGCACCGGATGCCGACCCGCGCGGCCGCCGTGCGCGAGCTTTTGAAACTGGGGTTGACGGTGGTCGCGCCGAATGCGGGCGATCGCATGAAATCGAGCAATTACGGTATCTTCAGCCGCGGTCCGGAGGGACACAGGCGAGGCGACCCCGAGACGGATGCTGAAGCCTAGTGTGGCGCTTCCTCCATCGCGAAAGCTCAGTTTTGCGACGTTTTTGAACCATCCCGGTGACGGGTTTTGTACCGATTTTACAAGCTGAAAGAGCGCTGGCGCCGCGACGTGATACAGTGGCCTGGCTATGCTTGAGATGCATCACGAACCTTGCGCCATGATCAAGGTCCATTCCAGGCCGGTCATCGAACGCCATCGCAGAAGCGGATGGGAGCTTGTCTTATGGACAGGCGATGCGTTCGACTATTCGACCCCGTTCCGGGAAATGCTGGCCGAAATCGCCACGGTGTTGAACCGGGAAGCGCCTGTATCCATCGAATTACCCGGCTATGAAGCCCTGGAAGATGACGTCGAAGGCGTGCTTCGGTTCGGCGATGAGGCGATCGGCATCTATTACGAGCACTCGCTCAGCTATCTCTCTTTGATGAGCGACAGCCCGAATACGCTTCGCAAGATCGCTGACCGGCTTCAGCCGCTGGTGGCGCTCGCCTGAGACGCGCTAGGAAGCGCGTCATTTCGCGCTTGGGGCGAACTGTTCCAGCAACTCATGCCACGGGCTTGAAAAGATGAAGCTAGACGAGCACGGGCGGATCATCGAGCCAAGGCTTGGCGATGCCGATCTCGTGAGGATGGACTTCGACCATGCAAACGCCATCCTGCATTTAAAATTGCAGCATCCAGAGCGCCTTTTTGCGTTGAAACTTCACGCCGTGATCTGGTTGTCGTTCTCGACAAATCATACCCAGAACGTGATCGATTCGGTCCGAGTTACCCATGACACGGACAAGTTGGAAGTCCCGCCGCACATTCGGGATCTGCTTTTCAGGCGGACGCTTCGCATATCAGGCGATCCCTCCGAGATAGAGCCTTTATCCGTGGTGCGGATAACGCCAACTTCCGGCCCTGAAATGACCTGTATCGCCTTAAAGGTCGAGGCGCTGTACGAGAATCCTGCGTGGCTGGTCTCACCAGGCTGGTCGACTCCGGTCGAGTCTTACATCGTCTCCCGGCTGGTGAACGACGGGTGGCGTGTTATCGAACGACGTGCCGACCTGACCGATGTTCACGTTGCGGATTTCGTTTCGCTAACCGATGCCCAAGGCTGGGTAAAATGGAAGCAGAGCGAACGATCTTCGTAGCCCTAAGCCTCGGCTCCGGCCCAAGGCCGCGTTGATTCGCTTAGAGGAAAATGGTGCCCAGGAAAGGACTCGAACCTTCACGACTGTTAGGTCACTGGCACCTGAAGCCAGCGCGTCTACCAATTCCGCCACCTGGGCATGGGGCCGCTAGTTAAGGTTCGGTCGCGCGCTTGTCAAATTGTGCAAGCGGAAAGCAAATAGGCTGTACAGCCGAAAACCGTTGGCGTATCGCCAAGTTGCTGAATTTGGCGTTGTTCGGCCCTCGTCCCGCCGGTAATTTACAGACCCAGGAATTCACCCAAGGCATCAAACATGGCATCGAACCTAGAAACCCTGGTCACGGTCTTTGGCGGCTCCGGCTTTCTGGGCAGGGCCGTGGTTCGCTCGCTCTGCAAGCGTGACTATCGCGTTCGGGTCGCGGTACGGCGGCCGGAGCTGTCGGGTCACCTCCAGCCGCTCGGCAAGGTCGGTCAAATTCACGCCGTTCAGGCCAACTTGCGTTATCCGGCTTCCGTCGAGGCCGCGATGCGCGGCGCCGATATCGCCATCAACCTCGTCGGCATTCTGGCGCCGTCAGGCGCACAAACCTTCGACGCCGTGCAGGCGGAAGGCGCCGGCACCGTGGCGAAGGCCGCCGCTGCCGCGGGCGCGCGAATGGTCCATATTTCGGCGATCGGCGCCGATGCCAATTCGTCGTCACGCTATGCGCGCTCCAAGGCGGCCGGTGAAGCGGCCGTGCTCTCGGCCGTTCCCTCCGCCACCATCCTGCGGCCCTCGGTGGTGTTTGGCCCAGAGGACGATTTCACCAACCGCTTTGCGGCGCTCGCGCGAATATCGCCGGCGCTGCCATTGATCGGGGGCGGGGCCACGAAACTGCAGCCGGTCTATGTCGGCGATGTCGCCACCGCCGTCGCGGATGCTGTGGACGGCAAGACCAGGGCCGGCAGCGTTTACGAACTTGGCGGTCCGGAAGTGCTTTCCATGCGCGAGATCATGGAAGCGATCCTGGAGATCACCGGGCGCGATCGCATGCTGGTGTCGTTGCCGTTCGGAATTGCAAAACTGAAGGCGCTGTTTCTGCAGTTTGCGCCCGGCGCTTTCAAGCTGACACCCGATCAGGTCGAGCTTCTGCGCAGCGACAATGTGGTCTCTGACGCGGCGAAGGCCGCCGGCCTCACCCTGGAAGGGCTTGGCATTGCGCCGGATTCGCTCGAGGGCGTAGCCCCGCAATACCTCTGGCGTTTCCGCAAAGCCGGCCAGTTCGCGCACAAGGGCGTGTAACTTTTCCATAGTCCTCATCCTGAGCAGCGGCGACTTCGCCGCGTCTCGAAGGATGAGTTGCAGAGCACGGCCGCATGGTTCTCTCGGCGATGCAAAGCATCGTCCAGCGACGGCGCTATTTTTTGTGCCGTTCGCTAACGGCCTCGCTACTGCTCGGCCTGCTCGGGCACTACCGTCCCATCGCCAGCGCGATCAGGCCGAGCGTACCGACAATGACGCGCCACCACGCAAACAATCCGAACCCGCGGCGGGTGACGTAGTTGAGAAACGTCTTCACCACGATGATGGCGACGACAAACGACACCACGAAGCCGATCGCGACAGTGCCGAGGTGATCGGATGTCATCTCGCCGCGGTTCTTGTAAAAATCATAGGCGAACGCGCCGATCATGGTCGGTATCGCCAGGAAGAATGAGAATTCCGCCGCCGCGCGCTTGTCGGCACCCAGCAGCATCGCCGCGACGATGCTGGCGCCGGAGCGCGAAACGCCGGGAATCATCGCCAGGCATTGCGCGAAGCCGATCCACAGGTAGGTGAGCAGCGGAAATTTCGTGGCGTCGTGTTCGTGCGGATTGTGGTCGATCTGGTCGACCCACAACAGGATCGCGCCGCCGACGATCAGCGAGAAGCAAACCACCCAAGGATTGAACAAAACTTCCTTGATGTATTTGCCTGCGATCAGCCCGACAATCACGGCAGGGAGAAACGCCACCAGGATGCCGATGACAAAGCGACGGTCGTCGGGATTGGAAAACATGCCGAGCGCGATCTTCCACAACTTGGCGAAATAGATCACCACGATTGCAAGAATGGCGCCGAGCTGGATCAGCACCACGAAGCTGTCCCAAAAGGCGCCTTCGCCCAGACCGAAAAAACGCTTCACGAGCAGCATGTGGCCGGTCGAGGAGACCGGCAGAAACTCCGTGATGCCCTCGACAATGCCGAGAATGACCGCCCGCAACGAATCAGACAGCATGATTGAGCGTCCTCTTTATAAGGTTGGTGATAGACACGACGGCGATCCGGTTCGGACCACTGCAAGCAATCAGGGCCGAAAATGGCCGGATTCTTCTCGCTTATTCGGTTGCATGTCGCAACGGTAAAAACGCAAAACTCAGGGTTGCCTCGGTCGAAAGCTTCGGTAGTTTGGCGGCGCAATTTCTCATTTTCTTCAGGGCTTCATGTTCACGCTGTTCCACCATCCCTTCTGTCCGCATTCGCGCTTCATTCGCCTCGTGCTCGGCGAACTCGGCGCTGATCTCCGCCTGGTCGAAGAACGGACCTGGGAACGGCGTGAAGCCTTTCTCGCACTCAATCCCGCCGGCACCACGCCGGTATTGATCGACGAAAGTGATGGTGTCATTCCGGGCACCGGCGTCATTGCGGAATATATCGACGAGACGTTCGGCGCCGGGATGGCCGAGCGCAGGCTGATGCCGCAAACGCCGGCCGAGCGCGTCGAAGTGCGCCGGCTGGTGGCGTGGTTCAACGAAAAATTTTTTGAGGAAGCCTCAAATCCGCTGGTCACCGAACGCATCTACAAGCGCTTCATGAGCGAAGGGGAGGGCGGCGGCGCTCCGTCAGCCGAGGTGATGCGCGCGGCGAAAGCCAATGTGCGCTATCATCTGGCCTATATCGGCTGGCTGGCGCGGACACGAAATTATCTGGCCGGCGACCGGATCACCTATGCGGATCTCGCCGCTGCCGCACATCTTTCGGCGATCGACTATCTCGGCGACGTGCCGTGGGCCGAGGACGACGCGGCAAAGGCCTGGTACGCGCGGGTCAAGTCCCGGCCGTCGTTCCGCCCGCTGCTCAGCGAATGGCTGGCCGGCGTGCCGGCGTCGCAAACCTATGTCGATCTCGATTTCTGATTCCTGAAAAGGCGTCAGCCCATTTCGGCGACGGCCGCCAGAATCCGCGCAATGTCCTGCGGCCGCGACAGGCGGTGATCGCCGTCCTGGATCATGGTGAGCACCACGTCGTCGGCCGGCAGCCGATGCACCAAAGCAAACGCATGCTTCCACGGCACGTCGGGATCCTGGGCGCCTTGCAGGATATGCACGGGGCACCCGATCTCAATCGCGCTGCCGAGCAAAAGGTGGTTGCGGCCCTCCTCGATCAGGTTGCGGGTGATCGGATAGGGCTCGCCATATTCGGACGGACGAAGCCACAGCCCTGACGTTTCGATCTGGTGGCGGATGTCTGGCGAAAATCCCTTCCACATCAGCTCTTCAGTAAAATCGGGTGCCGGCGCGATCAGCACGAGCCCTGCGAGCGAGGCGCGGGATGCGTTACCCAGTTCCTTGCGCCTGGCAAGCTCGCGCGCCAGCAACAGCGCCATCCATCCGCCCATGGAAGAGCCGATCACCACCTGCGGGCCTTCGCAGACCTGGCTGAACACCGCGACGCTCTCTTCCAGCCAGCGTCCGATGGTACCATCGACGAAATCGCCGCCGGATTCGCCGTGGCCGGAATAGTCGAACCGGACGCAGCTACGTCCATGCTCGGCCGCCCACGCATCCAGCGCCACCGCCTTGGTACCTTGCATGTCCGATTTGAAGCCGCCGAGCCAGAAGAGGCCGGGCAGATCGCCTTCGCGGGCACGGACCGCGATGCGGCGCATGGTGTCGGCCTGACCGACCTCGATAAAAGACGGGTTGGCAGTCGCGGAACTGGTCATGGAATGGTCATGACCTCAACGTTGCGGGGCCGTCAACCAAAAGCCACCTCGCGCGTTATGATGCTTGCGGAAACTACCCTTGCACTCTATCTCGGCGGCGAAACAAGCATTGCCGTGGCCAAAATGCCGCGCATTTGATGCTTTTTCGCTCCGTCTGGGCGAGTTTGCTTGCCCGCGAAGCCTTATTCCTTCAAACTACAACCTTCGTTCACAACTTTGGAGAAGAGACCATTCGCCGTCCCAATAGAGCCCCGCCCGCCGCCGCCAAAGACGGGCCGCGCACCAATGATGAAATCCGCAACGCAACGGTTCAGCTGATCGACCAGAACGGCACGAACCAAGGCACGGTCGAGACAATCGCCGCCATCAAGATGGCGCTCGAAGCCGGAATGGACCTTGTGGAGATTTCGCCCAATACCGCTCCCCCCGTCTGCAAGATCATGGACTACGGGAAGTACAAGTATTCGGCGCAGAAGAAAGCGGCAGAAGCCCGCAAAAAACAGAAGACCGTCGAGATCAAGGAGATCAAGCTTCGGCCGATGATCGACGATCATGATTACGACGTGAAGATGCGCGCCATGCAGCGTTTCTTCGAGGAGGGCGACAAGGTCAAGGTCACCTTGCGCTACCGCGGCCGTGAAATGGCGCACCAGGAAATCGGCACCAAGCTTCTGGACAAGCTGAAAAACGACGTCGCGGAATATGCCAAGGTCGAGCAGGACGCTCGTTTCGAAGGCCGCCAGGTCGTCATGGTTCTGGCGCCGCGCTGATTTGGCCTACTTTACTCATCTCGTCGTCCCTGCGGACGCAGGATCCATAACCACCAACGTCAGTTGCAAAAGTGGCTCTGCTCGTGCCTTGAAGATCGGGCACGGCGTATGGGTCCCTGCGTTCGCAGGGACGACAATGATGGAAACTACGTCCGGCTCGCCTGCCAGGTCCCGCTGCAACGATCGCCAGAGATAACCCCACTCCAGCGGCCCGCTCCTGAATTGCCGACGAGACGGCCCTTGCCGTCCGCCGCCGACAGACCGACCGAAATATGGACGGAAACAGCCCCGTTGGGGGTGACGCCGCCGGTCACTTTGCCACCGCCAGCCGGCAAAACCTGGGTACCGGACACGTTGAAGGGCGCGCTGTTATTCGAGCTGCAATTGCCGGCCCTGGTGGTGAAGACCACGTTCCAGGTCCCGTCATAGGCGCCTGCCCGGGGTCCGGCAGCCGCCGGGCTCGAGATTCCGGTGGCAAAAGCGATCGCGGCGAGGGCAAGAATACCCCGCACCGAGCGAAAGCGTTTGAAATTCGAAGATGACATAATCGATTGGGCTGAAATGCTCATGGTGTCCTGCCATTGTGCTGGTAATGCGCTGGCGATGCCGCTGCCGGCATCCTTGTCATCAGTCGAAGCAGCCGATTTGCCGGTTCATCGTTGGTTGCCAAAACCGGCTTGTTCTGCCATAAGCGCGGCCTTCATCGCCCGGCTGAATAAGGGCTGCCGTGGCGATGACTGTGCGGGTTGGTCCGAAAAGATTAAAACCTGAGCACTTTCAACGCTCTAACGAGCATTTTAGCCGGGAAGGCGCCGTTTTGGGCGCATTTTTTCTGCGGCCTGAGGAGAGCCAAATGCCCAAGTTGAAGACCAAGTCGGGCGCTAAAAAGCGCTTCAAGGTAACCGCCACTGGCAAAGTGCTGCACGCCCAGCGCGGCAAGCGCCATGGCATGATCAAGCGGACGAAGAAGCAGATCAGACAGCTCCGCGGCACCCGCGTGCTGTTCAAGACCGACGGCGACAACATCAAGAAATACTTCCTGCCGAACGCCTGATCGCGCGCTGCTTTTCGCTCTCGCCGCGTCCGCGTGGCGATCCGTCATTTCAATTTTCGCTAGATAAAGGAGACCCGTCATGGCTCGCGTCAAACGCGGTGTGACCTCTCACGCCAAGCACAAGAAAGTCTACAAGGCCGCCAAGGGCTATCGCGGCCGCCGCAAGAACACGATCCGCGCCGCCAAGCCCGCGGTCGAAAAGGCCGGGCAGTACGCCTTCCGTGATCGCAAGCGCAAGAAGCGCACTTTCCGCGCGTTGTGGATCCAGCGTCTCAACGCCGCCGTTCGGCCGTTCGGCATGACCTACAGCGTGTTTATCAACGGCCTGTCCAAGTCGGGCATCACGGTCGACCGCAAGGTGCTGTCGGATCTTGCGATCCACGAGCCGGCCGCGTTCCAGGCGATCGCCGAGAAGGCCAAAGCGTCACTCGCAGCCTGACGGATCGAGCGGCGGGGTCGTAACTTGGCCCCGCTATTTCCCCAACCTGCGCGCATAGCGCTGTGATATCCCCGCGCGGCACATCGCGGTTGCCGAACGCCACATGGTGCCCTGCTTGTCCGCGAACTTTTCATCGCAGCGGCCAAGCTGGTCCTGGTAGACGCGCTTTCGTGACGTGGATAGCAGGGAAAGGAATGCGCCCTCGCATTTCTTCTCGACGGCGGCGCCGAACTGGACGTCGGCCGTGCTGCCGAACTGACAGGCCTCGAATATTTTCATCGATGCGTCGCAGTTTGATGCGGCGTTCACCGCCGCGATGATGCCGTCCATCTCGAGCGGTTTGACCGGGCAATCGGCCGCCGCCGCGGGGGCCGCTCCGACAACCAGGAAAACGGCCAAGCCGGCCGACAACAATTTCAGGCGCATCATGCACTCCCTACATCCAACCGGTATTGGTGCGGCGCCGACCCGAAGGGTTCAAGGGGCGGTCAGTGGCCGCCCGAACGGGCTTTTGTTCGACGTTTTGGCCTTGACGTTCCGGCCCCGGGGCGGCCACAACCAGCCGCCTTTCCGCGGGAGAATTGATCGCCGTGTCCGACCTCGCAACGCTTGAACAAGAAGTCCTCGCCCAGATCGCCGCGGCCGGCGACGAAGCCGCGCTTGAAGCCGTGCGCGTCTCGGCGCTGGGCAAGAAAGGCTCGATCTCGGCCCTGCTCGCAACCCTCGGCAAAATGTCGCCCGACGAGCGCAAGACCCAAGGGGCGGCAATCAATCTGGCCAAGGACAAGGTGACAGCGGCGCTCGCCGCGCGCCGCGACGTCCTGAAGTCGGCCGCACTCGATGCGCGGCTCGCATCCGAGACCGTCGACGTTACGCTTCCCTTGCGCGAGGCGCCGGCTGAAGCCGGCCGCATTCATCCGCTGAGCCAGGTCTTCGAGGAGGTCAACACGATCTTCGCCGATATGGGATTTTCGATCGCCGAAGGACCGGACATCGAGACCGACGATTACAACTTCACCAAGTTGAATTTCCCGGAAGGCCATCCCGCGCGCGAAATGCACGACACGTTTTTCTTCAATCCAAAGGAAGACGGCTCGCGAATGCTGTTGCGCACCCACACTTCGCCGGTGCAGGTGCGCACGATGCTGACCCAGAAGCCGCCGATCCGCGTGATCTGCCCGGGGCGAACCTACCGCATCGATTCCGACGCGACCCACACGCCGCAATTCCACCAGGTCGAGGGCCTCGTCATCGACAAGGGCTCGCATCTCGGTCACCTCAAATGGATCCTGCACGAGTTCTGCAAGGCCTTCTTCGAGGTCGACCACATCAACATGCGCTTCCGCCCCTCGTTCTTTCCGTTCACCGAACCTTCGCTCGAGGTCGACATCCAGTGCCGGCGCGACAGGAGTGAAATCCGTTTCGGCGAGGGCGAGGATTGGCTGGAGATTCTCGGCTGCGGCATGGTGCATGCGAATGTGCTGCGCGCCTGCGGCATCGATCCGGACGTGTATCAAGGCTTTGCCTGGGGCATGGGCATCGACCGCATCGCGATGCTGAAATACGGCATGTCCGATCTGCGGCAGTTGTTCGAGAGCGACGTGCGCTGGCTCGCGCATTACGGCTTCAAGCCGCTCGACATCCCGACGCTGGCGGGAGGGCTAAGCACATGAAGTTCACCCTCTCCTGGCTGAAAGAACATCTCGACACCGACGAGCCGCTTGAAAAGCTCGCCGACAAGCTCACCATGATCGGGCTTGAAGTCGAGAGCATCGAGGACAAGGCCAAGGCGCTGGCGCCCTTCACGATCGCGCGCGTGATCTCGGCCGAGCAGCACCCCAACGCCGATCGGCTGAGGGTCTGCATGGTCGATACCGGAAATGGCGCAGCTCCTGTGCAGGTCGTCTGCGGCGCGCCGAATGCACGCGCGGGTCTCGTCAGCGTGTTCTCGCCGCCCGGCACCTATATTCCCGGCAAGGACATCACGCTTGGCATCGGCACGATCCGCGGCGTCGAGAGCCGCGGCATGCTGTGCTCGGCGTCGGAGCTGAAGATCTCGGAAGACCACGACGGCATCATGGAGCTGCCGGCCGACGCGCCGATCGGCGCTGGGTACGCGCAGTGGGCGGCGCTCGGCGATCCCGTTCTTGAAATCAACCTGACGCCGAACCGGCAGGATTGCACCGGCGTGCACGGCATCGCGCGTGACCTCGCCGCCGCCGACATGGGCAAGTTCAAGGACCCCACCATCAAGGCGATCAAGGGCGAGTTTCCCTGCCCGGTGAAGGTCACCGTCGAAGACGAGAAGCTGTGTCCGGGCTTTGCACTGCGACTGGTGCGCGGCGTCAAGAATGGCGCCTCGCCGGAGTGGCTGCAAAAGCGCCTGACCTCGATCGGCTTGCGGCCGATCAACGCGCTGGTCGATATCACCAACTTCATGACCTACGATCGCGCCCGGCCGCTGCACGTGTTCGATGCGGCGAAAGTGAAGGGCGCTCTCACCGTGCGCCGTGGCCGCGACAGCGAGACGCTGCTCGCGCTCGATGGCCGCACCTACACGATCGACAGCTCCATGTGCGTGATCGCGGACGACCACGGCGTCGAATCGCTGGCCGGCATCATGGGCGGCGAAGCCTCGGGCTGCTCGGAAACAACCACCGACGTGCTGATCGAATCGGCGCTGTGGAACGAGATCAACATCGCCCAGACCGGCCGCAAGCTCGGCATCAATTCCGGCGCGCGCTATCGCTTCGAGCGCGGCGTCGATCCGGCCTTCATGGTGCCGGGACTGGAAATGGCGACGCGGCTGGTGATGGAAATCTGCGGCGGCACGCCCTCGGAAAATGTGGTGGTGGGCAAGGCCTTCGCCGACGATCGCGTGATCGATTTTCCGCTTGCCGAGGTGAAGCGCCTTGCCGGCATCGATGTCCCGTTTCCGGAAACCAAGCGCATCCTTGGCCATCTTGGTTTCATGGTGGCAGGCCAAGGTCCGGTGGTGAAGGTCGCGATCCCCTCGTGGCGGTCGGATGTGCACGGCAAGGCCGACCTTGTCGAGGAGATCGTGCGCATCGTGGGCGTCGACCAGGTGCCGATGACGCCGTTCGAGCGCGGCGATGCCCCGCGCAAGCCGGTGCTCAAGCCGATGCAACTGCGCACCCGCCGCGCCAAGCGCGCGCTCGCCGCGCGCGGCATGGTTGAGGCCGTAACGTGGTCCTTTATTTCCAAACCTCATGCCGAACTGTTCGGCGGCGGCAAGGCCGAGCTCGCGCTCGCCAATCCGATCGCATCAGATTTGTCCGACATGCGCCCGAGCTTGCTGCCGGGCCTGATTGCTGCCGCCCAAGCCAATTCCGATCGCGGCTTTGCCGATGTCGCGTTGTTCGAAGTCGGTCAGGTGTTTAGAGGCGACAGACCGGAAGATCAGCTCACGGCGGCCGCCGGCATTCGTCACGGCTTCTCGTCGTCGGCGGGTGTGGGGCGCAACTGGTCCGGCTCGGCGACCGCCAACGCGTTCGACGCCAAGGCCGACGCGTTTGCCGTGCTGGCGGGGGCCGGCGCGCCGGTACAGGCGTTGCAAGTGGTGACCGGCGGCGCGGCCTGGCTGCATCCCGGCCGCTCCGGCACGATCCAGATCGGGCCGCAGAATGTGCTTGGATATTTCGGCGAATTGCATCCGCGGACGCTGGAGCAACTCGGCGCCGATGGTCCGATGATCGCATTCGAAGTCATCCTGGATCGCATTCCCGAAGCCAAGCAGCGCGCCACACGCGCCAAGCCGGCGATTGAGCTATCGGCGTTCCAGCCGGTATCGCGGGATTTTGCCTTTATCGTCGATCGCACGGTCAAGGCCGGCGACATCCTGCGCGCCGCGCAGAACGTCGACAAAAAGCTGATCACCGGCGTGACGGTGTTCGACGTCTACGAAGGCAAGGGCGTCGACGAAGCCAAGAAGTCCGTCGCGATCGCAGTGACGCTCCAGCCGCGCGAGAAGACGATGACCGATCAGGAGATCGAGGCCGTCGCCGCCAAGATCGTGGCGGAGGTCAACAAGAAGACCGGCGGCGTGTTGCGCTGAAATGCCCAAGCTTACTGGACTAACAGATCTAGCGGCACATTTAAGACATTTGCGATGAGCCGGAGAGCCTCTACGGTTCCGACCCGTCGGCCGTTTTCGATATCCGAGATATACCCTTGGCTCAGATCTGTCTTTAAAGACAGGTACATCTGCGTTTCGCCGCGCCATTCGCGCAACACGCGCACGGGGTTTTCTCCGTTGGCCAACCGATCCACGACATCCTTTGGCAATAGCGGGCTTCCATTGGAGGCTCCCTTTTTCGCGCGAGCAACGATGCGCGCCGTACCTGCGTCTTCATCAAACTCCGACGCCTTGGCCGCCAAGAGTTCGTAATCCTTTCTCGGAAGGATTGCGACTTCACCACGCGGCGTCTTCTGAAATCGAACACTCATGTCTGCCTCTCAATCGTAGATATCTCGCCGGTGCCCTACTGCAGCGATGACGATCGTATCCCGGTCTTCGTAAAAGATTACCCGCCAGTCGCCGACCCGAAGCTGCACGCCGTCACGGCCCTTGAGGCGCTTCACATCACCGTGCCCGGTTTCCGCAAACTCCGTTAGCCGCTTGTCGATCCGACTCCGAATGTCGGGCGACAGCTTTACCCACTGACGAGCGCTCGTGGCGGTGAAGGCGATCGACCTCATACCGAGACAATATCGCACATCGCGATATTTTATCCAAGCTCGTCTGCGACCGCGGTTACCTCAATTCACCGACGCGCCACGGGTGCGGCGGCGTTGGGCAGGCGCACGCTCCGGCGCGGCCGACGGATCGGTGAGCGCGCCGATTTTTTTCAACGCTGCCTCCGCCGCGCGCTCTCCGCTTTCCCAGGCGCCATCGACCGTGCCCCACAGGGTGTCGTGGGTGGCTTCGCCCGCGAGGAACAGATTGCCTGATGGTTCGGTGAGAATTTTTCGTGAACCTTGCCCGCCGGGCGTAGCCACCGACATCGCGCCGAGCACGAATGGCGATGCATTCCAGCGCGTCACGCCCGATTTTTTCACGGCGACAGCGATATCGCTGCCGAACAGCTTCGTCAGCCACTCCTGCGCAAAGGCGGTCATGGCCTTCTCGCCCTGGCTGGAAAGATCGCGCCCGAAGGAACCGGCGACGTCGATCAGACACAGCGACGAGCCGGCGATATTGGCCGACAACAGCGCTGTGCGGGTGGAATTGCTCTGCTCGATGACGGCATCGTCGCGCGCGAGACCGAGCGGATTGCCGGGCAGTTGCAGGGCGATGCGATCATAGCTGCCGAGCGACAGCTTTGCCGCGGCGTCCAGTTGCCGCTTCGCGAGATCGGGCGTGAACTTGATGTTGCCCGCCGCCAGCACATTGCTTGACACCGTGACGATCACGGCCCGCGCGGCGATCTTGCCCGCTGATGTTTCCACCGTCACATCACGGTTGTTCCAGCTGATTTGGTTGGCTGGTGTCGACAGCGCCACCGGGAGCTGTTCGCCCAATTTAACGATCAGTGCGCCGAGCCCCTGACGGCAACCGATCGCGGCGTTGCGATCCTGCGCACGCGCCTTGTCCACGACTGAGACGTCCCGCAGATCCTTGCCCGTGCCATTGGCACCCAACACGAAGTCCGCCGTGCCCACCCAGTCGCCGAGATCCTTCGGCAATACCGAGGCGCAGGCCACATCGATCTTGCGCGAGGCCTCATCGATGGCTCGGTTGGCGCGGACGAGCGCGGCCAGGAATTCCTCGGTTTCGCCGGGACGGGCATTGCGCTGGCCGATGCGGATTTTCTGACCCAGAGGCGCTGCCGAAATATCGAGGCCGGCATTGCGCGCCAGCCTGACCATCGGATTGGTCTCGGGATTGTGCAGCCAGCGTGCGCCACGATCGAACGGCACATCGAAAGCGGCGCTATCGGTCCAGCAGCGCCCGCCGAGGCGGGCGTCAGCCTCCAGCACAATCACTTTGCGGTTAGCAGCCTGGATGCGCCGCGCGGCGGCAATACCGGCGGCGCCCGCGCCGACCACGACAATGTCGGCCTCGCGCGGCAATGGCGCGCCCCAGGCACGGTTTCCGCGGCCGGCCAAAACCGCCGCGGCGGCAGATGCCGCAAGAAGTTCGCGCCGCGTGATGGCCATGTCAGGATCCCGGGATTTTGGCAACAGAGTGAACAACTGGTGAGAGAACCTGCCAACTTGCCGCATCCAGCCATTGGCGGCAACCGTCATGGTAAATCAATCATGATTGACCAGCCATTTGCATGAACTAAATTGCAACGGCTTTCGGGCATGATAGAGAATGAGAAAACGGTCGGCAGAACCGTGTGGGGGAATGCATCGTGGGCCTAGTGCTCGACACCGTCGGCAAGTGGATCGCTTCCTATCTTCAGAAGGAAGTACCCGGCTATGAACCGTTCACGCCGAGCGACCCCGGCCATTTGCGCAACATCATGCTGCCCGGCGACGTCCTGCTGGTCGAAGGCAACAGCCGCATTTCGGGCATCATCAAATACCTGACGCAGTCGACATGGTCACACGCCGCGCTTTATGTCGGGGCGATCGACGGCGCCGAAGAAGCGGATGGCGAGCCGCACGTCTTGATCGAAGCCAATGTCGGCGAGGGCGTGACGTCGGCACCCTTATCGAAATATTTCACCTACCATACGCGGCTGTGCCGGCCGGTCGGCCTGATGTATGAGGACCGCTACACCGTGTGCCGTTATGCCATCAACCGGATCGGCTTCGGCTACGACACCAAGAACATTCTCGACCTGATGCGCTTCCTGATTCCGCTGCCGATCCCGCAGCGCTGGCGGCGGCGGATGATTGCGTTCGGCTCGGGCGATCCCACCAAGATCATCTGCTCGGCCCTGATCGCACAGGCCTTCGATTCCGTGCGCTATCCGATCCTGCCCAGGATCACGCTGGCCGGTTCGCGGCAAGCGCGCCGCGAAATCCTGCATATCCGCGATTCCTCGCTCTACATGCCGCGCGATTTCGACATCTCGCCCTATTTCGAAGTCGTCAAGCCGACCATCGTGACCGGGTTCGACTACACCTCCTTGCATTGGGCAGATAAACAAAAGCCGCTCCCGGAGGTAGCGGGCCAATTCGGGGTGTTTCCAGAAGCGCCGCCGCTTGTTCCTGAAGAGGTTGACGAGGAAGCGCCGCTTCCAGCTGCATAAATAGCGCGAGAAACGATCTCGGCCTCCGTCATTGGTACGGATGCCCGTTCTCAACCCTCATTCCACCACACTTCGTTCCGGTCTACAGCGGCGCAAGGGGACTTGCCGAACCCTTGTCCCATGGCTACCTCTCGCAAGGGCTTTCGCAAGAGGTCAAACCCATCATGCTCGATGCAGCCGTCAAGGCGCTGTCGCAAATTCTGTCGCCGCCGATGCGCTCGATCCTGTGGCGATCGATCGGTCTGGCGCTGGTGCTGATCGTGGCACTGGCGATCGGATTGCAACGCCTGTTGAGCTGGCTTGCAACCTCGGGCGAGGTTTGGCTTCAGGCGCTTCTCGGCCCTTCGTTCCAGACGCCGCTCGACATCCTGGCCTGGATCATTTCGATCGCCGCGGGCCTCGGCGTCGTATTCGGCGCGGTGTTGCTGATGCCGGCCATCACTTCGCTTGTAGCCAGCTTCTTCGTCGACGATGTCGCCGACCATGTCGAGCGAGAGTATTATCCGGCGGAACGTCCCGGCGTCGCACTGCCGCTCCGCATTGCGATTCCCCAGGGCGTCAAAACCGCAGTTCTGACCATCCTCGTCTACCTGATCGCACTGCCTTTCGTGCTGTTCGCCGGCGCGGGCTTCATCATCTTCTTCATCGCCACCGCGTGGCTTCTGGGACGGGAATATTTCGAACTCGCCGCGATGCGGTTTCGCGATCCCCAGGAAGCCAGGGCCATGCGCAAGGACAACGCCGCGACCGTCTTTGCGGCAGGACTTGTCATCGCCGCCTTTGTCTCGATCCCGATTCTCAATCTGGCGACGCCGCTGTTCGGCATGGCCTTCATGGTTCACATGCACAAGCGGCTGAGCGGGCCGGGATCGGAGTTGATCGAGCCTAATCGAAAGGCGCGTGTGCCTACGGCATAAGCCCCTCATGGTGAGGAGCCCGCCGTAGCCCGCAAGGGCGAAGGCGTGCGTCTCGAACCATGAGGCCGGAATGCGCATCCTTCGGGACGCCGCGCAAAGATACGCGGCTCCTCAGGATGAGGTAGCTGTGTACGACCGGTGCGGCGAATCTGAAGTTCCTATCAGGGTCGCCGCGATCTCATCATAGCGCGCCAGCGTCCCGCGATTTACCTCAACGGCGTGTTTGTCTTCTCCGAAAGCCATTTTTCAATTTCGGAGGATTTGATGGCTCTTTTGGGCGTGATGGGATTGAGCGTTCCGGCACTCACTTCAGTCCCGGTCGCGATTTTGCTCGCGGCAAATTTTTTCGCCTCGGATTCACTGGCAAACGTGACTGAGCGCCGAGGATAATGTCCGGTCTTCTCGCCTCCTGGAACAAGAATCGAGACATACCAGGTTTTGCGATTGTTCTTGATCACGACAGACTGGCGACCCCTAGCCAACAATTTCATTGAGGTAGTCGCGACTGGCTGGCTACGGGTTCATGCACGGACACCGGTTGCGGCCTGCTGTGCGAGAATACCGCCGGAGACGAGGACCCTTGCCGTCATCTCAAATTCACCGCACCAGCGGACAACCGCCTTCCGCCAGCGACCGAAACGCCTGATCGCCCGGGATGGTGGCCAGGATCTTGTAATAGTCCCACGGTCCCCTGGATTCGGCCGGCGTCTTTACCTGCGCCAGATACATGTCGTGCACCAGACGGCCGTCTTCGCGCAGTTTTCCGCCTCTGACGTAGAAATCGTTGACCGGCCGCTCCCGCATTTTCGCCATCACGGCCTTGGCTTCGTCGGTGCCGGCCGCGGCGATGGACTCGAGATAGTGATGGATCGCGGAATAGACCGCCGCCTGCGGCATGGTCGGCATCCTTCCGAACCGCTCAAAGAATCGTTTCGACCAGGCGCGGGTCTCTTCGTTGCGGTCCCAGTAAAACGCGGTGACGAACTTCAGTCCTTTGGCTGCCTGAAGCTGCATGCTGTGCACATCGGAAATGAACACGAGCAGGGAAACGATGGTCTGATTTTTGGTCAGGCCAAATTCGTTGGCCTGCTTGGTGGCGTTGACCATGTCGCCGCCACCATTGGCGAAAGCGATGACCTTCGCCCCGGAAGCCTGCGCCTGTAACAGATATGAACTGAAATCCGCAGTGTTGAGCGGGTGACGCACGCTTCCCAGCACCTGGCCGCCGGCGGCCTTCACCGCCGCCGTCGCATCCGCCTCAAGCGAGTGGCCGAAAGTGTAATCGACGGTGAGGAAGAACCAGCTATCGCGACCTTCGGCCACCACCGCTTTCGCAAGGCTCGTGGTCAGCGCGTAAGAATCGTAGATCCAGGAGGCTTCGGTCGGCGTGCATGACTTGCCGGTAAAGGCGGTGCTTCCTATAGCGCCCCCGATCACAATTCGGTTTTTCTCGGCGCCGAGCTGTGAAACCGCAAGCGCCACGGCCGAATGGTCGAAGCCGATCGCCATGTCGACCTTGCCGACATCGAACCACTCCCGCGCGATGGCCGCGCCAATGTCGGATTTGTTCTGATGATCGCCGGAAATGACCTCGATCGGCTTGCCGAGCACGGTGCCGCCGAAATCCTCGACCGCCATCTTCGCGGCAACCACCGAGCCCGGACCGCCGAGGTCGGCATAGAGGCCGGTTTGATCGTTGAGGACGCCGATCTTGACGACATCGTCTGAAATTTGCGCGTGCGCCTGATGCACGAAGCCGGTGACCCATAACGCAGAAACCAGCGCAAGCCGCAGCCGCATGGCGTCTCTCTCCCTGACGATGCGCCGCCCTTGATCCGGACTTTGGCGCTTTGGGGGCGAGCCTAGGATGCGTGTTCCTTCGGGACAAGATGCAATCGTCGCGGCGTCGAAAGCAGTCGCGGTAGGCAGGGTGGGTAGAGCCCACCTCTTAGGGCAACATGGGTTTCGCGCTGCTCAACCCGTCCTACAGGGCTGTCAGAAGGGCGCGCCGGTTTGATGGGTGGCTTCGCTTCCGCTCGCCTAAATCGTCTTTTCGGGCCAGCGGCAGAGATCGTTGATCAGGCAGACCGCGCAGCGCGGCTGGCGCGCAAGGCACGTATAGCGGCCGTGCAGGATCAGCCAGTGATGCGCGTGCAGCATGAATTCGTCCGGGATCACGCGCTCCAGTCCCAGTTCCACTTCCAGCGGCGTCTTGCCCGGCGCAAGGCCCGTGCGGTTGCCGACACGGAACACATGGGTATCGACCGCCATGGTGCGCTCGCCAAAGGCCATGTTGAGAACGACATTGGCGGTCTTGCGTCCGGCGCCCGGCAACGATTCGATTTCCTCGCGCGTCCGTGGCACCTCGCCACGGAATTCGCGGATCAGTTTCTCCGACAGCGCGATGACGTTCTTCGCTTTCGTGCGGTATAGTCCAATGGTCTTGATGTATTCGCGCAGTTTTTCCTCGCCAAGTGCGAGCATCTTTTGCGGCGTGTCGGCAATCTGGAACAACGCGCGCGTCGCGCGGTTGACGCCGGCATCCGTCGCCTGCGCCGACAGCACGACGGCAACCAGCAGCGTATAGGGATTGAGATGTTCGAGTTCGCCCTTCGGCTCGGGATTGGCTTTGCGAAACCGTTCGAAGGCCTCGCGCACCTCGGCTTCTGTCCAGGGTTTTGGCTTTTTGGGAGCAGGTGCGGCTTTTGACGCAGCCTTCTTCTTTCCGCCGGATTTTGCAGCAGCGGACTTCGATTTCAGCTTTGCTTTGGCAACGATGCGGCGCGTGATTTTCGGCATGAGAAGGATATACTGACACGTCATGACCGCAGGCAATGATTTTGATCCGAACGGCGAGACGGAGTTGTTTTCGGCAACCCTGACACCGCACCGTTCGCTGAATCGCACCGGCTTTCTGGTGGTGATGGCCTTTGTCAGCGTGGTGAGCTTTGCCGCCGGCATCGCTTTCCTGCTGATGGGCGCCTGGCCCGTGTTCGGCTTTTTCGGCCTCGACGTGCTCGCGATCTACTGGGCCTTCAAGATCAGCTTTCGCCGCGCCAAGGCCAGCGAGGAAATTCGCCTGACACCATCCAAACTTTCTGTGCGGCGGATCAGCCATCGCGGCCATGTGATGGAATTCAGCTTCAACCCGTTGTGGGTGCAGCTCGATCGCAAGGTGCATGCGGAATTTGGCATCGAGCGGCTCTATCTGGTCTCGAAAGGCCGCCGGATCGCCATCGGCAGCTTTTTGGGTGCCGAGGAAAAGGAAAGCTTTTCCAATGCGTTAATGGCAGCGCTCCAGGCCGCCCGGCGTGGGGTGACTTATAATCCGCTCCATTAAGGCCCTTTTGTCTTGACGCGTCTTCTTCACGCGAACCGGCATCCACTTCACTCGAAAACGCTGTGCCATCGGGAATCGGGTGGTTTGGACGACACCCCTGTCCTACATCCGTGGCATGATCAATCATTGCCATGAATGACGCCATGAACCTCGCCATTGACGATCTTCGCCTGGCCAAACCGGGCACCCAGAACGCGGCGCTACGCGATTATGACTCCGTGCGCCGCGCCATCGCCTTCATCTCCGAACGCTGGCGCACGCAGCCGACCATCGAAGCGATGGCGGACGCAGCCAGCGTCACCCCGGATGAACTGCACCATCTGTTCCGCCGCTGGGCCGGGCTGACGCCAAAAGGCTTCATGCAGGCGCTGACGCTCGACCACGCCAAAGGCCTGCTGCGCGATTCGGCCAGCGTGCTCGACGCCGCGCTTGATTCAGGCCTGTCGGGCCCGGGCCGGCTGCACGATCTGTTCGTGACCCATGAAGCAATGTCGCCGGGCGAATGGAAGACCGGCGGCGGCGGCATGACGCTGCGCTACGGCTTTCATCCCTCGCCGTTCGGCACTGCGCTAGTGATGGCGAGCGAGCGTGGCCTCGCGGGTCTCGCCTTTGCCGATGCCGGCGAGGAAACGGCGGCGCTTGCCGACATGACCGGACGCTGGCCGCGCGCCACCTATATCGAGGATTATCTCGGCACGGCGCCGCTGGCCCAGCGCATCTTCGACAAGAAGCTGTGGCGGCCGGACCAGCCCTTGCGCGTCACGCTGATCGGAACGGATTTCGAGGTCCGGGTCTGGGAGACGCTGATGAAGATCCCGATGGGCCACGCCGTCTGCTATTCGGACATCGCCAAGAAGATCGAGAGCCCGAAAGCGTCGCGCGCGGTGGGTGCGGCGGTCGGCAAGAACCCGATCTCCTTCGTGGTGCCGTGCCATCGCGCGCTCGGCAAAAGCGGCGCGCTGACCGGCTATCACTGGGGCATCACCCGCAAGCAGGCGATGATCGGCTGGGAAGCCGGGCAGGTGGGGATGCAGTAGGGCTTCTGCCGTCGTCCCTGCGAAAGCAGGGACCCATAACCACCGGAGTCTGTGGCTAGGCTAGGCAGTAGCCGCATCACTCCAACAACAAACATCTGCGGTTATGGGTCCCGGGTCGCGCGTGCGCTTGCCCGGGACGACAGCGGAAAACTACTTCAACCGCTTCCACATGATCGCAGTGTCGCAGAGCCGGCCGTCTGGAAACAGCGCATAGTCCGGGACCGTCCCGCTCTGGTGCCAGCCAGCCCGCAAATAAAGCCGATGTCCGCTTTCGCCCGGCACGGTATCGAGCACCAGAAGCCAGCGGCCACGTTGGCGCGCCTGCTCTTCGACGGCCGCCATCAAGGCCGCGCCAATACCGCGGCCGCGCGCGGAACGGTGCACCAGCATTTTCTTGACGTCGGCGCGGTGCGGCTGGTTGGGCGGCGTATCGAGCCCGAGCTGCACGGTGCCAACAATCCGGCCGCCGAGGCTTGCTGCCAGAAGAACAATGTCGCCGGACGCAACGCCGGATTCGACCTTGTCGAAGAAGCGGCGCGCCTGAGCCAGCGAAAACGACGCCATGTAATTGACGCTGGCGCCGCCTGCGACACAATCGGCCAGGACATCGGCGAGCTCGTTGAGCGCCTGGTCGCCGATCGGCGCTGCGAGCGAAACGATCTCGACGCTTTCGCTCACGCCGCCAGATCGAGCTTGGACGCGACGGTCGCATCGGCATTCAGGCGATAGATGATCGGCGCGCCGGTGGCGAGTTCGCGCTTCAAGATGCCTTCCGGCGACAGCTTCTCCAGCACCATGATCAACGCGCGCAGCGAATTGCCGTGCGCGGCGACCAGCGTGCGCTCGCCGCGCAGCACGCAAGGGAGAATTTCCTGCACATAATAAGGCAACGTGCGCGCCAGCGTGTCTTTCAGGCTTTCGCCGCCGGGCGGCGGCACGTCATAGGAGCGGCGCCAGATCAGCACCTGATCCTCGCCCCACTTCTTGCGGGCGTCATCCTTGTTGAGACCGGAGAGATCGCCATAGTCACGCTCGTTGAGCGCGAGATGCTTGTGAACGGGAAGCCTGGTCTGGCCGAGTTCGCCGAGCATCAGATCGAGCGTGTGCTGGGCGCGCGTCAGAACCGAGGTGAAGGCGATATCGAAGACCAGTCCCTGGCCCTTAAGCTTGCGGCCGGCTTCGTGAGCCTCCGCGACGCCCTGCGCGGTGAGATCAGGATCCTTCCAGCCGGTGAAGAGATTCTTCAGATTCCATTCGCTCTGGCCGTGACGCACCAGCACAAGAAGACGATCGCTCATATCTGAAAGCTTCCGTTGGTTTTGAACTGATCAGAAGTTATTGAGCCCGAGCACGTCGGCCATGGTGTAGAGCCCCGGCTTCTTGTCGCGCGCCCACAACGCCGCCTTCACCGCGCCTTGCGCAAACATGGTGCGGTCTTCGGCGCGATGGGTGAGTTCGATCCGTTCCATGGCGCCGGCAAAGATCACGCTGTGATCGCCGGTGACGGAGCCGCCGCGCAAGGATGCAAAACCGATGTCGCCGGTTCGCCGAGCGCCGGTCTCGCCATCGCGGCCCCGCGCCGAATGATCGCCGAGCGCGATTTGGCGCCCCGCGGCCGCGGCCTCTCCCAGCATCAAAGCGGTGCCGGAGGGCGCATCGATCTTGGCGCGGTGATGCATTTCAAGAATTTCGATGTCAAAGCTGTGGTCCAGCGATTGCGCCACACGCTTGACCAGCGCGGCGAGCAAATTGATGCCGAGACTCATATTGCCCGACTTCACGACAATGGCGCGCGAGGTGACGCTCTTGATCACGGCATCATCTGAAGCGGACAAACCCGTGGTGCCGATGATATGAACAAGCCCGCGCTGGGCTGCGATCGCGACGTTGGCGATGGTCGCGGCCGGCACGGTGAAATCGAGGATGCCGTCGGCATTGGCCGACATCGACCAGAGGTCGGCGGACAGCTCGATGCCGTTGGCGGGCAGGCCCGCGAGCACGCCGGCGTCCTTGCCCAATAGTTCGGAACCCGGCGCTTCCAGCGCACCGGCCAGCACCGCGCCTTCGGTCTGGGAAATGACCCGCGTCAGCGCGCGGCCCATCCGGCCGCCGGCTCCCGCAACAATCAAGCGCATCTCGGACATGTTTTCATCCCTCTCGGGGCCGTTTTAGCGGGGGGACGGTGTTCCGGCAACTGATCAGGCGGCGGGCTCGCCCGGCTGCGGGCCGTCATAGCCTTCGATGATCAGGAGATCGCCCTCGGAATGCGAACTGCGGAGCGCGACGAGGCGGACATATTCAGGAGAATTATAGCAGGCGATCGCGGTCTCATAATCCCTGAACTCGATCACCACATTGCGGGTCCGCGCCGAGCCTTCCTTGGAAACATGGCGGCCGCCGCGCACCAGAAAATGGCCGCCGTATTTGGCGAATACCGCGCCGTTCTGCGCGACATATTCCTTGTAACCGTCGGGATTGTGCACGTCGATGCGGGCGATCCAGTAGCCTTTTGCCATCTCCGCTCTCCTCGTTCCAATGAATCAGCGCCTCAGCTCTCAACTCTTAATTCTTAATTCTGACGCGTTTTCTTCCGCAGATAAGTCTACGCAATCTGCGTAAACTTGATTGCTATGCGAACCGGTACCCACCCGTCTCCGCCGAGGCTTCGCCGGGCCACTGGCTCGCTCGGCCACTGAAGCTTTAGCGAAGGCGGCTTCGCTTGAAAACGCTATAGCGCCTGCGCGATCTCGGCTTGAATCGAATTCGCGGCCGCCTTCGGATCGGCGGCTTCCGTCACCGGCCGGCCGACCACGAGATAATCTGCCCCGGCGGCAATCGCACGCGCCGGCGTCATGATACGCTTCTGGTCGCCGCTCGAGCTGCCGGCAGGGCGGATGCCGGGCGTCACCAGGCTCATCTGGTCCCCGACGATGGCGCGCAAGGCGGCCACTTCCTCCGGCGAACATACAATCCCGTCAACGCCGAGCGCCTTGGCCTGACGCGCGCGGGCGGCCACGAGATCGGCGACGGTGTGCCGGTAACCGGCGGCCTCGACGTCCGCCTCGTTGTAAGAGGTGAGCACTGTCACCGCGAGAATCTTCAGTCCCGAATTGCCGCGCGCCTCGACCGCCGCCTGCATGGTCTGCGGATAGGCGTGCACGGTGAGAAACGTCGCGCCAAGCGAGGAAAGGCTCTCGACGCCGCGCGCCACGGTGTTGCCGATGTCGTGCAATTTGACGTCGATAAACACCTTCTTGCCGGCGTCGGTCAGCTTTCGCACCAGCGACAGCCCGCCGGCAAAGCCGAGCTGATAGCCGATCTTGTAGAAGGTCACGCTGTCGCCGAGACGTTTGATCATCGCCTCTGCGGGTTCAACGCCCGGCAGGTCGAGCGCCACGATCAGCCGGTCTTTCGGGGCGATACCAGACAACGGCATTTTACCTCACATCAGGCGTTGGGAGACGTCGATCAACTGCCGCACCAGCGCACCCAGCGCCTCGATGTCGGGCGGATGTCTCAGACGATCCCTATCGTCATAGGCCTCTTCGGCGAAGGCAAGCGCGAGCTGGTTCGGAATCACCAACGCCTGACAGGCCGAAAGGATCAGCCGCAGCGCCGAGAGCGCCCGCGCGCCGCCGAGCCGTCCGCCAGAAGCGCCGGCGACCGCAAAGGCGCGGCCACGAAACACCTGTCCGCGGCTCTCATGCGCATCCTGAACCCGGCTGACCCAATCGATCGTGTTCTTGAGCAGCGGTGGAACCGACGAATTATATTCCGGCGTAACGATCAGTACGCCGTGATGGGCGCCGATCATGCGTTTGAGATCGACGGCGTTCTTCGGCACGCCCGATTTGGTTTGCAGGTCGCCGTCATAGATCGGCAGCGGAAAATCGGCGAGCGAGAGCCGCGTCACCTCTGCGCCGGCTTGCGCGAATTGATGCGCGGCCACGGCGGCAAGCTTCGCGTTCAGCGAGCCCGTTCGCAGCGATCCGGGGATCACCAGGATTTTCAGCGCAGTCATGATTTACGCAGATGATGTCTCGTTTGAGGGGTTTTGCCGCGAGCTCCGTTATACCTCTCCCGCTTGCGGGAGAGGGGGCGCACTTCCGCCGTGACGACAGGTTTATCTAGCCCTTCCGATACACCCAGACACGGGCCGGCGGAAGGTTCATCCAGACCCGCTCGGACGCCTCGGTGGAAACGCCCGGCAGCGACCTCGGGATCGGCGGCGCGACCGAATAGGTGAACTGCACGAAGGGAGCCTTGGGGGCCAGCGCCAGAAAGGCATCGCGAATGAGCCGCAGCCGCGTCTGCATCGGCTTGGTCACCAGCGGCAGACCGGAGACGATGGCCGAAGCAGGCTGACCCAGCACCTCGTGCAACGAATCGCGCAGCCGATAGGCATCGCCCTGAACCACCTTGGCCTGCGGATAACGGTCGCGCAGAAGTGCGCAGAAGCCCGGATTATATTCGACCAGCACCAGACGCTTCTGGTCGATGCCGCGCTCGATCAAGGCGTTGGTGATCGCGCCTGTGCCGGGGCCGAGTTCGACGACCGGGCCTTCTGAATCGACATCGACATATTGGGCCATGGTGCGCGCAAGCACGCGGCCCGACGGCATCACCGCTCCCATATGAAGCGGCTTTTCGATCCATGAACGGAGAAAACGAACTTCGTCATCGAGACGAAGCGGCTTTTTCAACGCACGCACGGACGATTGCAAGGGCATGTCGCTACCAGGCGGGACCGCTCTTCGCGGCGGTGTCAGAAAACGGTCACAAAGAGGTATAGGTAGCCAGCGATCCGGTCAAGCAAAACGCGCTTGCGCGTGTCGTCGAGGACATCGCCGGCCTGACAATAAAGCTCTGCCGTCATTGCCGTTTTGCGCGCAGCCGAATCCGACCATGCACATTACGTGCTGGCGCGGTTGCCGAAGAAGTCCTTGACCTTGGCAAAGAAACCCGCGGCCTCCGGATGGGTTGCACCCGAGGATAGTTTTTCGAACTCGACCAGCAATTCCTGCTGTTTCTTGGTCAAGTTCTGCGGCGTTTCGACCATGACCTGAACGTACATGTCGCCGGTCTGGCGCGAGCGCAGCACTGGCATGCCCTTTGATGCAATGCGGAAGCGGCGGCCGGATTGGGTTCCCGAAGGTATCTTCACCTTGGTCTTGCCCTTGTCGATGGTCGGGACATCGAATTCGCCGCCCAGCGCCGCGGTCACCATCGAGATCGGCACCCGGCAATGCAGATCAGCGCCATCACGCTGGAAGAATTCGTGGGCTGTCAGCGACAGGAAAATATAGAGATCGCCCGGAGGCCCGCCGCGCAGGCCGGCCTCGCCTTCGCCGGCCAGGCGAATGCGCGTGCCGTCTTCGACGCCTTGGGGAATGTTGACCGAAAGCGTCCGCTCGCGCGTCACCCGGCCTGAGCCGACGCAGGACGGACAGGGTTCCTCGATCATCTGGCCACGGCCCTGGCAGCCTGGACAGGTCCGTTCCAGGGTGAAAAATCCCTGCGCCTGCCGCACCCTTCCCGCGCCGCCACACGTCCCGCAGGCCTTCGGCTTGGTGCCGGCCTTGGCGCCGATGCCGGAACAGGATTCGCAGGTCACCGAGACCGGAATTTCGATCTGCGCGGTCTTGCCCTGGAAGGCTTCCTCCAGGCTGATTTCCATATTGTAGCGCAGGTCCGCGCCGCGCTCGCGGCCGCCACGAGACCGTTGCCCGGCCATGCCGAACAGGTCTTCGAAAATATCGGAGAAGGAGGAAGCAAAGCCGGCGCCGAAGCCCGGCCCACCGCCGCCTTGCTCGAACGCGGCATGACCGAACCGGTCATAAGCGGCGCGCTTGTCGCCGTCCTTCAGAACCTCGTAGGCCTCGTTGATTTCCTTGAAACGGACTTCGCTGGTGGCATCGCCCGGATTCTTGTCCGGATGCCATTTCATCGCCAGCTTGCGAAAAGCTGCCTTGAGTTTGGTGTCGTCCGCGTTTCGCTCGACTTCAAGGGTCTCGTAATAGCAGCGCTTGGTGGACATCCGTCAAATCCGCCCGAAATTCATCAAGGAATGCGGCTCACAATGCCGCCTTCGGCTTAACGAAAAATAACCCCCACCCTTTCGAGACGCCACTTCGCGTACCCGTAAGAATGGGGGTCATGACTCGCTGCCTTAAGCAGATTTCTTGTTGTTCTTGTCGTCGTCGACTTCGGTAAATTCCGCGTCGACCACGTCGTCCTTCGCGGCATCCTTGGCCGCATCGGCCTCGGCCTGCTGCTTGTACATGGCCTCACCGAGTTTCATCGAGGCCTGCGACAGCGTGTTGGTCTTGGCCTTGATCGCTTCGGCGTCCTCGCCCTTCAGCGCTTCCTTCAAATCGCTGACCGCATCCTCGATGGCGCGGCGTTCGGTGTCCGCGATCTTCGAGCCGTGCTCGGCGAGTGCCTTCTCGGTCGAATGGACCAGCGCGTCGGCGTGGTTCTTGGCGTCGACCGCCTCACGGCGCTTCTTGTCCTCGGCCGCATTGGCCTCGGCATCCTTGACCATCTTGTCGATGTCGGCTTCCGACAGGCCGCCGGAGGCCTGGATACGGATCTGCTGTTCCTTGCCCGTCGCCTTGTCCTTGGCGGAGACGTTGACGATGCCGTTGGCGTCGATGTCGAAGGTCACCTCGATCTGCGGCATGCCGCGCGGCGCCGGCGGAATGCCCATCAGGTCGAACTGGCCGAGCATCTTGTTGTCGGCCGCCATTTCGCGCTCACCCTGGAAGACGCGGATGGTGACGGCGTTCTGGCTGTCCTCGGCGGTCGAGAACACCTGGCTCTTCTTGGTCGGGATCGTGGTGTTGCGCTCGATGATACGGGTGAAAACGCCACCCAGCGTCTCGATGCCGAGCGACAGCGGCGTCACGTCGAGCAACAGCACGTCCTTGACGTCGCCTTGCAGCACGCCAGCCTGGATCGCAGCGCCAATCGCCACGACTTCGTCGGGGTTGACGCCCTTGTGCGGCTCCTTGCCGAACAACTGCTTCACGACTTCCTGCACCTTCGGCATGCGGGTCATGCCGCCGACCAGCACCACTTCGCCGATCT
>Ga0208193_1000187_pt1 | contig 41537 bp, 37 predicted proteins | sample June2015DPH_17_2_FD_184716 | JGI IMG/M metagenome (GOLD analysis project Ga0208193, IMG submission 184716) | Peatland microbial communities from SPRUCE experiment site at the Marcell Experimental Forest, Minnesota, USA - June2015DPH_17_10... | ecosystem: Environmental > Terrestrial > Soil >...
CCAAAACCTTCACGCGCGCATGGTTCGCCTGGGCCAACACGCTCTTCGGCGAGCTGATTATCAGTGTGGCCCGCACGCATCCCGAGCTATTGAACACTTAAACCGCGCGAACATCGACTTTACGCGTCGCTTGTTAAAGATAATCGAATGGCCGGCAATCCCACCCTCATTCAAGCAGCAGAAATGGCGGCGAAGAAACGCGAAGGCCGAAATCCAGATGGATTTCGGCCTTCTTTGCGTTCATGCTTCTTGTGTTGTTAGCGGGATGAACCGCCGGCATATCCACCGTCTTGATGCGCTCGTCAGGCGTGCCGGAGGTTTGTCCAGTGCCGCCGCTTACGAGGTACTGATTCTTCAAATGCAGAATCACCAGGTCGCCGGGATGTACGCGAAGATTCGGAGACTGGCGTCCTTCGCCGTCCACCATGCAATAACGGATTGCGCCATCGCCCTGGGGTGCGTCGTAGGCCGTCAGATGTAGGTCGAGAATGCCGTTTACACTGCGAACATCTTTCGGCTCATCGACTACACTGCCCGTTTGCGGGCGCGGGCATGCTTGTTGAGCTCTTGTTTGCCCATGCAGTTGCACAGCGCCGGCGAAAAGGGAGACCTGCAGGAAGAGGACTGAGCAGCAGATGAAAATAATCCGGTTCGCTGGCGGGGGAATCGCAGGTGGAATCGGGGAAGTATATGACAGCATCGTTATCCCGGCCATCATGTTTACATCCATGTCTGCTCATCGCATGAAAGCCAGATGAATTCGTATCAGCCAAGATGGTAATCTTCATACGGATTTGTCTGCAATCTATTTGTGCCACATTCGATTGCTGCTGGAGAGAATATGAGATTTGTGCGTTACGCGTGGGCGCTTGCTTGTGGCTTGCTGTCAGTCTCCGCGATTGGACAAGGCACGGTTCCGGAATTGCCATCGCAGGTGATGGTTGCGCCGGTTCATGTCGCGGTTGATCTGGCGAAAACGGTGGGTCCGTACAAGCCGATCTATAGCTGGTTTGGCTATGACGAGGGTAATTACACTACGATGCGCGATGGCAAGAAGCTGCTTGGCGAATTGCATGATCTGAGCCCGGTGCCGGTGTATATTCGCGCGCATCATTTGTTGACTTCAGGAGATGGCGTGGCTGAACTCAAATGGAGTTCGACGAATGTGTATCGGGAAGATGCGAGCGGCAAGCCCATTTACGATTTCACAATTCTGGATGGAATTTTTGATGAGTACAAAGCTGCTGGTGTAAGGCCAATGGTGGAGCTTGGATTTATGCCGAAGGATCTGGCGGCGTCATTGCCGGATCGGAAGGAGTACCAGATTCACTTTCCGAAGAGCACGATCTCGGGAGCTTCAAACAATCCGCCAAAGGACTACAAGAAGTGGGGTGAGTTGGTTCGTGTGGTAACTGCGCACCTGGTGGAGCGGTATGGGCGGCAGACTGTATTGCAGTGGTACTTCGAAGTGTGGAATGAGCCGGACATCGACTACTGGCATGGCTCTGCTGAAGATTACTGGAAGCTGTATGACTATGCCGTCGCGGGGGTGCGTGCTGCGCTTCCGGGCGCAAGGGTTGGCGGGCCGGCAACTACGAGTCCGCGCAATGATAAGGCGAATGGGTATCTGCAAGGCTTTCTGACGCATGTTGCGACGGGCAAGAGTGCCGCGACGGGCGGCGCGATTCCGCTGGATTTTATTTCGTTCCACGTGAAGGGAAGTCCGCAGATATTGAACGGGCAGGTTCAGATGGGTTTGGATAAAGAACTGAAAGATGCGGATCGTGGGTTTGCAACGATTGCTTCGTTTGCAAAGTTTCATGAGCTTCCGATTATTTTGAGTGAGGCTGATCCTGAAGGTTGCGCGGCGTGTTCGAGCAAGATGAATCCGGCGAATGACTATAGGAATGGAACGCTGTATCCGGCTTACACGGCGGCGGCGTACAAAGCGCTGTTTGAGCTGCAGGACAAGCATCATGTGAATCTGATTTCGATGCTGAGCTGGTCGTTCGAATTTGAGAACAGAGACTACTTTGAGGGGTTTCGATCGCTGTCTACGAATGGAATCGATGAGCCTGTGCTGAATCTGTTTCGCATGCTGGGCATGATGGAGGGGACGCGGGTCGAAACGAGGAGTGATGCCGCGATTCCATTGAACACGCTAGTTGCGACTGGTGCGCATGCGGCTGCTGACGTGGATGCAATGGCGACGAAGGCAGGCAATGTAGCAGAGATTCTACTGTGGAATTATCGTGACGGTGAGGAATCGAGTGTGGCGCCTACCACTATGACGGTGACCGGTATGCCGCTTATGGCTAAGCGGGTATTGGTGAAGCAGTATCGCATTGATACGAACCACAGCAATGCATACACGGTGTGGAAGGCGATGGGGTCGCCGCAGCATCCTACAGCGGAGCAGTATTCGCAGTTGCTGGATCACGACGGGTTGGAGTTGATTGGATCACCGACTTGGCAGGATGTGAAGGATGGGAAAATCGAAATCAAAACAGAGTTGCCGAGCGAGTCGGTTTCTTTGGTGCAGGTGAGCTGGTGAAGCTGAGCGGAGATCGGGTTCGATAAACTGGAAGCTGCATGTCGGTCGAAATCATTCTTCAACAGAGCCCGGACGATGCCGCACTCCGCGATGGGCGCGAGCAACTGGCAGCTCTTCGGGGCAAGCTGGCGGAGCGGGAGCGCGAACTGGCGCGGTTGCGCGCGCAACTGAGGACATTTGAGAGCCGATACTTCCGGCAGGTTGGTACTCTCTACGCCGAGCTGGATGAGATTGAGGCGAGGATTGCTGAGCGCGAGGTGGATTTGTACGACTCGGACGCTGCGCGGCAGCGAGCCGAGGAGGCGAGGCAGCGGGCGCAGGAGGCTCATGATGCTGCGCTGGGCGAGGACGAAGAAGAGGAAGAGTTTGACCCCGCGCCAAATCTGAAGGCGCTTTTCCGCGAGGTTGCCAAGCGGATTCATCCGGACTTTGCGCGCGACGAGGCGGAGCAGCAGCACTTTACGCTGTTGATGGCGCGTGCGAACCAGGCGTATCGGCGCGGCGACATGGAGACGCTGCAGAGACTGATGGATGATCATCGCGAGGTGAACGGGGCGCTGTCCGGTGAGAGCTCAGCAGCTGAGTTGCTGCGTGTGACGCGGCAGATTCAACATGCGGAGCGCGATATTGCGACACTGGATGCGGAGAGTGAAGCGCTGCTGACGAGCGAGATTGCGCAACTGCATCTGGATGCGGAAGAGGCTGCGCGGGAGCATCGCGACCTGCTGACGGAGCTTGCCACGAAAGTTCGCGAGCAGGTTGCGGAGGCGCGGCGGCGGTTTGAGTTTGTGGACCGGCAGGTTACGGCGCATGGACGATAGAGATAAAGCCGGGCTGCAGCATACGCCTGCGCGCGCGGGACTGAGCCTGCATTCGTCGCGTTCGAGCATGATTGCGCGTGGACGGCGCGAGGCTGCGAGTGCGGCTACCAATCCGGAATTCATGCAGGGTGCTGCGGAGTATAAGGCCGGAAATTTTGCTGAGGCCGTGGCGGGCTTTCGGTTGGCCGCGGAACTGGGGCATGCGGAGTCGCAGTACATACTGAGCACGATGTATGAGGCTGGGCAGGGTGTGACGCGGGACGATGCGCAGGCCGCTTACTGGGAGCGCAAGGCCGCGGAACAGGGACATGCTTATGCGCAGGCTAACCTGAGCTTTCGCTACTATGCGGCGAATGATTTTGCGGAGGCCTTTGCGTGGTGCCAGCGTGCTGCATACAGCCAGCTCGCGTGGGCGCAATATAACCTGGGCCTGATGTATCGCAAAGGTGAGGGAGTGGCGCAGAGCAATGCGGAGGCTGCGCACTGGTATAGGCTGGCTGCGCAACAGAACTATGCTGAGGCGCAGCAGAAGCTGGGTGAACTTTATTACTTTGGCACGGGCGTTACGCATAGTTATGCGAAAGCTGCTTCATGGTTTCTTAAAGCCGCTGAAAATGGCAATGCTGAGGCTCAGTTTCAGTTAGGGCATCTTTATGCGACCGGGCAGGGTGTGGAGCATGATTATTTGCAGTACAGGCATTGGATTCGGCAGGCCGCGCTGCAGGGCCACGAGCAGGCGCAACGCGAATTGAAGAAGCGCGAGTATCGAGATGCGTAAAAACAGGGATCAGGGAATAGGGAACAGGTTATAGATAAAGAGATAAGGTGCGGCTATGAGTCGTAGTGATGGAAGGGGTGCGAGGTGGCTACTGTAAAGCTTTGGAGTGATGAGGAAGTTGCGGCTGTGCCGGCAGTGAAGGCGGTGTTTGACGATATACGGGTTACGCGAAAGTCGGACTTCGTCAATAATTTCTGGCGGGCGCTGGCGAATCAGCCGAGGCTTTTGGAGCGGACGTGGGCAAGCGTGAAGCAGGTGATGGTTGAGCCGGGGACGCTTGATCCGCTGACGAAAGAGTTGATCTATATTGCGGTATCGGCGACGAACAGTTGCAGTTACTGCGTGCATTCGCATACGGCTGCGGCGCGCGCAAAGGGGCTTACGGACGAGCAGTATGCGGAGTTTCTGGCGGTGGTGGGGATGGCCGCGGAGACGAATACGCTGGCGAATTCGATGCAAATTCCTGTGGATCGAGAGTTTCTGGCGGAGTGAGTATAGTTTGGCTTCAAAATTCGCCGGCAGGTGCTACATCTGCGATTGAGCCGATTTCGATGCGATTGCGGCCACGCTGTTTTGCCTTATAGAGTGCGCGGTCTGAGGCTTGAATGAGCGCTGCCGAGGAACTATTCTGGGATGCGATGCATGTGGCGACGCCGGCGCTAATAGTAACGAACTGGCCCAGGGATGTTTCATTGCGGATGCTTAATGCGCGGACTGCGGATTGCATACGCGCAGCGACCATCTCTGCGTCCTGAAGCTCGGTGTCGACCAGGATGGCGGAAAACTCCTCACCGCCGTATCGTGCGAGCAGATCGCTACTGCGCGTGAGAGCACTACGCAATGCTCCCGCAACTTCGGTGAGGCATTGATCTCCGTAGGGATGACCGTATTGATCGTTGAGACTCTTGAAGTAGTCGATGTCGATCAGCAGCAGTGACAGGGGTCGCCCGAGGCGCGCTGCGCGGTCCCACTCTACGGCGAGGATCTGGTCGAAGCAGCGACGATTTGCGACTCCGGTGAGGCTGTCGCGGAGGGAGATGACTTCAAGCTGGTCGCGTGCCTGACGCAGTTCATACTGTGAGCGAATGAAGCGGTTCTGCAGCATGATGGAGCGCGCTCCGTAAACGACCAGGGCAACAACGATTGCGGAGACGGCCCAACCGAAATGGGTGCGTGTCACTGCGATTCCGAATGCGAGCAGGGTGTAGGTGTAGAGGATGGGGGAAGCATTATCAATGAATGATGTGAGCAGACCGCCGGTTGCTGCATCGACTGATGCGGATTGTTGCGGCTGCGGGAGTAAAGCGCATACCACTACCAGCAGAAATGGAAAAACAACCAACAGGTCATACGGACCCGTTTGCTCCTGGAATGCAATGGTTATGTAGTTATATAAGGCAGCGCAGAACGCATAGGTCCATAGAAAGGCTGCAAGGATTTGATAGAAGCGGCGGGCCTCCGCGTCTCCAGGGCGTGCCAGCAGCCGTAATGTGACGAAACCGGCGAAGACGAAATTTTCGACGTTGTAAGTTGTCTGCAGCAGGCTGGCTGAGATGGGCTGCGGAGTTTGATGCATGAATGGAAGCGCGGAGAAGAGCGTGATATAGATCAGGCAGGCGGTCATGAGGACCTGCACGCCATCCAGCCAGGGGAAGAGCGCTACGTGCGGCTGCTCGGTAGGCAGTGAAATTGCCAGCAGGATTGGGACGCCGTAGAGCAAATAGATCAGATCGGAGACGCCTGCATCGATCTGCATGGAATTGCGTGTCAGATCTTCCCACGCAGCAAGCGAAAGCCCTATAGCCCAAAGAAAAATGGCAGATGAGAGAAGGCCCCAAGAAATCCGCATGCGGGAGGTGCATCGAACTGTTCGCCAGATGCAGGCAAAGACCGCAAACCATACACCTATAAGCTGGAAGGGATAGGAGACGGCCATCTTATATGGCCGCGTAAAAAAAAGGCACAGAGCAAACAGGGTTAGATAACCCACAATCAATGCGACGGCACGTGCGATATAGAACAATCTGCTGCGCATGGCTTAGCTCAATTCAACTCAGTCGGAATATACCCTCGTCAAGACCGGCGCGGATTTGTTGCGCGATGGATTTTGCGTCACCGTTATCATCGCAGATCTCATGTTTTGGGAGGCCTTGAAACATTCTATAGAAGTCAGGGGAGATGGTGTAGTCAGTAATTTTGCCTTCGGGCCGTGTGGCGGCACGCTGTTCGCAGGTTGCCAAGCTGGGCCGCACCATTACGAAATCGATTGGGGTTTCCTTGAGGATTTTGCGGGCTGTGTCAAGGAAGTCCAGAGGGAAGGAAAAGTCCAGCAAGACTTCATAGCCGCTGCGAGCGAGAGGTACGGAGGCTGCTGTGATGGGGCGCATGAGTATGCGAAAGCGTTCTTGCCGGGGCTTTGCATCCGGCTTGGTGAAGACTGGCCAGAAGGCATCGCCTTCGATATAGGAGAGCGGCGCAGACGATATGGCGATGAGTTCTCGCGCTACTGTGGTTTTGCCTGCACCGATGGGGCCCGAGAGCATCACAACAGACATTGCGAATCTCCTCGTGGCCCGATTTTATAACAGTATCGGCGTGGATTCGATGAATCGTGTTGTAACGGCTTGCTAAATGCTCAGGTCACTCATTTATCGCGGCCTTGATCGCGCAGGGTTTTGGAAAGAATGTTGATGTCTCCGTCTGATGGCGGAGGGTTGAGCCCGAGGATGTGTGCGATCCAGGGATACAGGTTGACGTTTTCAAAGGGAACTACGGTCTTGCCGCTGACGATGTCTGGTCCGGCGGCGTAGAAGCTGGCTTTCATCTCCGGCATGATATGCGGGTCGAAGCCGTGCGCGCCGGGGATGGGCGGCGTGTCGAGTTGGCCCGCGCGCAGTGCGTGGGCGCGAATGGAGTAAGGGCCGGTGGCGATGACGACGGGATCGCCTTCGCGAGGGTTCTGATTGTAGTGGAGATCGGCGGGCACGTCTTTCAGCCGGTAGACGACGAATGAGGAAGAGGCGTGCTTGAGCTGATCGTAGACGCGCTCGCGGTCCTCTTCGGTTTTGCCGTAAAGAAGCGAGCCGACGGCCTCGAAGTTGGTGAGATCGGCGAATTTGTCGAGCGTGATCCAGGGGCTGTCGATTTTGACCATACCGTGATCGCTGATGACGACGAGATCGATGGGCAGGCTGGTGGAATCGAGCGCGGCTTTCAGCTTGCCGATGAGCGCATCGACTTTGTGGACGGCGGCACGGGTTTGCGGCGCGTCAGGGCCGTACGTATGGCCTTCATGATCGGGTTCGGAGTAGTAAATGGTGAGGAAGTGCGGACGGTCTGCGGCGGGAAGCTTGAGGAGGGCGACGGCGTCGTCGATGCGGGCCTGTTCGACAGCGTCCGTGGCTTCGGTTTTGCCGTCGAAGGTGGCGTACCAGGTGGGACGATAGTCTGCGATTTTGGCTTCTGAGCCGGGCCAGAAGAGGCAGGCAGTGCGCATACCCTGGCTTTCAGCGAGGCTCCACAAGGGAACGCCGGAGTACCAGCTACCATCGGTGACGGCGACACTGTTGTTGATGGCGTAGCGGGCCTGCTTCTGCTCGTCGTAGAAGCTGTTGGCGACCAGGCCGTGATGCTCAGGATAGAGGCCGGTGACGATGGTGTAGTGGTTGGGAAAGGTGAGCGATGGGAAGCTGGGCAACATGCCTTGGGGAGCCCAGACCCCTTGCTTGCCGAGCGCCAGGAGATTGGTAGCTCTGTCGCGCTCCGCGTAGTCCCAGCGGAAGCCATCCAGCGAAACCAGCACGAGATAATGCGCCTTTTGCGCTGCCGGAGAATTGGGGCCGTTCTCTGTGTGTGTGAGCGGCAGCGCCGGGTTGAGATCGGGCTGCTGCGCGAGCGCCGCACCGCAGAACGCAAGCGAAAAAAAGAAAAGCAACAGGCGGCCAGTGGAACGAATTTGCATGCAAGTCTCCCGCATCAGGTTATCGCATAAGACTGAGCTGGAAGGATGATGTGTTTATCGAAGACCATCCAGGGGTTCGGCGGGAAGAAAGAAACGAAAGACTGTCCCGGAAGCGTCTTCTCGCGTAGTGCTTCGAACACGGAGAGATCCGCGTTGACGAGACGCAATCTCCTTCGAGATCCAGAGTCCGAGGCCGTTTCCGCTGTTTCCTTTGGTGGTGAAGAAGGGCTCGAAGATATGGCGGATCTTGTCGGCAGGAATGCCGGAGCCTGTATCGGCGACGGTGAAGACAAAGCCACGCTGCTGAGTCTCCCAATTGTGTGAAAGATGCGTGCGCACGAGAAGACGTCCTCCCGATCCATTCATGGCTTCAATGGAATTGCTGATCAGATTGTTGAGAACCTGACGGACGTCGCCTGCAAAACAGACGATCGGTTCGCTTGGATACTGGCGCAACTCGGCGGTAATGTTCCCAGTCTTGAGGCGCCGTTCATGAACACCGAGGACCGTCTCAATGAGATCAGAGGGATAAATTTGCTCCGGATTTGTAGATTGCTTATGGAAGCGCAGCGTCTGATTGGTAATGATGGCTACCCGGCGTAGTTCGCTCTCCGCAGCTTCCACGAACGATTGCACGCTTTCGGCTGATTGACTATGCCGCGCGAGATAAAGCAGATTCGTCACCGCTTCGAGCGGATTGTTGATCTCATGCGCGATCGACGCGGCGAGCCTTCCAACGGCGGCCAGTTTCTCGCTCCGTATGAGCGCGGATTCAGCGCGTTTGAGATCGCTGATGTCGCGGGCCTCCGGGACCATGTAAAGAACCGTGCCATCCGCATCAAAGACGGGCGTGAGTGAAAAATCGAAGACGATCACATTCCCCGATGGCTGCGTGAGGGACAACTCGGTACGCGTGGCGTGCCCGGTAGCTGCGCGCTCCACAACTGAGCGGATTTGCTCGGTCATTCCCTTCGTATGACGGAACCATGGACCGTTCCAGAACGGCTGCCCAATGACCTCATCGCGGGAGTTGCCGGCAAAAGCGAGCGAGGCGCGGTTGCAATCGAGAAGGAGACCCTCGGGATCGAGAATACCGATGTATTCGAGGCTGGTGTTGTAGATGGAATTCAGGCGCTCGCGACTCTCTCTCAAGATGTGCATGGCGCGCCGCCGCTCCTGCACACTGCGAAAGACGAGAACGACACCTGAGAGCTCGCCCTTTGCGTCAAGAATCGGAGCCCCGCTGTCGTCGATCGGGATTTCGCTTTCATCTTTGCGAATGAGCGCAGTGTGGTTTGCGAGGGCCACTGCGTCCCTGGTGCGTAAGACCTTTTCGACAGGACTTTCTACGGTGACGCGAGTTTCTTCATGAACTATGCGGAAAACCTTTGCAAAAGGAGTTCTGACAGCCTCCTTCTGTGTCCAGCCGGTGAGGGCTTCGGCGGCTGGATTGAGCATTCGAATGCTGCCATCCGGCTCGCAGACAATGACGCCATCTCCAATACTTTCGAGCGTGGTTCGAAGCGAGTCGCGCTGCGTTTCAGCATCCGTCAACTGCTGCTGGAAAGCTGCGGTGATCTCACGATAGAGCCTTGTTCCGTACCATAAGATGAGGATTCCCAGGACAACGGCGCTGCTCAGGATGATGATTGGCAGACGCTTGAGCGCGATTGTCGCTTCTGTGCGACTCTGCTCCCGGATGGCGAACTGAGACGCATTCAGCTTTGAGAACTCGCTGCGGAGATCGTCCATCGTCTCCTTCTCATGCTGGAGGATCTGGTCGCGATTCCGGTCAGAGAGATGGCTATCGAGCAGTTGCTTATTGGTCTCGTTGAAGCTGCGCGCGCTATCGGCGATGTAGGCGACCTGCTTCGAGAGCGATTCGTCAGAGACGGCCAGGTCTTTGAGGGCGGACAATTCACTGTCCTGACGGCTCATTCCGTCCAGGTACGGCTTAAGGAGCAAAGTATTCCGCGAGGCCAGATAGCCGCGTAATCCGGTCTCTTCGTCCATGAGACTCTTCTGGATGAGATTGCTCTGGAGCAATATGGATGTGGCCTGCGCGCCGACAAGGCGGGACTCTGCGATCGACCGGATCTCAAGTCCGATAATCACTAGAAAGGCACAGCAGCACAAAACAGGCAATGCCGCAAAACGGAGTAGAAGTTTTCGGAATGAGAGCTCTGTCATTGCATTTTCCAGGCGGTTTTCCGGCTCCAGTATTGCGCCTGTGTATTGCGACCAGTAGCTGAGTCATGACAGCAACGGCAACAAGAAATTTCAGCAGGATTCATCAAAAGATCAACGCCTCTACCCGCAAGCCGACACGCCATTTCGGATTTCCGTGAAAATCCATAGCATCGATGCACAATTGCGATAAGTGTAAACTGCGAAGCTCGCTCAGCGGGAGTCGGAGATGAGGCCCTTCTGCGTGTCCCGGAGCATCTTGACGGCCTGTTTGTAATCCAGCGAGCCGGAGACCGGGGTGAAGTGGGTTTCTTCCTCGGTGGTGTCAAAGACTCTGGTCTTGAAGAGCAAGCGGCCGCTCATCTTCATCTGGAAGCCTGTGATGTGCCAGATGCCTCCTCCGACGTCAGCCTGATCGATGGCTATGGAGCCGCCTTTGTAGAGCCGGCCGAGGACTCCCCAGCCGAAGTCCACGTCGTTTTGCAGATGCCCTTCAAGATGCGTGACGCGCTGGTGTGCGGGATCGATCCAGATTTCGCCGGTCATCTGGGTGAGGATCGTCGTTTCGAGGTCAGGCGGGTTGAATCTGGGATTGGGAGTGAAGGTGTAGCGCTCGATTGTGGCGCCTGAGGGTGTGGTCTGCGGTCCCGCGTCCTGATAGAGAAAAGCCTGGGGCAGGATGCGAAGGACTTTCACGGCGCGTGCGGTTTCGGCGTCTTCCGATTGTTTACGGTGCTGCTGCTTGCCGGGATCGGAGAGGATGGTGTCGAGACGCGCCTGCTCCTTCTCCGTGTCGTCGGCGGAGGGCGGCGCGTCGTTGACGGCGAGGAGGAGGGCGACCTGGCCGTCTCTGGTCTCGACCATCTGCTTGGTGGTGGTGAGGCGAGGGCTGGATTTTCTGAGCCGATACTGCATGGGATGGGACGCATCCTGCTCGGCGGAGAGCTCGTTCTGAAGCGCATGCTCGACCGAACCGGCGCCGGTTTGCTGTGCGGAGGTTTGCGGCGGGCAGGCCAAAGCCATGGGGGCGATGAGCGTAATCCCTGTCAGTACGGCCAAAAATTTACGCATCGCGTCTCGAATCAGGCTCCAAAAGCAGGTGGTGAAGCGAAATAGCAGTCCTTTTTGTATCGCGCGAAGTATACAGTGCGCCTATTAGTTAGACTCTAAATTGCCGCGGTAGTTTCGGGCTTTTGCTGGAGGATGCAAGCAGTTGCCGGATTGGGAAATGCGCCGAGGAGAGGAAAATGCCGCTGCCGTGAGATTTCCTTCATCCACGGCTGCGCGTAAACCGGCTACACTGGTGTGAAGTTTTACCAACTTATACCCGGAAGGACTAAATATGGCCATGGATACTACTCCGGCGCGCCTAGGCAAAAGCATTGTGGTTCGCGGCGAGGTGAAGGGTGCTGAGGATCTGACGATTGACGGTCGGGTGGAAGGCACGGTGCAGCTTGGCGACAACCGGCTGACGATTGGACCGAATGCAAACGTGGCCGCGGATTTGGTGGCGCGGGATGTGCTGGTGATGGGCCAGGTTCAGGGAAATATTCTTGCGACGGGGCGGGTTGAGCTGCGCGCGGGCTGCATGGTGGAGGGCGACGTGCGCGCGCTTCGGCTGGCGATTGAGGATAATGCCGGGTTCCACGGAAAGGTGGACCTGACGCAGAGCACAGCAAAGCCGGCTGCGACGCCTGCGGGTGCGGCGACCGAGAGTGCGCCGGTTCCGACGCAGGCGAGCCTGAAGATTTAGCCTCAACAATTTCGCAAACGTCTGACTCTCAGCTTGTCTCCCGACACGCGGCGCTCCGTGCGCCGCGGAGGATTTTTAAATTCATGTTGCGCTGGTTGGATAAACGTCATGGAAACCAGGCCTCCACTCCGAGCCGGGGAGTAACTGGACCGAAGGTGGGCCGGCACTCAGGCGGGTGGATGGCTCTGCGGAAGCGGCTGGAGGCCGAGCCTGGGCTGCGTGTGCTGGATACCGGGTATACTTCGCCGACAAATATCAATTACCTGACGAGCCTGGGCCACAGCGTGTACATGGCCGACCTGGTGCATGACGCATGCACCGGCGAGTGGAAGCGCGGCGAGGATGAGGATGGCAAGCAGGTGTACGACGTGGACGGCTTTCTGGAAGCATCCCTGAGCTTTGCTGAAAAAAAGTTTGACATTGTGCTGCTATGGACGACGCTGGATTATCTGCCGGAGGCGCTGGTGGCCGCGGTGGTGCAGCGGCTGGCGGATGTGATGAATCCGGGCGGGAGCGTGCTGGCGCTTTTTCATACGCGGACACAAGGTGATGAGACGGTGCATTGCCGGTTTCACGTGACGCCGGGAGATGACGTGGAGATGCAGCTTGCGGAGCAGTTTCCCATTCAGCGGGCGTTTACAAACCGGAGTATTGAGAGGCTGTTTGCGGGCTGGAGCGGGCACAGGCAGTTTCTGGCGAAGGATAGCCTTTCTGAAGTGATTATGACGAGATAAGGGCGAGTGACGAAGGACGAGTGACGAACGAACCAATAGATCTTCAGTCACTCGTCAACCGTTCTTGATCCTTATGCAGAAAACGGGAGCCAGGGCTGCGGTGAGACGGGTTCGATACGCTGTTTGGCGAAGGCTTCGCCGAACTGGGTGCGCTCGCCGAGCTTGAATTCGCGGCGGATGGATTCGACGAGTTCGGAAACGCGCTTTCGGTATTCAGCGGAGACGAATGCGCTCTGGCCGTAGCGCTGCTGGTAGCTCTTTTCAAGAGCGGGAAAATTTTCACGGACAAATTGGAAGAATACAGGCTGCGAGCAGGGCTTGAGGAAGAGCGCGCCGGCGTGGAGGAAGTTTGCTCCGGCTTCCGCGGCGGCGCGCGCTACGGCGGAGATGGAGGCGCGCGAGTCTGTGATTCCGGGCATGAGCGGCGAACACATGACGCCTGCGCGGAGGCCGGCTTTGCGAAGCTGGGCGACGGCGTGCATGCGCATATCAGGGCGCGGAGCGCGCGGCTCAAGGATGCGGGCAAGGCGCGTGTCCATGGTGGTGATGGTGATGTGGATGCCGAGCTGATTGCGGCGCGCGACGGCTTGAAGCAGCTCGAGGTCGCGAAGCACGAGCGCAGACTTGGTGATGAGGCCGAGGCGGAAGCCGCCGACTTCAGCAAATACCTCAAAAATTGAGCGCGTGATGCGCTGACGGCGTTCGAGGGGCTGGTAGGGATCGGTGGCTGTGCCGATGCCGATGACGGTGCCCGGCCTGAGGCTGCGGAGGTCCTGGCGGAGAACCCAGGCGGCGTTTTCCTTGAAGTAGATTTTGCGCTCGAATTCCTGTGGATCGCGCATTTCAAGGAATTCGTGGGTGTAGCGGGCGTAGCAGTAACGGCAGCCGAATTCGCAGCCACGATAGGGATTGATGGCGTGGGAGAACGGCGTGCCGCGCTTGGAGACAACTTTACTGACAATGGACCGGGAGCGGAGAGGACGGTATTCGGTCAGGCAGCCTGTATCAGCGAGCGGGGCCGCGGCGGCGATGCGGGCGAGGGGCGTCATGCGGGGTTCGGGTTCAGTTTGCCCCAGGATGGTGAAGAGCGATTCGGGTTCTATGAAGTTGTGAGTAATTTTCGCCATATATTCGCCTTTTGAGCTAAGGTACGCTTGCGCGACTCCGGCGTCAAGGGCGATTCTGTAAGGGTTTGATTTTGAGTTGATTTTGTAATTTCTGTACAGGAGATAAAAATGGCTTCCTCAAAGGCAGTGAAGATTACGTGGCTGGGTCATGCAACGGTGCTGGTGGAAACGGCGAAGGGCACGACAGTGCTGATCGATCCGTTTATCGAGCACAACCCTAAATATCCAAAGGGCTTTGAGCTCCCGGAGAAGATTGATTACGTGCTGCTGACGCATGGGCATGGAGATCATATTGGCGATACCGCGCCTGTGGCGAAGAAGACCGGTGCGACCGTTGTGGCGATGGTGGAGCTGGCGGAGTTCATTGCAAAGCAGGGCGTGGAAAAGACGATTGGCATGAACCTGGGCGGAACGGTGCAGTTGGGCGATGTGGCGGCGACGATGGTGGAGGCGAAGCACTCGGCGGGAGCGCAGGACAGTGCGGGCACGCATTATGTGGGCGTGGCGGCGGGTTTTGTGCTGACGCCAAGCGAAGGGCCGGCGCTCTATCACGCTGGAGACACGACGGTGTTTGGCGATATGCGGCTGATTGGAGAGCTTTACCAGCCGGAGATTGCAATGCTGCCGATTGGTGGGCACTATACGATGGGGCCGCGGGAGGCAGCGGTGGCAGTGCAACTTCTGGGGTCAAGGACGGTTCTGCCGATCCACTGGGGAACATGGCCCGTGCTTGCCGGCACGCCGAAGGAGCTGGCGGGATATGTGGCTCCGGGCGTGGATGTGGTGGAGTGGGAGCCGGGGGACGTGTATTAGGGAATAGGGACAAGGGACGAGAGACTAAGGTTATAGATAAGAAGCAAAAGCTATACAAGGCAAAAGCTGTAAAAGGCTATAGATATCCCATCCTTTTCGCGGTGAAGCTGCGTTAAGGATGGGATTTCGTTTGTTAGAGCTGTTACTGTGCGGGACGCGCGTGTGTGGTGGTGCTGGCTTCGGTGAGGCCGAGAGACCATTTGATGGCTTCGAAGTACATGGTGCGGATTTGCGGGTCGTCCCAGGCTTCGACTGTGTGGCCCAGCGTGGAGTAAAAGACGTGGCCTTTGCCGTACATCTTGGTCCAGGCTACGGCGAAGTCGTGATCGGCGCGGTGGACGCGCGGGTTGTTGTATTCGAGCTTCGTTGGATCGAGGCTGAGGAGCACGTTCACATTGTCGCGTGACCATGCTTTGGGCTGATAGATCTCATCGTGCTTGGTGAAGGTCTTGGGGAACTGGCGGACGATGGGTGAATCCGGCGCTTCGTTGATGATGGGTGCGTCGAAGGTCATCCACGGGTGCTGATCGAACCATCCGCCGATCATCTCGCCATACTCGGGCCAGGTGTAGTTGGTGTCAAGCGCGGCGTGAATGCCGACGAAGCCCTTGCCTTCATCGTGGATGGCGGAGAGCATGTCGGCGCGCTGGGCGGGATCGGTGAGGATTTCGCCGGTGGTGCTGGCGAAGACGATGGCGTCAAAGTAGTCGAGATTTTTAGCGTTATTGCCGAGCTTCTTCTTGGTAAGCAGCTCGGTGTCAGTGCGCAGCGTGGCATCCCAGAGACCGCTCTGCTTGCCCATGTTGTAGATGGCCGCCATGGCGGAGGATACGGAGTCGTGTTCGAAGCCTTTGGTCTCGCCGATGACGAGGACGTGCTTGATGTGTTGCTGGGTTGGCTGGGCCCATGTGGGGAGGGTGAAGGCGATTGCGATCAGAGAAAACAAAAGACAACGACGAGAGCTGGACACGCGGTACACCTCGAAATGATTTACGGGAGAAGTTTACAGGTTGAGGGGTGAACAGAGCTTTGGATTCAACAGCGAATTGAGACTCGCGGAACAGAGGTGCTCCGGAAATGAATCTAAATGGTGCTAAAATTGGTGCAAGGAGGTTCCTATGCGTGCCACCGTATCGCTTGACGACAATTTGCTGAGGACCGCTGAGGAATATAGCGGGGTTACTGAAAGAGCCGCACTGCTGCGCGAGGCTTTGAAGTCGCTGATCGCGCGCGAAGCCGGCAGGCGGTTACTGGCATTGGCTGGAACTGCTCCGAATATCGAAGATGTGCGGAGATTACGAGTGGATGAACTGTGATTCTGGCAGATGCTTCGATCTGGATTGCCATGTTTCGCAGCGGGGCGTACCAACAGGAATTGAGTACCCTGATCGAAACCGACCAGCTCTGCATTCATCCATTTTTGGTTGCAGAGCTTGCGCTTGGATCATTGCCGGATCGCGCAAATACGCTTCGCTTTCTTGACCAACTGATTCAGCTTCGCCCTGTTCTACTTGCTGATCTTCGTGTACTTATCGAAGCGAGAAAACTGACTTCTACAGGGATTGGACTGACGGATGCGCATCTCATCGGGTCTTGCCTGGCATCTTCTGGTGTGAAGATCTGGACGATCGATAAGAATCTTGGCAAGGTTGCGGAATCGCTTGGGATTCGCACTATGCTGTGAGCGTGAAAATGAAGCAGGCAAAAGCCCCGCGTGGAGTGAATCCATGCGGGGCTGATTTTTGAGCCTGGGGTTTTAGAAATTGCTGTCGCGGCTATCGGAGAGCATGCTGGGCTCTTCAGGGGCGCGCAAGCGAACGAGCCGGTCAATCGCGTACGGCGAGCGCTGCTGCGAGGTGTAGTAGTGGCGCACCTGCAGCTCGCCGAGAAGACCGATGGCGAGCATCTGGATGCCTGCGACGATGAGCACGCCGGCGATGACGAAGAGCGGGCCGTGCGCGTCCATGACGCTCTGGTGTGGGTTCATGATCTTCATGGCCATCAGCAGGACTGAGAAGAAGCTGCCGAGCAGAATTCCCAGCGCGCCGAAGGCGCCGAAGAAGTGCAGCGGGCGGCTCATGTACTTGAGCAGGAAACGAATCGTCAACAGGTCAAAGAAGACGCGGAAGGTGCGTCCGATGCCGTAATGGCTCTTGCCGCGCAGGCGGTTGACGTTCTTGATGGGAACTTCACAGATGGAGGCTCCATACCAGCTTGCAAGCGCGGGGATGAAGCGGTGCATCTCGCCGTAAAGCGGAATGTTCTGGATGACTTCGCGGCGATAGGCCTTGAAGGTGGTGCCGAAGTCGTGAATGTCTACGCCGGAGAGCTTGGCCATGAGCCAGTTGGCGATGCGCGAAGGGATGCGGCGCATGATGAAGTTGTCGATGCGCTTCTCACGCCAGCCGGAGACGACGTCATAGCCTTCTTCGAGCTTTTCGAGGAAGTTGGGGATCTCATTGGGATCGTGCTGAAGGTCGCCGTCCATGGAGAGAATGAATTCGCCCGAGGAGTGATCGAAGCCCGCTGCAAGCGCTGAGGTCTGGCCGAAGTTGCGGCGCAGCTTGACGACGAGCACACGGCTGTCGACTGCGGCAATTTCTTCGAGAAGCTTGTACGTGCGATCACTGGAGCCGTCGTCAACGAGGACCAGCTCAAAGCTGTCTCCTACCTGCTCCATGACTTGCTTGAGGCGGGCGTAAAGGGCGGTTACGTTCTCTTCTTCGTTGTGAAAGGGGACGACGATGGAATACTTCGACATATCAGTAGTATAGATGCCGAAGAACTTGAAAAGTTAACGGAAAAATAAAGAGTTATAAGGGTGCGGTAAGAGAGGGATCAAGAGTCTAAAAGGGCTGAAAGCGGCTCTCTTGATCGAGCTTATTCACTCAGTTCATCCGGCTAGTTCATCCAGCATGGCCTGCATCTCACTGAGCGCATGGCGGTTCCCGGAGCGTGCTGCGCAGTTGATGCCCTCTTTGAGGCGGATGATGGCTTCATCCTTGCGGCCGGCTTTGGCGAGCGTTTGCGCGGCCATGAAGTAACCGGCCGTGTAGTCGGGATCGTCCTCAAGGAGCTGGTTGAACTCGACCACGGAAGCGTCGACCTCGCCGCGGCTGGCGAGCTCAACAGCGATGCCATAGCGGGCAAAACTGTTCTTCGGGTCCATCGCAAGGATTTCTTTTAATCCCGCAATCTTGTCAGTGGTACTCATGAAGGAGTCTTAGGTGTCCTGCTGGGGAGAATTTGCGTAAATCAGCGCGATTGCCGAAACTGGATATGAGCTTCCCATTGGATTCGGCCCCCGCCTGAATCATTGTAGCTGTTCAGGAGCGTTTGCGGAGTAATACCGAAGTTTTGATTTCCGCATGCGAGAGTCACCACGCGGGAAGTAACGGAGAGGGCAAGAGATGAGCAGCATGGAAAATCAGCAAAACGCCCATTTTGTTTCCGAATCGCAGTCGGAGATGACGGAAATTATTCTGCCCAATGATACGAATACCCTGGGCAATCTCCTGGGTGGACGGCTGATGCACTTTATCGACCTTACCGGCGCGATGGCAGCGTACCGGCATACGCGCACGCATGTAGTGACGGCTGCGATGGATCACATTGATTTTATTCATCCGGTGCATGTGGGCGATCTTTTGATACTGAAAGCCAGCGTGAATCGTGCCTTTCGCACTTCGGTGGAAGTGGGCGTGAAGGCGTGGGTGGAGAACACCTTTACCGGCACGCGGCTGCATGTGGCCAGCGCATATCTGGTGTTTGTTGCAGTGGATACGAATGGGCGGCGTGTTGTGGTTCCGGAAGTAAAGACTGCGACGGCGGATGAAGAACGGCGCTATGCGGATGCGCAACTGCGCCGCGAGCATCGCGAGGCTGAAGCAGCGCGGCGGAAGGCGGGACGCAAGGCTACGGCTGCTTTAACGAATGCAGCGAATTGAAGTTGCGCGCATCGAAAGAATGATTCGGGGTCGCTTTAAAGGCCAGGGGCTAAAGCCCCAAAATTTTTGAGCAGCGTTCGGCACGACTAAAGTCGTGCCCTGTTACAAAACAAATTTCGACAGAGACGGGACTGCGAGGTCCCGAGGCAAGACAAGGAGTATTCAAAATGGCACACGGTCACGCCATGCCCGCGCCCGCATCGATTCCGGGTGTTTCAAAGATCATTGCAGTTGGCTCCGGCAAGGGCGGAGTTGGAAAGACCACGGTGGCTGTGAACCTGGCGCTGGCGCTGAGCCGGCTGGGGCAACGCGTGGGTTTGATTGACGCGGATATCTATGGGCCGAATGTGCCGCTGATGATGGGTTCAAGTCAGCAGCCGCGAGTGGGGGAAGGGAACATTATTGTCCCGAACCTGACGCATGGGATCAAGACGATTTCGATTGGGTATATTTCGCCGGGCGACAAACCGATGGTGATGCGCGGACCGATGCTGCACCAGATCATCCGGCAGTTTCTGCAGCAGGTGGAGTGGGGTGAACTGGATTATCTGATCATCGATCTGCCGCCGGGCACGGGAGATGTGGTGATCTCGCTGGTGCAGACGGTTCCGCTGACCGGTGCGGTGGTGGTTTCAACGCCGAGCGACGTGAGCCTGCAGGATGCGCGCAAGGCGCTGGAGATGTTTGCTCAGGTAAATGTGGAGGTGCTGGGCATTGTGGAGAATATGAGCCACTTTACCTGTCCGCACTGCAGCGAAGTGATCGACATCTTCTCAAAGGGCGGCGCGGAGCGCATGTCGCAGCAGTTTGGGATTCCGTTCCTGGGGTCGATTGAATTGATTCCCGCGATTCGCGAGGGAGGCGACAAAGGATTGCCAATTACGCTGGCGGGGCCGAAGAGTCCAGCGGCTGCGGCATTCTATGAGGCTGCGCAGAAGCTGCAGGAGCTCGCTGAAGCAGCGGCAGCGAAAAACACGGATGTGATCGAGATCAGCTAAGGACTGATGAAAATGTGAAGGCCGCCCGGTGAGTGCCGGGCGGCCTGTTTTATTTATTTTGGTTTCTATATCTCCGTTTTATCGCCAGTGCCCTTCCTGCAAGACGTATCCGCCGTTGCGATGGACCCAGCGATGAGCTACCCAGTGCGCTCCGGCATGCGGTGGACGGTCATAGCGACCGGGAACCCATACGTAGCGAGCGCCGTCCCAGCGGTGATAGCCCGCAACCCATTCATATCCCGGTCCCGGACGCGGGCCAGGGTGTTCCACCACCGCAACCGGCGGGGCGATGCGTACAACAACCTGCGCGTTGAGGGCGGCGGGCAGCAGGCTCAATCCGAGCAAAGCTGCAAGAGCAAATTTCTTCACAGATACATCCTCCTCTTATTTATTGATATGACAGAATGCTACTGGTCATAGGAACGCTGAAAAAGGAAATTAGTTGCTCTGAAATTCTTCGTGGCAGAGTGGACGTGCATACTATGTGTGCGGCAGCCCGAGAGCAGCCGTGGCCGCGAAATCCAATGTGAGTGAATGCCATGCCATGTGATCCCGAAGAGTTGCGTCATGTGCCGCTGTTTGAATTACTGGACAATGATGAGGCCGCAGTCCTGGCCGCTCAGGTAGAGGTACGGAAATTTGCGCCGAGGCAGCGCATTTTCAAGACAGGTGAGGCGGGCGAACACGGCTATGTGGTGATGAGCGGCAAGGTGCGCGTGTATGCCTCGGACGAAGATCAGCAGGAAGTGGTGGTGGATGAGCCGGAGCATGGAGATTTCTTCGGCTTTGCTTCCATGCTGCAGCAGACGGCGCATCAGACATCCGCGATGGCGACAGAAGAGAGCGTGTGCCTGGAGATTGGCCGCGATGACCTGATGACATTGCTGACGAAACGGCCGCTGGCGGGCCTGGACATGCTGACGATGCAGGCGCGGCAGTTTCACGCGTCGCAGAGGCTGGTACGGAGCAGAGCGAATCGCAATCCGAACGAGATGATCGAGGAGCAGGAAACATGGGGCGAGCGCGTCGCCGATGCGGTGGCGAGCTTTGGCGGCTCATGGCGATTCATCATTTCATTTCTGCTGGGATTGGTGGTTTATTCGATCATTAATGTTGTACTGAAAACCCGCGCGTGGGATCCGTATCCATTCATCTTGCTGAATCTGATTCTTTCGATGCTGGCTGCAATACAGGCGCCAGTGATCATGATGAGCCAGAACAGGACGGATAAAAAGGACAGGCTCAGGAGCGAGCTGGATTTTGAGGTGAACCGGCGGGCGGAGACGGAGATTCAGGCGCTTTCCAACAGGCTGAGCCTGCTGACGGACAAGGTGGAGGATGTGGCGGATCTGCTGAGGAAGGACGGTACGCAGAAGGGATGAGCGGCGAGGCGCTGTGGCCCAGGGGCTCGCTGCGCGGGAATCAGGCCGCAGCATTCTTATTTCATTCTTGTTCGCCCTGCGGTACAGTTGTTGTCGTAGCTTAGGTCAGGGTTTCTCCACTGCGTGCGGGTCACTGATGCTGAAGTTGATTAAGCGATCCCGGCGATCGTATTCCGCAATCACAACGCTCATCGCTGCCGCCAGCGGAGCGGTGCTGGTGACGGTTATTACGGGCCTGCTCGTTTACAACAATACGCAGCAGCTTATTTCGGCCAACAAATGGGTGGAGCACACGCAAGATGTGTTAAACACGCTGCAACGTGCCTCCCTGCTGACGGAACGCGCCGAGTACCGCAGCCGTCTTTTTCTCCTGACGGGAGATGAGGATCAGCTCAATCGCGCGCGCACGGCGGCCAATCAGTTGGTCACCACGTCAACGCGCCTGAAGACGCTGGTTGCCGACAGCTCCGACCAGAATAAAAACGCAGAGAAGCTTGCGATCGGCTCGGATGAGCTGGTCAAAGCGCTTGACGAATTCAATAAGCAATCCGAGTTGCCGGCGCTGGAGATTCAGCACTGCCAGCAGATCATCAGCCTGATGACGGATACCGAGCAGTCTCTGCTGAAACAGCGCGATGAGAGATCGCAGCGGAGCATCTTTACTTCCGTCACGACAGAGGCCGCGGCGGTGGGCCTGTGGCTTCTGACCTCCGCGGTGCTGCTGGCATTTCTGGTGCGAGACGCGATGCGCCGCGAGGGTGTCGAACGGCAGATGAAGTTCATGAACCAGCATCTGGAACAGAGCGTGAAGGCGTTGGAAGACCGTGCGCAGGAAGCCACTTTACTGACCGCGGCCCGCGACGAACTCCAATTATGCATGGACATTCACCAGCTCTATGTCTCAGCGGCGCGCAGGCTTTCGTTCTTATTGCCGGAGACGTCAGGCTGCCTGTGCATGATTGATAACTCGCGGCAGGTGGTGGAAGTGGTTTCGTTCTGGGGAACGGCCACTGTGGATGATTTCAGCCCACCGGAAGCCTGCTGCGGGCTGCGTTCCGGGCAACCGCGCTGGCGCCAGTTGGGACTCTCAGAGATTCACTGTACGCATTTCACCGGAGAAGCGCCGGAGTGTTATGTGTGTGTGCCCATCGCGGCGCATGGAAGCACACTGGGAATGCTTTATGTGCAATGCGAAGACGATGCCGCTGTGCAGACAGTGAATCGACGCATGGATGGCCTGCGGCAGTTGCTGCAGATTATGGCAATGGCTGTGGCTACGCTGAATCTGCAGAGCAAGCTGGAAAATCAATCGATCCGTGATGGACTTACAGGATTATTCAACCGGCATTTCATGCAGATTTCTCTGGACCGCGAACTGTCGCGCGCGGCGCGCAAGAAGCAGACGCTGGCCGTGATGATGCTGGACATGGATCACTTCAAGCGATTCAATGATACCCACGGTCATGCGGCAGGGGACGCCGGGTTGCAGGGACTTGCGGATGTTTTGAGGAGCAGTATTCGTCCGGAAGACATTGCATGCCGGTATGGTGGAGAAGAATTTATGATCCTGCTGCCGGACATCACGATTGAGGGCGCATATCGGCGTGCCCAAACGATTCTGCAGGCGGTCTCGCACATGAGCGTGTCTGCCGGGGCCCAGACGTATAGTGCGTTCACGATTTCAATCGGAATTGCACTGTATCCGAATGATGGAGAGAGCCAGGAGCAACTTTTGCACCGCGCGGATGAAGCTCTGTACCGCTCGAAGCGCCAGGGGCGCAATCAGGCAACTATTTACGAGAATGTTTCGGCTGCGCGCTGAAGCGATCAGGCTCCAACGGTAGCGGTGGATTCGATTTCCGCGCGCAGAGTTTCGATGGCGGCGAGACAATCATCGCGTGTGACATCATGGTGCGTGACGATACGCATGGTTTGAGGGCCGACGGCGCTGATGAGGATGCCGTGAGCTTTGAGGCGTGCGGAGAGCTCTGCCGCTGCGAGTGAGCCGGTGAGCTGGAAGACGATAATGTTGGTTTCAACGGTGGCGGGATCGATGGCGATGCCTTCGATCTGCGCGAGCGACTCGGCCAGCAGGCGCGCATTGGCGTGATCTTCATGCAGGCGCTTCGGCATCTCTTCAAGCGCGATGAGGCCTGCGGCAGCGAGTATGCCTGCCTGGCGCATTCCGCCGCCGAGGCCTTTGCGATAGATGCGGGCTTGTTCGATATGCGTGGCTGAGCCGACGAGCATGGAGCCTACGGGGGCGCAGAGGCCCTTCGACAGGCAGAACATGACGGTGTCGAAGCCGCGTGTCAGGTCTTTTACATTCACACTGAGAGCGACGGCGGCGTTGAAGATGCGTGCGCCATCGAGATGTGTGGGGAGCTTGCGATTTTTTGCTCCATCCCAGATTTCTTCAAGGATTGAGAGATTGGTGACGCGACCGCCGGCGAGGTTGGCGGTGTTCTCGATTTCAATGAGGCCGGTGGCGGCGCGGAATGATCCGCGCTTGAAGATGACTGGCTCGATGTCACGCCAGGTGAGAATGCCGTTTGGCGTGGGGACGGCGCGGACGAGGCAGCCGGAGAAGACGGCGGTGGTGGCCATCTCCCAGTCGAGGATGTGGGCGCGCGACTCGCAGATGATCTCCTGGCCGGGCTGGGTGTGGAGCTTGAGGGCGATCTGGTTGCCCATGGTGCCGGTGGGAACGAAGAGTGCGGATTCGCGGCCGAAGATTTCGGCGGCGCGCTTTTCGAGGAGATTGATGGTGGGGTCTTCGCCGTAGACGTCATCGCCGACTTCTGCGGCGGCCATTGCGGCGCGCATGGCGGGCGTGGGGCGGGTGACGGTATCGGAACGGAGGTCGATGATGGGCACGAAAGTTCCTTTCGTGCAGGGATCAGAGAACAGGGATCAGGGATCAGTTCGTAGCGCGCGCGGCCGGCTATTTATTCAATTCCGATTCTTCCGGCCGACGGACAGCGCATAGTATGCGCGAAGTTTTTCTGATCCCTGATCCCTGTTCTCTGATCCCTGCTTTTACGGTATTTGATTCATTGGCAGCTCCATCACCGGAGTGATTTTGCCGCCGTAGGAGGCGTAAGCCCATAGGCCGTGAAAACCGGCTCGCAGCGTGGGCTGGGCTTTGAGAAATGCGCTCATGGCCGCGGTGGCTTCCGTGCGCTGGGCGGCGGGGTCACTGACGCCGACGGATTCGTAGACGATACCGAGATCGGGAACGCGAAGCGAGGTGTCAAAATGGACGGACGCTATTTTGAAGGTGCGGTCACCGGCTTGCGCTGAATAGGGAAAGCTGGGCGCGGCAGTGATCTGCGACTGTTCCTGATTGAGCTTGTCGAGATTCGGCGAGGAGAGGAAATCGACGGGCAGCAGAAGGGCGCGCGCTGCTTCATACGAGTAATAGGCAGCCCAGGATGCGCCGGAGCGTGCTGCCTCGCGGGCGCGCTGCCAGTAGTAGACGCCATCGTGGCCGTCGAGCGCGCCGGGACGCGCGAAGACGCCGCCGATCTTCCAGGCGCCGGAGTCCCAGCCGAGGACGAGTCCGATCTGGCCGGCAAGCGGGGCGCCTGCGGCATCGGCGAGAACGAGGGCGTATTTGCCGGGAGGCAGGCTGCGCATGCTGATGGTGACGGTGAGCGAGCCGCTGGCGCTGGTGCAGAAGAACTGCGCGTCAGCGGGGGCGGTGAGCGAAGTGGCGTCGAGGAGGTAGATGTTGCGGATCTGCATCTGGCCACCCTTGACGAGCGGCGCGGCAGCCTCGGCGGTGTCGTGGATGCCATCCCACTGCTGCTTGACGGCGGGAAGCAGGGAAGATTGCAGCGTGGAAGCATCCTGCTGGGCTACGGCGATTGCAAGACGCTGGCCGGCGGAGGCGAGAAGATCGCGGTCGGCCGGTTGCATTGCGCCCTGCGGAGTGCAGGAGACGGCATGGCTGAGCGCGGGCGCGGCGAGGAAAAGCAGCGCGAAGAGGAAAGCCGGTACGGCTCGGGAGTGGGTGCGAATTGCCTGGCGCATGGCCGTTTTTTTCACCTTACGAAAAGCGCTCAAGCGAGCGTTATGGAACCACTGCTAGTCTAGTACACAGACGCGTGAAAGGCCGCGAGGGAGAGCGAGTGAGGATGCGGAAGCTGACAGAAAGGCAATTCGCGGCGCGAACGGCGACGCTGCTGGCAGTTCTGGCTGCGTTAGCGGCGGTGCGGCTGGGCGCGCAGGCGGCTCCGCCGACGCCAGCCAAGGCTGCTGCTCCTGTGAGCGCTCCGGTTACCGCTCCTACCGCAGCGCCTGCTCCCATGCCTGCCTGGCCGGTAAACGAGGCTCCTGCGCTGGCGGTAGTGGAGTGGGACAGCCACGGTTTGCGGATCAGCGCGAAGAACGCAAGTTTGAGGCAGATTCTGACCGAAGTATCGAGCCGGACTGGGGCAACGCTGGAGGGAATGGGCGCGGATGAGCGGGTCTTTGGCGAATATGGTCCGGCGCCGGCGAAGGAAGTGCTGGCGCAGCTATTGCATGGTTCGGCATACAACGTGATGCTGATTGGGGATCAGGGGCAGGGAACGCCGCGGCAGATTGTGCTGAGCACTCCCAGTGCGTCGAATCCGACGCAGGGGCAGCACACGGCGCAGCCAGTGCAGAATAATGCTGCTGCTGATGATGATCCTGAGCCCGTGGTGGATGACACGCCCGTGCAGCAGCCGCCACCGATGCCAAGGCCGCCTATGAATCCGGGTTCGCAGCCGGGCCAGCCAGGACAACCTGGTCAGCCGCTGCCGCCAGGTCAAACGCCGCCGCCGCAGTAAGGATCAGTTAGAGCGCCGCTTCCGCCTGTGGTTTAACGGCTACAGGCGCGGCAGCAGGGCGCGGGCGCATAAGAGCAAAGCCAACTTTAAATATTCCGTATGCCGCGAGAACGCCCAAGGCCATGGAGCCGATTGCGGCGCATACGAGCATTGTCAGGTTTATAAAATCCGTCATTCCAAGCCTCTGGGGAGTGAATGGTTGATGCCAGTATCGTTGATCGACCGCATTTGCAGGAAGTTTAGCGCCTGCTGCGGCTCATCTGGATTGTCGCAGAGAAATGGACTTCGTTGACCCTCTATCTATTGACAACTAGAATACCTATATCTGCTTGTGCTTGAACAACCATAAAGATGCACTTACCAACCGGCTTTGTTGCCTGACTTAGTCTCTCATGCCAATAACTCACATTTCCGTTCGCGGAGCCCGCCAGCACAACCTCAAGGACATCAGTGTCCGCATTCCGCGCAATACTTTGACGGTGGTTACCGGACTTTCGGGATCGGGCAAGAGCTCGCTTGCTTTTGACACGATTTATGCGGAAGGACAGCGGCGCTATGTGGAGACGCTTTCGGCGTATGCGAGGCAGTTTCTGGACCAGATCGAGCGGCCGGATGTGGATTCGATTGAGGGCCTGAGCCCGGCGATTTCGATTGAGCAGAAGACAACAAGCCGGAGCCCGCGATCGACTGTGGGCACGATTACGGAAATCTACGACTACCTGCGGCTGCTGTACTCGTCCGTTGGCACGCCACACTGCCCGAATTGCGGCAGGCCGATTACGCGGCAGACCGCGGAGCAGATTGTGCAGCGCATTCTGCAGCTCGGTGCGGGCGAACGTGTGACGGTGATGGCGCCCGTGGTGCGGGGGCGCAAGGGTGAGTTTAAGGATTTGCTGGATCAGATTGACCAGCAAGGGTTTCGCGCGCGCATAGACGGCGAGATGCGGGACCTGTCGGAGCCGGTTCAGTTGGACCGGCGGAAGAATCACAACATTGAGGCGGTCATTGACCGCATTCTGCTGAAGCCCTCAGAGCCTGTGGCGAATGGCAAGCCCACGCTGGAAAAACGGCTGGATGCGGCTGTGGCAAAGTCGCTGCAGATGGCGAATGGCCTGGTGCTTGTTGCGCTGGCCAATGGTGAGGAGCAGCTATTTTCTTCCTCGATGGCCTGCCCGGATTGTGGGCTGGATGTGCCGAAGCTGGAGCCGCGCAGCTTCAGCTTTAACTCGACTTTTGGCGCCTGCCCGGAGTGCCATGGGCTGGGCTCGCTCTACGATTTTGATCCGGCAAAGGTGATTACGGACTGGTCAAAGCCTCTGCTGGATGGCGGGCTCGGGCCGGGGTCGGCATCGCAGTATCTGCTCAAGCTGGTGAATCTGGCTGCCAGTAAGTACGGGATCGATCTGAAGACGCCGTTTGAGGATTTGCCTCCGAAACAGCAGCACATTCTGGTGTATGGACCGCCGAAGGGCGAAGGGCCGCGGACGGGCTTTCATGGGATTCTGGCGTATCTGCGGGATTCCGTAGAAGAGGCGCGCAGCGACGGCTACCGTGAATACATGATGAACTTCATGTCGGCCACGCCATGTCCGGCTTGCAGAGGCAAACGGCTGAGGCCGGAGTCACTGGCGGTGAAGGTGAACGGGTTGTCGATTGCAGACTTTACAGCGCTGCCGCTGAACCGCGCGCTGTCTGCTGCGTACGAGCTGAGGTTCAATGATCGCGAGGCGCTGATTGCGGAGCGCATCCGGCGCGAGGTGGTGGAGCGCCTGGAGTTTTTGTGCGCGGTGGGGTTGAGCTATCTGGCGCTGGACCGCAGCGCGGCAACTATTTCGGGCGGTGAGGGGCAGCGTATCCGGCTGGCGACGCAGATTGGTTCGCGGCTGCGCGGGGTGCTGTATGTGCTGGACGAGCCTTCGATTGGGCTGCACCAGCGTGACAATACGCGGCTGATTGGGGCGCTGGAGCAGTTGCGCGATCTGGGCAATACGGTTCTGGTGGTGGAGCACGATGAGGACACGATTCGCCATGCGGACTACGTGGTGGACCTTGGCCCCGGCGCGGGCCGGCTGGGCGGAGATGTCGTGGCAGAGGGCACGCCGGAGCAGATTATGGCGAATCCGGCATCGCTGACGGGGAAGTATCTTTCCGGGGCGATTGAGATTCTGCAGCGCGAGAAGCCGCGGCCGCTGAGCGGCAAGTGGCTTACGATGACGGGCGCGCGCGAGCACAATCTGCACGATCTGAACATCCGGATTCCGCTGGGCATTATGACGGTGGTGACGGGGGTGAGCGGAAGCGGCAAGAGCACGCTGATCAATGACATTCTTTACCGCTCGCTGGCGCAGAAGATTTACGGGTCGCGCGAGGAACCGGGATCGCATGATGAGCTAGTGGGCGCGGAGCAGTTGGATAAGGTGATCCGCATCGATCAGTCGCCGATTGGACGCACGCCGAGATCGAATCCAGCGACGTATACGCAAGTCTTTGGGCCAATCCGCGATCTCTTTGCAATGCTGCCGGAGAGCCGCGAGCGCGGCTATAAGCCTGGGCGCTTCAGCTTTAACGTTGCCGGCGGGCGCTGCGAGGCCTGCGAGGGCGATGGGCAAAAGCGTATCGAGATGAACTTTATGCCGGACGTGTACGTACAGTGCGAGGTGTGCAATGGACGCCGCTATAACCAGGAGACGCTGGCGGTGAAGTTCCATGGTCACTCGATTGCGGACATTCTGGAGCTGACGATTGAAGATGCGCTGACGGTGCTCCTGAATGTGCCGCAGGTCAAACAGAAATTGCAGACGCTGGTGGATGTGGGGCTTGGATACGTGCATCTGGGACAGAGCGCAACGACGCTCTCCGGCGGCGAGGCGCAGCGCATGAAGCTGGCCCGCGAGCTGAGCAAGCGGCAGACCGGCCGCACGATGTATGTGCTGGATGAGCCGACGACGGGCCTGCATTTCGATGATGTTCGCAAGCTGCTGGAGGTGCTGCACCGGCTGGCCGATCTGGGAAATTCGGTGATCATCATTGAGCACAACCTGGATGTGATTCGCAACGCGGACTGGATTATCGATCTGGGCCCGGACGGCGGCGAGAACGGCGGGAAGCTGGTGGCGCAAGGCCGGCCTGCAAAGGTGGCGGCTACGCCGGAGTCATTTACCGGGCAGTTTCTGCGGCGGTACTATGCGGCGGCGAATGGACACTTGGAAGCGCTTGACGAAGAAGCGGCTGAGGCGCTGCTGTTTGACGATGCTCTGGCGGCAGAGCAGACGCGCGTGAATGCGATTGCGAAGAGTGAAGCAAGCGCAAGTCGGACCAGCAAGGGCCGCGTCAAGAAGACCGGTGTCCCCGATGCAAGAGAGGGCTCCGCAGCGGCAAAGACAAATTCCGCAACCGCAGAGGCTGCCCCGGCGTCTACTAATGCAAGCGTAAAACCTGTGGCCAAAAAATCTGCACTGAGAAAAACGGGGAAGGCATGAGCGGCGAGATCAACGAGGAGTTCGCTGCGCAGGCTGCTGAGCCTGAACCGGAGATTACGCCGGCCGAGACGTATGTGGTGGAAGTGCCGAGGCCGATGCGCTTTCCGAATATCGCGGATGCGGGGCTGGTCTGCGTTCTGCTTGTTTTCGCTGCTCTCATCGCGGCCATTCTCACCGCTGGAGCTCTACAGTTTCACCTGTTCGGCGTATCCACCGCCAAGCAGGCGTTTGCGGATATTCGTTATGCGCTTGGGGGCCAGTTGTTGTGGTATCTCTTCACGCTGATGGGGTGCATCGCGCTCTTCCCGCATCTATGGCACACGCCCTTCTTTCGCGGAGTGGAGTGGCGATGGAGCGCGGCAGCAGGTGCTCGCGGGCGGCTCATGGGCACGGCGCTTTTCTGCCTGGTGCTGGCAGTGGTGGACGGAAAGCTTATGCCGGGGCCGGAGGATGCGCCTATCGATGAGGTGTTCAAGATGCCTGGCGCGCCGTGGTTCATGTTCTTCTTTGGCACGCTGCTGGCGCCGTTTTTTGAAGAGATGCTGTTTCGCGGATTTCTGCTGCCGGCATTCTGCACAGCCTACGACTGGAGCGTAGAGCGCATGACGAATCGCCTTGCGCCGTGGCCGGATGAGCAGGGTAAGACGGTGTGGACATTGCCGGCGATGATGGTGGGATCTGTGCTGGTGAGCATTCCCTTTGCGCTGATGCATGGCGCGCAAACGGGCTATTCGCTGGGGCCGTTTCTGCTGTTGTTCTGCGTGAGCCTGGTGCTGTGCTGGGTACGGCTGCGATTGCGCTCGCTGGCGGCGAGCACACTGGTGCATGCGAGCTATAACCTGCTCTTGTTTGCCATCATGATTGCGGGCACGGGCGGCTTTAAGCATCTGGACCGGATGTGAGTATCTGTCCATTACAATCGAACAAATGACCGCCACCTCTTACGCCAGTCAACTGCTCTCCCTGCTTGCGCGCATCAGCTTTCGCCTGGGCCAGTTCAAGCTTTCTTCCGGGGGAACGAGCGATTACTACATCGATTGCCGGACAACTACACTCCATGCAGAGGGCGGGCGGCTAACAGGTCACGCAATTCTTGAGCTGCTGGAAAAGAACGGCGTAAGTGCGGAAGCCGTAGGCGGCTTGACGATGGGCGCGGACCCGATTGTTTCCAATGTAGCCACGGCAAGCGCGTGGCGCGCAATTGAGCAGCCAGGTTCACCGCTAACGCATGGATTTCTGGTTCGCAAGGCAGAAAAAGCGCACGGAACAGGACGGCGCATTGAGGGCTTTCTGTGCGAAGGCGCGCGTGTGGTGATTGTGGACGATGTGTGTACGACAGGTGCATCGACGATCAACGCGATTGAGGCTGCGCGCGAAGCAGGGATGACGGTGGCCGCGGTAGTTTGCATTGTGGAGCGCGAGGAAGCGAACGGGCGGCCTGCTGTAGAGAGTGCCGCACAGGGTGCGCCGTTTCTGAGACTTTTCACTGCGAAGGACGTTCGCGCGGAGCATGTGGCGCAGTTGGACGCGGCGAAGCAGTAACTAGATTTCCCACCAGTCAAAAAGGCGCATGCGCGGGTAATAGAGACCAGCGCGAACTTCAACATCCGGTCCGTGCAACAGGCGAAGAAGGCGTGCATAGAGATTGAGTTGCGGTTGAAATAGATTGCGCAGTTCGGACAGTGCCGCTTCCGACTCAATTGTCTTATAGTCCACAATCCACCAGGTGTCACTGCCTGCGGCATGAGGCTCAGGACCGGCGCGGAAGATGCGATCCGCCTGCACGGTTCGCAGCTTGCCATCGAGAAGCCCAGTCCAGCGTGCTTCGCTGGCGGCATCGGCGCGCGGGGAAAGAATCCATTGCGCATCTGCATCTGAACTTGCATGCGACACGATCCTGAATGCAAGTGTAGCTATACGTTCGGCTTCAACGAGATCGATGCCGGTGGCTCGAATTTCCGCAGTGAGGCGCGGCAGAATGTTTTCGAGCGCAGCTTGTGATGTGTTCACGTTATGCGGCTGCTGACGCGCCAGTTCTGCCATGAGTGTATGAACAGCGGTGCCGAGCACACGCGAGGTCAGGCCGCCTTCATGGCGCTGATACTCGGTTTGATCACCCAGGCCGGCGACCGTACTGCGAGCCGCGGACAATGTGATCGCCGGAGGTTGGTAGCTTGCGGGCAAGCGATGAAGAATCGCAGGTTTGTGGACAGTTTCGCTGTCGGATTTCTGAGCTGGCGGCGCGGTTGCTTCCTGATGCGATGCTGCAAGTTGTGTTTCTGCGGTTAGCTTCAATGCGGGCCACGCGGCTTCGAGCAGGCTGTTTGAGCGAGGCTTCAGCTCTTTGTCCTTGTCTATCGTGGCTTCCAAACGCGCGAAAAAGTGAAGCTCTTCGCGCGCGCGCGTCGCGGCCACGTAGAGCAGCCGTTGAATCTCCTGCCGCTCGCGGATTTCGTAGAGTGAGTCCACCCACTTCTTGGCTGATCCGCGCTCTGAGCCTTTAGCCTGCTGCGGGGCGACGAGGAATTCGGTCATATCGCCCGCTTCATCGGCTTCGGAAAGTCCACGCTCAAGCCATGCAACCATGCGATGGCGTGTGCGTTTCGACTGGCCATGAATTTCCGGCACGATGATGACTTCAAACTCCAGACCTTTGGACTTGTGAATGGTCATCAAGTGGACGCCGAAGTCGCTCTCAGCGGCAGGATCTGGCAGCGCAGTGAGATCTTTGAGCGCAGCATCCAGCGCAGGCCCAAGCAGATCCGGCTCGGCGCCGGGAAGCCCATCGAGGCATTGCCACAGAAGATCGAGATTGGCTCGTGCGGCGGCATCCACGCAATCGGATCCGCCAAGACGTAGCCATATCTGTTCGAGCCACGTACCGAGCGCCGCTTCTGGCTGCGCGGCCCGCATGGCGTGCGCTTGCTGTACAGACTGCTTGAGGCGCTGCACAGCCTGCCTGCCGGAATCGCTGAGCAGATGCGTTTGCCCGGCGAGCAATTCAGGAATCGCGCTGGCACGGATTGCGGGATCATCCGCGCTGGTAAGTGTGTGCAGGTCTTCGAGAGAAAGACCGCACCAGGGAGCACGCAGAACACCAAGCCATGCGATGCGATTCTGGCCGTTCATGAGGGCGCGAGCAAGATTGAGCGCATCGATTACCTCCGGCCGATCCGACAGGCTTTCAAGACCTTCGGCTCGAAAGGGAATTCGGGCTTCGCGCAGTCCGGCAGCAATGGGCGCAAGCATCTTTGTAGTGCGAGCGAGCACGGCAACACGAAATTTTTTACCGTTGAGGCGCGCCTGTTCGATTTGCCCGGAATAGTTGCCGATAAGTGCTGTAATCTCGGCGACCTGTGCAGCGTGGGCAGTCTCGCTTTGTGCTTCACCTTTGGGAACAAATGCGGAATGGAATGTGAGACGTAGAGACGGGCCGTCCAAGTCTTTGCGCGCCGCTTCCGCCTTTGCAAATTCAATGCCGACGCTTTTGTCTTCGGCAACGATGCTGCCAAAGAAATTATTGAGTTCCTGAACCAGCGCATCCGCGGTGCGAAAGTTGGAACTGAGGCGGATGAAATTGAATTTCAGGGATTCGCCGCCCGGCAGGTCGATGCCGCGCTTGCGTACCTGCGCGAACAGCTCCGCAGCAGCGTCGCGAAAAAGATAGATCGACTGCATGGGATCGCCCACGGCAAAGACGCTTCTGCCGGTTGTCTCACTCCATGCCGCGGCAATGGCGGCAATGAGCTGATGCTGGCGGCGGCTGGTGTCCTGAAACTCGTCCACGAGCAGGTGGCGAATCTGATCGGCGATTCGGAGACCAGCCTCTGTTGGCATGCGCTCATCGTCCTGAAGCGCCTGCTGCGCCTGCTGTGCGACTTCAATGTAATCGACCGCGCCGGCTTCTGCAAAGGCAACGCGCAGTTGGCCTGCTGCATGACGCAGAAGAATGAAGCAGGCACGAACGATTCGCCACTCGGCATCTGTGTAGCGCGCCGGAGGAAGAGTGCGAAGGTTGTGCAACGTGGATTCGAGAGCTTCGACATTGCATAGTGTGGCGAGCAGCGACACGAGACGCTGCTTTTCGAGTTTGCGGTCGGCGGGGAAACCGTCGCGGACAGTAACGCTTTTGCGAAGGGTGCCTTCCTTTGTCAGCAGAAGGTCGGCGAGATCGAGCCAGACTGCGCGCGCCGCGTCAATTGCATCTGCATTGCTGAATGGAGGGCAGGGAAGTTCAGCTTGCTCAGCCAGCGCCTGGAGGCTGCCGTCGTTCTTCCGCTCACAGGCAAAGCGCGCGAGCGTGAGAGCTTCTTCGCAAATATCAGGAAGCTGGAGGAAGAGTTCCGCTGCCGCGGCGAGCGATTGTCTGGCTGCTTCTGCGAAGGGTAGCTCGAGGCGCGTGCGCAGCGCGTCCCAGTCCGGCTCATGCTGCAGCAGAAAATCATGCATCCAACGATCACGTTTGCCCAGCATTTCAACCAACTGGTCTTCGATCTCCTGCCAGTTGTTGTCCTGCAATTCAAGCAGCATCTCAATGGCCTGCAGCAATTCCGCATTGGCAGCGGACTCTGATGCTCCCAGTTGCGCCAGGGTGCTTCGCGCTGCGCGACGATACAACTCTTGCGGCTCAGTGGCAATTTCAAGAGTTCCGCCCAGGCCGCCGAGCAGTGGTTGTTGTATTGCTATCTCGCGGCAGAAGGCATCAATGGTCGTGATTCGCAGCTGCGCCGGAAGATCGTCGAGCTGCCAGTCGCGCTCTGTGAGCCGCTGCAGCGCGCGATGGGCAAGTGTTGCCATTGCGAATGCATCATGATTCGCTTGACTATCAGCATCTTCAGCGCTTGCAGCGGCTTTCTCCAACTCCGCCACGATGCGGTGCCGCATCTCTGCGGCGGCAGCCTTGGTAAAGGTGATGGCAACAATCTGCGTAGGGTCGTCTACTTCACTCAGCAAGCGCAGAAAGCGGCGCGTGAGCAAGTCGGTTTTGCCGGAGCCAGCCGGAGCCTGTACGAGTATGTTTTTATCTGGCGCGAGGGCCTGCTCGCGCTGTGCCTGATCTGGAGGAGGCGGTTGTTCAGAGCTATTCATCCGCATCCTCCTCTTCGTCTGCAGCGCCTTCATAGGCTGCGGTTTCATGAATGCGACATAGAGCGTGCAGGCCGCATTTTTCGCAGGTCTTCGGAATTTCGCGCGGGTCCACATCTGCGCGTCCGGCAAGAAAATCCTGTGCCAACTGCTCGATCTTTGCGCGCCACGCATCGAGCTGCTCAAGGGTCAGGTGATTTTTTATCAACGAAGAAGTCCCGTTCAATTCTGCAAGGAGCGTCGCTTTTGCATCTGTGATGCGGCCTGCAAAGCCCATGTTCTTCTCGCCTGTGCGGACTTTGGCAAAGACGAGACCTCCAACTTTGCTATTCGGCGGCAGCGCGAAGCCTGCGTAGAGAGGCAGTTGGGCATCTTCCGGCCGAGGCAGATCCCACTGATTTGGTTTTTGGTCGCCGGTTTTGTAATCGATCACAAGGAGCGAATCGTCATTGAGCCGGTCAACGCGATCGAGGCGAACACGCAGCGTCAAGCCGGCCACTGTTATTTCATGCTTCAGTTCGACATCGTCAACAGAAAAATCCTGACGACGAAGCTCATAGCGCAGCCATTCGGTAACAAGGCGTGTCAGTCGCCTCTCTTCGAGTTCGAGATAGCGAGCAGGCATTCTCTCGCGTGCGCCTGCGGGCAGCTTGGAGCGCATGGCTGTGTGGACGTGGTTTGCTACGTAGGCGGGGAGATCCGGAATCGACTTCAGTTCCGCCAGCGTGCGAATCCCCTTTGTTGCTGCGCCTCCCCACACAAGGCTCATGACTTCATGCAGGAGATTGCCCCGAATGAGTGCGGTCAATCCTGCCTGAGCCGCGTCCCACTTTTCTGCGGAGAGCCGTTCCACAGCAAATGCCTGAAAGGGGCAGAGAGACTGCATGGTGACTACCGTTGCGCCGCCTGCGAAGGCTCTCTCTGTGGTGCGCAGCGGAATCTGACTCGTATCCACGATGCGTTCGGTTTGTGGCCTTGCTACAGCTCGATGCGTCAGCGCTTCAGGCAGGGGCTCAGGTTTGACGGCAAGATCTGCAATTTGCTTTGCAAGCAGCCTCGACGCGCGTCTTTCAACGCCGTCCTTCAATCGCGCGTAGCTGAAATGTGCGGTCGGAGCCGATCGAAGAATGCGTTCAGTCATGGTCTGAGCAAGTTCTCTGTCCTGCTGCGCTGTGGCATGTGGCATCTGCGCAGCGCGCTGTACTTCAGGCGGCAGAAGAGGGTTCAGGCTGCCTCGTGAAGGCCATGCATCATCATCCACGCCGAGGAACCAAACGCCATCCGCAGCGATGCCGGCCGATTCCGCGGGACCGGCAATGAGCACGGGCGCATCTTCCGATTCCGAGGTGAAGAGCGTTGCGGCGAGCTCCTGATCCAGCTCGGATAAAAATTTGCGCCACTCCATGAGCTGTCCATCGAAACCAAGCGATCCGCAGGCTGCGAGTACCTGTTCCCAGCGCCGCATTGCCTGGAATTCTCCGCTCGCGAGTGCATCCTCGCCTGGCCAGCCTGTTTCGCGGAGAAGTTCCGGCACGAGCTCAGCCCACTCAAGGGGCTTTCGCACGCGGCGAGCTTCAGTCAGCAGGTGCTGGCGCGCGGCGCGCATGCGACGCGCCCAGGATTCCGGCGGCTGTGCTCCGGTTTTTTCGACGAGAAATTGATCGAGTGTCCACTGCGGACGCTGCAAATTTCTGCGGCGAATCTGACGATGAAATGCCTGTAACGCCGCACGCTCAGAAGCGCTGCCCACATAAGGTGCAGCAAAGAGCCAATCGATCTCATGTTCGTTGAGCGAGCTGTCGAGCCAGTGGAGCAGCAGAGCCGCAGTTCGTGAGATACCGATTGTGCCAAGTGGAACTCCGAGAGAGAATTCGGCGGGCACGCTTTCACGGAGAAAGGCTCGTTCAAGCTCGCCACGACGATTCTGTGTCTCCTGCGTGATTACGAGCATGCGCGTTGCTGGATTTACGTCTAGTTGCGTCCGGCACCATCGTGCGCATGCCGTTAGCTCCGTTGCTGGATCAGCGGCAGCATAGGAGCGCACGTCGGAGGCACGATCTCCGGACGCGGCCAAACTCCATTCGCCCCACGCGTTGAAGAGCCTTTCCTGCGACGGGGTGAGCCGATCAAAACCTGCGAGCAAAAGAGCCGGACGAGTTTCAACGCCGTTGAGAAGCAGGGAAGCGAGGTCGCCTGCGATTCGTTCCGCGCCGATCAGCTTCTTCGCGCGACACTCGGCGTCGAAGAGTTCCAGCCACTCGCTGAAGACGCCGGCATCCAGAGGCCATCCACGACGCGAACGCGAGTCGAGCAACTGTGGAGCATAAGCGCAGAGAAGGCCATGCGCTTTCATGCAAAGCTCGGCGAGGCGATGGAGCGGGCCAGGGAGCAGCGAGGTTTGGTGCCTGCTTGTGTGGATGAAGCCGGACCATAACGCCTGTTCCTGGCGAGCATTCAGAATCAGTATTCCTTCTGTGCGCCCGCGCTCCCACTCCTGGCGTATGAAGGATTGCCACGAAAGCACATCAGGAGCGAGCCACGCCGCAAGTCCTTCCGCGCGCCGCTGCCGGTGATAGCTTGCCAGCACTGCGCGCGCCGCGCGTTCGCTGGCGGCGACCACACGACCGCCGCTGCGCAGCCACGCATCGAGTTCCGCAGCGGTCGTGGCGTTATGCATGGTCCCCATCTCAGCGTTATACCCGCTCTGGCCACAGTGCGCCATCTGAGGAAATCGCGCCGGTTTGAACTCGTACCGGGTTGTACACTGAGGTGTGAATCGCCGACTCCTTTTCGTCGCCGCAACTGCCGCTGCAATGCTGTCTGGATGCCATTCCGGACCCAAGGCGGATGCACCCGTATCTTCCGCTTCCGCGACGCCTGGTTACAAGACTTACAAAATGCGCGGGAAGATCGTCTTTACAAATGCTTCCACCAGCGAGGTCACGGTGCAGCATGGGGCTATTGCGGGTTTTATGGACGCCATGACCATGCCGTATAAGGTCAAGGATCCGAATATCCTCTCCGAGTTGCACCCTGGGGACACGATTACGGCGGATCTGCTTGTCTCGCAGCATGATGACGCCGACATTCTTCTTGACAACATTGTTGTGGTGGCGCAGGGCAAGCCCGATTACAAACCCCAGTCGGTTTATCACGTGCCCGCAGCAGGGGATGCGGTGCCGGATTTTGCGCTCCGCAACCAGGACGGCAAGCAGATTCACCTCAGTCAGTTCCGCGGAAATCAGCTGCTGGTTACGTTTATCTACACGCGCTGCCCGCTGCCGAACTTTTGTCCGCGCGTGACCCGCAATTTTGCTGATTTGCATCGGAGGATTGCGGCAGACCCCGCGCTTGCCGGCAAGACGCACTTGCTGTGCGTGAGCTTTGACCCGGACAACGACACCCCGGCGCGGCTGCGCGCTTATGGCGCAACATACATTGGCAGCGATGCGGCTTCGGCCTTTGCGAGATGGGATTTTGCTGTGCCGGACAAGCCTACGCTGGCCAGGATGGCGCATTTCTTTGACATTGGCTTGACCAGCGAAGCCGACAGCACGATTACGCATACGCTTTCCACCACATTGATTGGCGCCGACGGCAAGGTGGAGCACTTCTATCCGGGTAACGAGTGGACGGTGGATGAGCTTTTCAAGGATGTGAAGCAGAGCCCGGCAAAGGCGTGAGGGCGCAAGCGACTATCGTGCATCCCGAGAGGCTCGGCTGAATCGAACTGATATGCTGGCGTTAATTTAACGGAGTGATTCTGAATGGCAAAGGTGACGCTCGTCTTCGCGGTACTACTTGTGGCTCTTGGATTGATTGGCTATATCGGCACTGGCAGCCAGTACGTTACGGCGCTTATCCCGGCGTGGTTTGGCCTTGCGCTTGGAGTTTTCGGCTTGCTGTCCATTAGCCCCAGTGAGGGCCGCCGCAAGCTCTTTGCGCATATCAATGTCACCATTGGTTTGGTTGGATTCATTGGCGGCGCGGTGGAAGCCATTCGCGGCTATCTTTCCGCCAAAGCGAAGGGCCTTGTGCCGGATCAGATTGCGCTTGCCTCCAAAGTCACCATGGCTGGCCTGCTTCTGGTGTACGTAATCCTCTGCGTGCGGTCATTTATTGCGGCGCGTGCAGCGCGAAAGGCATAAGATGGGCGGCCTGCGCGGAGGTGGATTGGGCGGCCTGCGGCCTGAGCGCATGCAGGGGCGGCAGTTGCGTGCCGGAGCTGTCGGCGCAGAGGCGAAGAAACCCAAGCCAAGCCTCAAGAAAATCTGGCCGCAGGCACTGGCTATCATAGCCCCGCGCAAAGGGCTGCTGCTGGGTGGCTTGGCGCTGATGGTCGTGAACCGCGTGGCGGGACTGGTGATGCCGTATACCACCAAGCCGCTGCTCGACAAGGCTTTCAATCCAGCCGGTGATCCCGGCCTGCTGCCAAAGTTCATAGCGCTTGTTTTTAGCGCGATGCTGCTGCAGGCCGTTACTTCATACGCGCTGACTCAACTGTTGTCCAAGGCGGGCCAGCGGCTGATCGCGGAGATGCGCCGTAACGTTCAAAAGCACGTTGGCCTTTTGTCGGTTGCGTACTACGACGCCAATCGCACAGGCAACCTGGTTTCGCGCATCATGACGGATGTGGAAGGTGTGCGCAACCTTGTTGGAACCGGCCTGGTGGAGTTTCTCGGCGGCCTGCTTACTGCTGTTCTCGCGTTCGTCTTCCTGCTTCACAAAAGCCCCACTGTTACGCTGACTGTTTTCGCCGCGCTGGGCGTTTTTGTTTTCATCCTGCAGTACGCTTTCAAGACCATCCGCCCTATCTTTCGCGAGCGCGGCAAGATCAATGCCGAAGTGACCGGCAGGCTTACGGAATCGCTTGGCGGCGTGCGCGTGATCAAGGGTTACCACGCGGAGGCGCGCGAGCACGAAGTCTTTGCCGGAGGCGTGGATCGCCTGCTGCAGAACGTGATGAAGTCGCTGACGCTCACCAGCGTCATGTCGTCTGCCTCTACCACAATGATGGGCCTTGTCTCGGGCGTGGTGATGTGGCTCGGCGGCCACGCGGTCATCCATGGCCAGTGGACCACCGGCGACTATTTCCAATACAACATGTTCCTTGTGTTCATGGTCGCTCCTATGATCCAGATCACGAGCATCGGAACACAGCTTACAGAAGCGTTTGCCGGGCTTGACCGCACGAATGAGATTATGTCGGAGCTTGAGGAGAACCAGTCCCCGGAGCGCACGGAAAAGATGCCGCCCATTGAAGGCAGCGTGCGCTATGAAAACGTCGAGTTCTCTTACGATCCTGAAAAGCCTGTTCTTCACGGCATCGGCTTTACTGCGGAGCCGGGAACGGTCACAGCACTGGTTGGTTCCTCCGGCTCTGGAAAATCCACCATCATCAGCCTTCTCTGCGCCTTTCATACACCTTCTGCCGGCAAGGTTTTGGTGGATGGCTACGACTTATCCAAAGTTGACCTCAACACATTTCGATCGCAGCTTGGTGTGGTTCTCCAGGATTCGTTTTTGTTCGATGGCTCCATTCGCGAGAACATCATGTTTTCCCATCCCGAGGCATCGGAGGAGCAGTTCCTGGCAGCTTGCCGAACGGCGCGCGTAGATGAGTTCGCTGAGCGCTTCCCGGAGGGCTATGACACCATTGTGGGCGAGCGCGGAGTGAAGCTCTCCGGTGGGCAGCGGCAGCGGTTATCGATCGCTCGCGCGCTCCTGGCCGAGCCGCGCATCCTGATTCTGGATGAGGCCACCAGCTCGCTCGATTCCGAGTCGGAGGCGATGATTCAGTCCGGGCTGGCTCGCCTGATGGAGGGCCGGACAACCTTCGTCATTGCGCACCGGCTCTCCACCATCCGCCGTGCCGATCAAATCCTTGTCGTGGAGCAGGGAAGGATTGTGGAGCACGGCAATCATGACGAGCTGTATGCGCTCGGCGGCCGCTACTACGACCTTTACACGCGCCAACATGGCCTTGAGGCCAATCTTTTTCTGGCTCCAGGGGAAGGTGACAAGGTCGAAGCCTGATTCCGGCAGATTGGGTACCCGAAGCACCTGTTCATCCCAGAAAAAACCACAGAACGTCGAATTCGGCGTGAAACTGCCGTCTTATTGACACCCGCCGGTTTCATTTGGAAAACTATATTTATTCATTAGGCGAAACGGGAGTTCAGAATGCGAGACGCACTTCCCCACGGCACATACAAGGTCCAGGCTCTTGACCGGGCATTTGCCGTCCTCGATCTTCTTGGCGAGAGTGACACGCCCCTCGGGCTGGCGCAAGTTGCCTCCTCGCTGCAGCTTCACAAAAGCACGGCGCATCGGTTCCTTATGGTTCTGGAGCGGCACCACATGGTGGAGCGCACGGGTAACGGCAAGTTCCGGCTGGGCCTGCGGCTCTTCGATTTCGGGAACCGGGCCATCGAGCAATACGATCTGCGGGACCGGGCGCAGCCACATCTGCGCCGTCTTGTCACGGAGACAGAGGAGACCGCACACCTCTGCATTCTGGAGCAGGCGCATGTGATTTATATCGACAAGATTGAGCCGGGGCGTTCCGTGCGCATGATTACGCGCATCGGAGCCAGTAATCCTGTGCATTGCACCTCGGTGGGGAAGGCGATTCTGGCCTTTTTGCCGGAGGAGCGCATTGCCGAGGTGATTCGGCGCACCCGCTTTGAGCGCTTTACGCATCGGACCATTGCCACGCCGGAGGCTCTGCGCGCGGAGATTGAAAAGACACGCCGCCGCGGCTACGCAGTCGATGACGAGGAGTTGGAAGAGGGGTTGCGCTGCATTGCTGTGCCAGTGCTGGATGCGCAGCGCCAGCCTGTGGCTGCGGTCAGCGTTTCGGGTCCATCCTTCCGCGTTACTGCCCAGAAACTGCCGGCAATTGCCAATCATCTTCTGCAGTGTGTGCGCGGTATTTCCGCGGACATGGGCTTCATCTCCGGCAACCGCTCCAGTCGTACGACCGCTTGGTCGGCATAGATGGCCGGGAGCTTAGGCCGCGCAGAAACGTCAACAGCGGTTGCGTTGACGCTTAATCGCAGCGGCCAAGCGTCAACTCTGTAGCTATGTGTGCTCAGGACG
>Ga0208193_1000188_pt1 | contig 41529 bp, 45 predicted proteins | sample June2015DPH_17_2_FD_184716 | JGI IMG/M metagenome (GOLD analysis project Ga0208193, IMG submission 184716) | Peatland microbial communities from SPRUCE experiment site at the Marcell Experimental Forest, Minnesota, USA - June2015DPH_17_10... | ecosystem: Environmental > Terrestrial > Soil >...
GCCTGCCGGCCGTACGCCAAGCAATCGTCGATCTCATCGTCCAACCACGACCTCAGCGATGCCCGCACTGCAGAAGACAAATCGGCGGAAAGCAGCTGCGTGAATAAATCTGCCAAAGTAGTGCTAGTGCGGTAGCCTTTTCCTGTCTTCCGGAAGGTAAATTTTTATCCGATACGGAGGGGTGGCAGAGCGGCTGATTGCATCGCGGTCAAACGCAATATGGACGCAAGTCCATCGGAGGTTCGAATCCTTTCCCCCTCCGCCAGTCTACATCACGGTCCCGGCACTAAAGCGTCAGCTATACAAAAGAAAAATCCCGCAGCGCTTAAATTCACGCTTTGCCCGGTCACGGTGCCGGATGCGGCGTCGAAACCAGTCGTGAACTCGAATGCACCGATGCCCATATCGGTCCACGGCGTCGTGGCAGTGGCTCCGGTGTTGCCTTGCCAGTACGCAAAATAAAGCAGGTCGTTCGCGACGTTCGTCGTAACCGATGGTGGTGTGCCGCCGCCGCCCGACCCTACTGCACTTGCAGGCACATTGCTTGCCCCTCCGCTGTCGAACGGGGCCGCCGCATGGATACCTTTGCTGCACCAAAGAACCGCCGTGATAAACCCGGTCGTAGCCCCATCACGGTGTAGTTCGGTCGTCCGGGACGCGGGCGAGTCAATTAAGGTCGACTGGCCGCGAAGTTGCAAGACTGTCAGAAGTGGCAAGACTACCAAGAGTATGGATCGCTTCGAGGTGCTCCTTCAGTAAGCGTTCCGTTTTTGAAAGGAGTTCCAGTCTCCGCTGTAAGAAACCAATCTGCGAATCTATTGTGCGCTCGCTGAGCCGCGCTGTTGTCTTCATTCCGCTACCCAAAATCAGATAAGAAAGCCCAGCCTCGCCACAGCGTGCCCAATGAGCCCATCGCAGTAAACTAATCAAAAGTAGGTACCGTTTTTTTGGGGGTAGATTTCCAAGATGGATCACTTAAAGGAGCGGCAAAAATACAAGTTTTCGCTGACCTTTTTGCGAGCACGTTCTGAAGTACCGAATTTTTCTATCGTCTTTCAAAAGCTCGTGAGCGACCTTCTCACTACCGACGTGAAAGCGATGTTTCTGGAGATGAAAGATCACAAATGACTGCCACGGCAGCGGTAACGTCATCGTCAACGATAGCTTTGCCAATCTCGCCTCGGCGCAGGCGTTCCTCTCGAACAACAATCTGATCAACATCATGCTGGCGGGCGGTCTAAATAACGTCCAACTAGTATTCGATGAGACCATGAGCGGTGGCGAAGGATTTAGCTTCGATTACCTTGCCACGGGCGGTGTCTCGGCTAAGCCCGCAACTTCCGGCCGCCATGGAGAGAGAATTCTTCGACCAGGCCCCTAGAACACCGGCGTGATGAAGCTGACCGATGTACTCTGACGCTGCAGATAACGTCGGAACGCGGTCATCGCCCTGAGAACCGCTCACGATAGCGACGACGCGGTTGAGTTCGTCCCGCCCAGCCTTGTTGATTGCCTCGGTTTTTGCCGTTGGATCTTTGTGAACAACGAAGAAGTTCTGCCGAGGGAATTCGAGCAGTCTCACGACAGCCGAAGGACCGTGCTCTCGATTTCCATCGTTGAAATCTATCCCGCTAGGCATTGTCGATCTGTCGGCCGGTGTTGGAGCCTCAGATGCCGAGTTGCTTTCGGAGCGGCGCGGTGAGGATCAGCTTTTTCTTGCCGACCTTCATTGATGCTATCTCGCCAGAACTAATCGCCTCGTAGATCGAGTTTCGGCCGATCGGCAGTATCTTTGACTGCAACAGCTGGCCGGGCGTGATCGTCGGCCTAGACAACAGCTCTTCAACCTCTGTCTTCGTCATTGAAAATCTCCGGCGGCTCCGACGCATAATTGCGCAAATCACTTGTCATTCGGATTAGTGTACCATGTGTACCAATGTCAACCATCTTAGTTAAATTCTGTTGAAAACTCTCATTTGGTACCTTTTTATCATCTGCGCACCGAGTTTTCTGGTTTAGCGAGGAAACATGCCCCGAAAGGCCACTGAGGGTTCCGTCCAATTCAAGTTCCGGGTCAAGGACGAGCTTCGCCAAAAATTGGAGGAGGCCGCTGAAGCCCGCGGGGTTTCACTAAATCAGGAAATTACCGAGCGTCTCGGCAACTCGTTCAACCCGCTTTGGACTGATAAAAAAAAGGACAATCCAACGGTCGACGCGATCGTCGATCTGTTGGGCCAGGTAATCTATGCGGCCGGATACAGTGCCGGCGGTAGGACCTTCTCGACCGACGGAAGGTCGACTTGGTATGACGATCCACTTGCATTCGACCAGGTTTGCAAAGCGGTCGAAGTCACCTTGCAGGCAATCAAGCCACCCGAATCGGCGTCGGCTTTCGATTTAAAGCAGCTCGGGCACCTGTTGCCACCTGACGCAGCTGAACGATTGAACCACGGTTTTGAGAACATCGGCGAAATAGCTGCGCGCGTCGTTCTTCATGAAATGACAGAAATCGTCGGCGAGCCAGAAAGTAAGATGCCTACAGAGCGAGCTGAACGCGCGCGACGGTTAAGAAGTGCGTTGGGACACGTTGCTGATCGAATTCCAAAATGACTATTGAGCTTGGCGCAGTGGACCTGTTGAAGGTTTAAAGGGGAAAAGACATGTAACCCGCAATGAAGCCAAGCTCGTTGTCGACGGCGTCGAGGAAATTGTCGGTCGGGCATGACGCCTCGGACAATCGCCCGCCGCCTTTAATATGCCTTAAACAACACAGCGATGATCACCTCACAGCTCTTGCGGGAAGCCCGGTATGATCGACGAAGAAGTTTTGGCCGCTGCCGTTATCGCCAAGCAACATGTTCACCACGCGGGATTTGCCGGCACTGCCAGGCAAATAGTTGCTGAGGGGTACTCAGCGGTGGACGCTATTCTTAGCGGACTACTTCTCAGCCGAAAGATAGAACCACCTCGTAACCATAAGTCTAAATTGGACCGCGCAAGAACGCTGTTTCCGAACGCATTTTCGTCTCGCGTCGAGCACCGCGGAAATTCAGCGGTGTACTCCGCTGGTGTAGAATGGGATAGGATCGAAAGCTTTTATCGCGAGTGGCTGGCGGCGAGGTACAGCGATTTTGGGATGGGCCACAATGACGCTGTTCAGCGATTTCACGACGCAGGCGCCGCCGTGGCTCGTGGCATAGAAACGCTCGCCCTCGAAGCCGGCGAGACCGCGGAACATTTTGATCGGCTCGTTCTAGAGAAGGCTTTCGGATTTGAGTTTAGCGCGGCGGATTTAGCTGTTGGTCAAATACACGAAAAGCGGTTTGCCGAGGCAGAGCGGCGTGACGAAATGCACGGGTCAAAGCTGGGGACCAAACTTTCTGAGACCTCAAACTTTTGCCAGCTCGCAATTGTTTCAGACGACCCCATGACGAAACAGATATTGAAAGAGGATCCGACGATAGCCGATGAGTGCGCGGACCTCTATGAGAAAGCGATCAGGCTCGTCGAATTGATTGACAAGAAAAGATCGGCCGAACTCGCTGCGAGCCCTGAATCAGATGGAAGTGAGTCATTCGTCCACGAACATGCGCCTGATTTTTTTCTGTCGATTAAGTTCCGCTTCCACGGATCAAAGACATCCGAATCCGCGGGGCGCTTCGGCAGGCTCTTTGCGGAGGCGCTCAAAGGGACTCCTGGCATTAAGTTTGACTCTCCTTAACAGCAATATCATTCGAGGCACATAACGGTCTCTATCGAGGTTTTGAATGATGCTCCAAGCCACAGCGACGCTAGGGGTTAATGCCCTGGTTTGGATCATGTCTCCAGATGACGCGGACGAGAGGCAATCGACGGGGCAAGTGCTCGCTTTCCTGGAGCCGTTCCTGCTGGCGATGCAGATCCCTTTTGTAAAGTTTGAACCGAAGACAGCAGTAGAGTTATTAGCCTTTCTCGACCAATTAGAAATTGAAGCTAAGGCAGGCTGGCGACCGATCATCCACATCGACACGCACGGTGGCGAAACGGATGGTCTGTATGTCGCTGCCTCGAAAGAGTTCATAACGTGGAAAGAGCTAACTAAACGGCTGCGTCCGATCGCCGCGCGATCTACCTGGATGGCAATCATGCTTCAAATCAGGGGAGAGGCCACAGCCGCAGTGCAGGCCGCGACGTCGCATTCCGGCACGACCCGGAGCGGCAAGCCGGGCCATGTCCAAGTCCCACCAAGGCTAGGCAACCGACGTGCCGAGCTGGGTTTCGCGTAGCCGGTCGTGCAGGCGGTGATCCTTCGCTTCGGTGAAAGACCACCATGGTTTGGACCGAATATAAGTTTGCGTGGGCTTCCTAAATGCGCCGAAAGCCCCTGCGAGACCGCTCCATGAGCGACGATCTTTGGGACCGACTACCCTCCGGTTTCCTCAAGAGCACGCCGAAAGGCTGGATGCGTCTGGACCGCAACGTAAGGCCGCTAGTCGTGGAGTTGGCCAGCGCGCAGAAATTCAAATGCGCATTCTGCGACCAAGCCAAGGGCCTCATCATCGAGCATGACCATTGGCCGGAGCGCGGCAGCGGCGACAAGCTCACCATCTACAACGTCCGGGGCCTCGCGTGCTCCCGGTGCAACTGGCATCTAGGCATGTACGAAGCCGACGCGCGAGGCGACTATCGCGGCTGGGACGATGCGTACAGCCGGCGATCGACCTCCTGACGCTCGCGCTATTCCGCACATCCAGTCGGTCCTAGTCCGACGGAGTCAGCAGGTATGAAAAGGCCCCGACGCTGATACCGGTTAAGCACAGCGCCGGGCCAAGGCGGGTTGGAATGCCTGATGTTGATCAGGCGTGGAATGGCAAGCAAATCACGTGCCAGGTGGGTGCGATGGAAGCACGGCCCCGCAGTACGCGAATACACCTACGCGAGACCGTGCCTGGCCCCGCCGCACGGCATAGAAGGGCCAAGGTGGAGCTAAAACTCGCTGTGCGACGGGCAGATGTCGCACAGACGCTTTGGAACGAAATCGCGCGGAAGGAATCGATTCAAAGACGCTGGCATTGTCGCCCCCATGTCGGCGTCGTCCCCCAAGGACAGGCCTCAGTGCGTTCCCCCACGCGCTGGGGCTGTTCTGGCCGCCGCGGATGCGATTTCCGAGAAACTAAATCGCTGGTCTGCCTACGTTACTATCCTTTCCGAACGAAAATGGGTGGGTCGGATGCAGGAATTCCTACACACGTACAACGTCGAAATATTGGGCTGTTTCGGTGTTATGTGCTTCTACCTAGCCGTCATCTCGATTCAGGATGCGATCAGGAAGGGTGCTGACAGGATCGTGTTGGCTATCACCTCGCTCGAGGTATTTCTCAGGGAAGCCGATCAGGACGATCATCCAATGTATCGCGACCCTGATCGTTAGCACCATGATCGGCGCGCACGATTAAGCTTGCGCTCGATACGGCGGCGGTGAGCTGTATGAGGATCAGATCAGCTCAACTATTGAAGAAACGACCCCGACGCGGCCGCTAGTTGCGTCGGGGCCATCTTGGGAACGTGGCGAACGCGCCAAAACCCCTAGACCTTCCCGCCGCCGTCGCCAACGCCTTCGTCGCGGACGCGCTTGCTTACTTCGACGAGCCGGATCAGATCAAACGCGACGTCATCGCGGTGAAGCAGCTCCACGCACGCAAAGAGCTACAGGGGACCGCGGGGAAAACCGCTCAGGCTTTCCGATGTGAAAACGATGTTCGCCGAGATGCGCGAACATCTAAGGCGATGAGACCGGCTCGGCGTCTCGAACGGCGTACTTCGCGATCTTAAATGGTGCACGCCCGTTTCGTCGCATCGCTGCGATGTGGATCATCGCCCATTCGGCGGGGTGCTTCGACATCGCTGCGGATTATTTGTTTTTGGAGAGCACGCCAACCGGTCCCTCTCGCGGGTTCGCTGCTCGATCGCGTCGGCGAGCGCGGAAAGCCGTAATGATGTTTCGCGGTCGAATTGGCTGCCAGCCAAGCGCCGCAGTTTGGCGACGTGATATTGGATCAGCGCAAGCCGCTCGATGTCTCCGAACATGAAAGGACGCCTTTCAACCGACCCTCACTTCACCTTCAAATTTCCCGCAGATTCCTTGCCGCGGTCGCTGACGATGTCGTAGCTGACCTTGGCGCCTTCGTTGAGACTGCTTAGGCCGGCCTTCTCGACTGCCGAGATATGGACGAACACGTCCTTGCCGCCGCCGCCGTCCGGCTGGATAAACCCGTAACCCTTTGTCGAATTGAACCACTTCACTGTGCCTGTAGCCACGTCCGCACTCCCCTTAAAAAGATCGGCCATTAGAAACCTGAACGGCGACACCGGCAAGAAAAAAGCCGCCGAGTGAGCCCGGCGGCTTCGCTTTTTCCGACCTTCGGCCGCTATGACAACTCGAGTTGGTAAAGCTCAACCACCGGCCTGATCGCGGCGTATTCTTCGCCCAACCTAAACAGTACGCCGGCAAGCGACCCGGCGCGCGAGGAGCTCGCGATTTCCTCAGCGCTGATACGGAGTGATTCGATCTGGTCAGAGTTCGTACTGTCGCCGCCGGTGTTGGACTCGAATATCTGAGCCGCCTCGACGGCATCCCAGAGAGCGCCGATCGTCGAAACGAGCGGCAGTACCGGGCACGCGGCCGCGCCCTTTGTCGATGATTGTTTCGTAGTTTTTGAAGCAGCTTTGGTCATACGAGCTCCGTTGGGGTTTGAGGGCGGCGCGCGTCATGCCCGCGCCGCTTTTAGCCGGGACGCTGCCCCTGGGCCCCGGAGAAAGCTTCCCCTCGGCTTACTTTTTCGGTAAACCTAATTTATGGCAAAGTCAATTAAGGTAAACCAAAAAAGGCCCGGACGTCCGGCTACGGGACGAGACCCCGTTTCTGCAGTTCGGCTGCCGGTTGATCTCACTGCCGACGTTGATGCGTGGGCCGAGTCGCTAGCAGTTAGCCGCTCCGAGGCAATCCGCCGCCTGGTCGAGCTCGGGCTGAAGGCGAAGAAGTGAGATTTGGGCTCAAATTTTGGTCTGCCGAGGAAGACGATCTGCTGCGGCAACAGGCTTCTGCTGGCGCACCAATAGCCGATATTGCGAGTAGGGTGGGACGCACGGAATCGGCAATACGAATGCGGGCCTATGTCTTAAGGATCTCGCTCCGGCCTGCCGGCGTGATGCGACGCCGGGTAGAGCTCGGGCTGAAAGCGAAACTACCACACTCCTGCCCAGTTCTGTCAGCTGGCGAGATCGAAGGGCGTCCGCCACGGACACAAGTTATTCACAGGCCTGTAAGAATTGAGGCCTATGATATCTCGCTGGGGAATATGCGTGATTTGGGCGGGGCATTGGAGTTATCCACATGCCGACTGGTTGGACGATAACGACGATTGAAACGGCCCTGTTTGTGGTTGCGGTGCTGGGTTTGGCCGGCGCCGGAGCGTGGGCGTCTGCTATCGGCTGACGTTTCAGTCGGCGACGATCCTGCCCTTGCCATCACATTCCTTACACGGCGGCGGATCGACCCGGACGCCCGAGCGCGTCGGTTGTTTCACCGGTGCAAGACCAGTCCCTTCACAGGCGGGGCACGCTCGCTCGATCGGTCGTCTGTGCTCTTTCATTCCAACCGATCTAGCACGCATAGTGTCGGGCCCATTGGTAGATGATCGCTCACGGGAAATGAGACGGTGCCGACGACGTTTCGGCTCGGTACTTCATCCCCAAGCAATTCTGTTTAAACAACAGCGACCGGCGATTTTCGCGCGGTATAACTGGCATCCAAGGCAAATGCCTGGAACGCCACCATTGGGAGCGCGAGCACGATGACCGCGTGCAGGGAAAACCCACTCGCGCAAAGCGCCGCTGAGGTTAGACAGGCCAGCGCACCCCCGGTGTCCCATCCGACCTCGGCGGCGAAGTGGAATCGGAATGGGCAACGCTTTGGCCTCATTGTAGATTGCGGTCATAAGCGACGGAACATAAAGCCCACTGAGGAGGGTCGTGCCGAATGCCACGGCAAGAACCGAGATCACGCTGGAGCCGCACACCACCCTCGCGATCAAAGTGGCGCCGAGGGCGGCCGCGTTGATCATGGCGGCGCGGCGCGCGTGGCCCCTGTCGATCAAGTGCCCTAGCGCCAGGCCGCTGAGGGCGCCGACGACCGCCAGCACGGCAAGCACGCCGCCATAGGCGTCGTAGCGTGAGCTAAGCGCTTGGAACACAATCATGCTCCAGGCCCACGACGAGCTGCAGAAAATCCAACCGTCGCTGCCGAGCAGCAGAATACCGCGCTTGTAAAACGCGAAGGCTCCGTCTGGTACGGTCGCAGCGACTGCTGGTTTGCTCACCTCCAGAAGAGGGACGATCGCGGCGAGTTCTATCACGGCGGCGGTACCGAACGCCGCCCATGGTCCCGCGAGCGTGAGCATGAGGCCGCCCATGGCCGGTCCCAAGGGGCCGGCAAATGCGATCACGAGTTGGCGCCAGCCGACTTGGCTGCCACGGTCGACCGCGCTGCCGACAACCGCGAACATAGCGTGGTAGGGCGCCCAATAGAATGCCTGCGCCAACGCGGCCGCCACGCAATAACCCACGAGCCAGCCGTTCAGCCCGTGAACGGCCGCCAGCAGCGGGCCCTGTGCGGCGTAAAGAAAAGTGCCGATGATCAGCGTCGACCGCAGGCCAATCAAGCGGACCGAGAGCGCGGCGGCGGGGCGAAACATCAGCCGCAATACGATGATCACGCCCAGACTAATGAATATTGCTGGTAACGAGAATCCCTGCCGCAGCAGAAATACCGCGGAGAACGCGGAGACTATGCCAGCCGCCACCTGTTGCAGCGCACTGTGAACCGCGAGCAGATTGAGATCGCGGTTGACCAATAGCGAACCGGCAAGGGAATCGAATAGCTTCTTCAAATCTCCTCACCTGCCGTATTCGCGGACACGGATCGCGCGTCACAAGCCGCATGCTATAAGATACCCCGCCCTGCGCAACCACGCTCGGTATTTCGCCGACGTCGGCATCGGCGGTCCGCGTCGCCGCAACCCATTCTGCGGCAGAGGAAATCCGCCTCGACAGGGGCAAGGTGGATGGTAAAATGCTCCGGGCACAAAGACAACCGATTGGGCGCCGCGTGTAGGGATGGCATTTCTCCTCTCGCATTACGAACACGACGTGTTCGTCAGCTATTCGCACGGCAGGCGCGAGCCTAACGGCGGCGCGCCGCTCAGAGACTGGACGTTGGAGCTGATTAACAAGGTAACGACGGACATCCCGACCGTCGATCCGGAGTTCGATTCGCTGAGCATCTGGGTTGATAGACAGCTCGACCCGACCGTCCATCTCACTCCCGAACTTCGCGCCAAGGTGACCCAATCCGCCGTCCTCATGGTGGTGATGTCGCCGCTCTATCTCATTTCGAACTGGTGCAAGGACGAACTCGAATGGTTTAAGAGCCAGGTGCAGGACCGCATGCGGGATCAAGGAATGGGACACTTTCACTCTCACAATTTAAACGCAAAAACCTAGTTTTCCGAATTTTTGCCCCGAGCGCAGGACGCTGAGGGTCGTCGCCGCCGATCGCCCAACCCCTAGCGGCTTCCCTCCGCGCCCGATCGTCTCGACACAATTCGAAATAGGCCACTGCGATTTTCAAACTAGGCCACTGGGGTCGAAACGGGCCAGTACCCCAAATCGGGTACTGAGCATGATCTCGAGACTTTAGGCGACTAACGTCCACTTTTTAGCTGATCCGACCACAGTCGCGGATTAGAGTTGCGCCACCGGGGCGGCATAGCCCGATCGCGGTTACGGATCGGCAACGGATGGGTGAAAGCTCAGCGCTCCCGGAGAGGAGCTTGTCGTGTCAAAGCCAGACCCGGAACTATTACCGCGTGTCAAACCCCCACGCTGCCCGCACTGCCTGGCGCGGATGAAGACCATCGATGTCACCGCCGGCCCTGAAGGCTTCGAGCACCGGATATTCAAGTGCTCGCTCTGCGGTCAAACCCAGGAAAGCGTCATCGTCTACGATCCGCTCCGCTCTCACGCGGTCGGCGGGACGAAGAGCGGCGAACTGAAGCCGCCAACCGCCCCGGATTCCACCCTATTACGTCTAAAACACCCGCCACACCGATGACCGACGAGTTCCAAGTTGAGTTATCGACAGCTTCATTCGCTGACCTATCGTGCACGCAGGGCGAGTTTCGCTGTCGCTAACCCGCCCCACTTCGTCATGCGGCCTTGGCGACTTTCTCCGGTCCGGCCTGCTCCATCGCCCGCATGTAGAGATCGAGCAGGCCCTCGCGCTCGTCGCGCTCTTCCTGGTCCTGCTTCCGAAGTTTGATGATCTCTTTTAGGATCTTAACGTCAAACCCTTCGCCTTTTGCCTCCGCAAACACTTCCTTCTTCTGCTCGTTCAACTCCTGTAGTTCGGTGTCCAGATTTTCGATCCGTTCGACAAACGCGCGAATCTTGCCGCCGGGAATGGTCACGTCAGACATAATTCCTCCCTGATAAATGGAAGCGCGAAAATGCTCGCAAAAAAATAACCAATGGGTTAACCCAGCCAGCTAGACCGAAAGGTGATTAACGGCCAACCGGTGTTTACTTCGGTCGAACGGCGAGCAGGTATGGCGTTCAAGTCACCGGCGGTTTAGGTCGGCGCCAACTCGCCGCGCAAACGTCGTTTCTCGCCCGTGTTCGCACGGCTGCGGCCGGCTCGAGGAGGGTCACGCCTTGGTCATCGTACACCCTGGGCTCGAATGGCGGGTCATCGATCTTGACGACATTCAACGTCCCGTCCGGCAACATTCCTATCGGCTCATTAGCCAGACCGATCGCTCTACTATTTTTTCGTAGCATTGGAAGATTCCTTTCAGAGACATCTCGTCCAAAGCGCGCGCTAGGGCGCGCTCTTGACGGCTCGACACTGTGATCTTTCATCGTTCATCTCCTGTTTTGGCACTCCTCTACACCTTACCTCCGGGCCTAACCTTCAGTTCAGAGCCGGAGCGGGGCACAGCTTCGCCTTTCGACGAAGCTGATGACTCCTAACCTTTCAGACGAGGCCCTCGGAGACACATGCGGATCGAGGCAACCTCATGAGGTTAGGCCGGGGTCATGCTGTCGGCCTTTACGCCCCGCTTATTGACGCGGAACCATCTCGACGCCGATCCGCCGGCGGCGAGACTGTCTGCAGGTCGGCGCATACCGGAGCCTGTTCCTGATGCGCGCTCGCGCACCTTCTTGCCGATGCCATTCGACAATTGCCACGCCGGTCTATGTCCCGGAGATCGGCCCTTCTGCGGGCTGGCTATGCCCGCACGCCCGTTTCGGCGCGCGAGTCTTGACGCGTGCCGTTCAGGTGGTGTCGGAGGCCTCCTTGCCATGACAAACGGCGTCGGGAGTGATTTTGCTGTAATCGACCTCCTGCGCGCAGTTAGTCGAAACGCTCCCGGTGATCCGCCCGGGGGCGTTTTGCTTTTCAGGGAACCACTCCGGCAGCCCTTCCAGGGTGGCTCGGGCACCGGCATCGATCGTGCCAGCGTGTTCGTCGCAGACGCGGATTAGCGCGTTTCTGGTGCGGTAATAGCTCCGACCCCGCCAAACGTCCCTCGCGACCGTTTCTGCGCGATTACGGTACTGAAGAATCCATTGGATCCCATGGCGACATGCGATGACGCGCCAGCGGCCGTTCAAGGTGACTAATACGGGATAGTCGTCTGAAGACTCGGAACTCATGCGCCGGAACCGATGCGCCCGGCCTCTGTCGGTGAGCCAACACTCGAAATAGCGTTTACGACGCAATCACGCCACTTAGCCCGGTGAGCCTGCTCATCTGATTGATCTTGGCTGAGATGCCCGTTCTGCTGGGATCGCCACGCCCGACTGTTCCAATCCGCCTTGCCCGCATCGGAAACAAGCCGGGAAATCGCCGCCTGCCTGCCACGAACTTGCCCGGCGACTCGGTGACGCCAACAACGCTGGCCCTGGGGAGGATCAGAGCGTGAGCGTTCTATGTACAAAGCGTCAAAACGTTACCTTGCGGCAAGCGTCAGCGCATTGACCCTTGCGATCATGTTTATGTTGTTGGCGATAGCCGCCTGGAGTATCGCGCCGGAGGTTGCGGCGGATACGTCCGAGGTCACCGTGGAATTGAAGAAGTCGCTGCCGCCGTGAGGTGCGCGTTGCCCCACCGAGCATTAATGATCTGATCGGCTTCTGAACGGAAGTCGACTGCGCGCGCCAGGCGCTCCCGGTTCTTCAGCGAGATCGGAGCTCGCCGCCCAGCGCGACAAGTTCGCAACAAATTGCGTTGCCTTATCCGTCTTGCAGGAAGGCCGCGCAAGTGCGAACATCCGTACCAATTGATGGGGAATCCCGCTTAAATTGCCTTGCTGAGAAATATGATTGGAGGGAGGGATTGTTTCGTGAGCACCCAGGGAACGGGAAATAATTCGGCCGCACCTTCGAAAGGTTCTCGACTTCAAGGCATGCTGCTGTTGATCGTGGGGCTCGTCATCGGATATTTTTCCATCGTCATTCCCCTGCAGGAAGCTTACAGCAAAGCTCCCAAAATATCCTTGTACTTCAAGTTCGCGTTTCTATCGCCGGCACTTAATATTACTGGGCATTCTGGTTATCATAGTTCCGAGCACGCTAACCGACCAATCGTTCATGACGAGGGGTCACAACAAGTTAAGCGTCGCGGGCTGGGCGTTGGTGGTCGTCTTGCTGATCATTGGATTTGGCACATACTATTTGCTCGATCAGCAAATCAATTCGCTGGGCTATAAGTAACGCTCTTTGAAAAATAACCTGGCCGCGCAGCTTGCCCTCTCGAAGTGCCCGCATGTTCGGGCTCGCGTTCAGAAGACCGGCACCGTGACGTAGTGAGCAGCGGCTCGGAAGAGCCAGAAGCCACGTTCCATGAAGCGTTGAACGTTAGCTCACTGTCCCCGTCACCTCCTGACGTGGCGCTTTTTTATCTCAGCCCGCCTGTGGGCGTGGCGCGTATCGCGGTGTCGCACCTGAGGCGTGCTCCCCTCCCATCTCCCTTCGGAGTCACGTCCCTGCAACTGGCCGTTCTTGAACGCGAGATCGAGCTCCATCGCGTCCTGCGCTGACGCGATCGAGGGAGCGGCGATCCAAAGCAACAAGACGGCAAGTAACCGGGTCGGAGCAGGACGCGGGCAGGAGGTCATGGGTTATCATCCCCTGAAGCCGGACTCGAAACCGTCCAACGGTCGCGCTGCCACGCTGACGGCCGCCACGGCGCTTTTTAGAGTTATTCCCGGAACGCATCATCGGGCCGCAGGCGGGATTGGCTGTCCCGAAACAAAACAGGCCGCCCTTTCGAGCGAGCCTGCCGCGAAGAGCTCCCCGGGCCTGAGTACGAAGAACTCGAGGGCCGATTACTTCGACATGCTGTCGTTCTTCTTCATCATCATGCCGTCGTCCTTCTTCATCATGGCGCCGTCATCTTTCTTCATGCCATCCTTGGACATGGTGTCCTTTTTCTTACCGTCGTCCTTGGACATGGTGTCTTTCTTCATCATTCCGTCATCCTTCTTCATCGCGTCCTGGGCGAAGGCGACGGGAGCAAGCGCCAAGCTGAGCGAAAGCGCCGCAGCCGAAATTCCAAAGGCGATACGGGTGCTGATGGTCATTGATAGGATCCTTTTAAAGACTGAAAACCGTTTATGATCGGCGGCATGGGCCGCTATCTTAACGACGATCCCGCAACCGCCTTCGTTACGCGGCATTGAAAAAAGTTTTGCCTTATGACAGGCATACGCGGGCTAGGGATGGCCTTCAGATCGTAAAAATTGAAATAACCGGCTGTCCCCAGCAATTTTGCCACAGTTTGCGACGCACCAGTATGGCGCCTACCCGTCTCAGACTTTTCGATAACAGCCATCGGGAATATGGACGGGCTAGGATGCGCTATAAGCATCGTCCGCCGTAAGCTCCATCTGGAATATCCCGAGAAATTCGCCGAGCCACCGCCCAGGGAGGGTTAACATGTACACGCGTCGCCACATCCTTGCATCCACAATTGCCGCGCCTGCCATCCTGCGCTTCGGGATCGGCCCGGCCCATGCCGCCACCACCTTGAAAATCTCGCATCAATTTCCAGGCGGGACGATCGACAAAGGCGATTTCCGCGACCGGTTGTGCCGTGTTTTCGCGGCCGAACTGGCTAAACGTACGGGCGGTGAGATCACGGCCGAAATCTACCCGAACTCTTCGCTGGTCAAGACCAATGCGCAATTCTCGGCAATGCGAAAGGGCGCCCTCGATATCAGCCTTTACCCCCTGCCCTATGCCGGCGGCGAATTGCCGGAGACCAATATTGCGCTGATGCCGGGCCTCGTCTCGACCTACGACCAGGGCATGAACTGGAAAAAGAATCCGGTCGGCAAGACGCTGACGGATTTCCTTGCCGACAAGGGCATCATCATCCTGAGTTGGGTTTGGCAGGCCGGCGGCGTCGCCAGCCGTTCGCGCTCGCTGGTAGTCCCGGAAGACGCCAAGGGCCTGAAGGTCCGCGGCGGTTCGCGGGAAATGGACATGGTGCTTCAGACCGCAGGCGCGGCCGTCCTGTCGGTGCCGTCAAACGACCTTTACGCTGCCATGCAAACCGGCGCCTGCGACGCCGGCATTACCTCCTCGACCAGCCTGATTTCCTTCCGGCTCGAAGAGGTCGCAAAATCGCTGACCTCAGGCGCGAAATCGTCCTACTGGTTCATGCTGGAGCCGCTGTTGATGTCGAAATCGATTTTCGACGGCCTGCCCAAAAATCACCAAGACACGATTCTTGCCCTTGGTCTGGAAATGGAGGCCTTCGGCCGCAAGGGCGCACAGGAGGACGATGCAGAGGTCGCAAAGGTCTATAGCAAGGCCGGCGCCAAGGTCAGCGAGTTGGATGCGGCAACCGTCAACAAGTGGCGCGACATCGCCCGCGATACGGCATGGAAAGACTACGGTGCCAAGACCGCGACATCAGCCCAGTTGCTGAAACTCGCATCCGACGTCACCGCGTGATGCACGGTCCGCTTCCGGATCGGATTACCCCTCCCGTCGCCGCGACGAGCCCTGCTCCCGTCGCGGCGATCGAACGCATGATGGCCTGGTGCAACCAGGTCATCGTCGTTCTCGCCGCCGTCGCGATGATCGCGGCATGCGTTATCCTCAGCTACAGCGTGCTGGGCCGCGCGTTGTTCCAGAGTCCGAACTATTGGCAAGACGAGGCTGCGGTGTTTCTTCTGGTCGGCGCCACTTTCATGTCGTCGGCCTGGGTCCAGCAGCAACGCGGTCATATCGGCATTGAAGCCTTTGTCGGACTGCTGTCGCCGCTCGCCAACCGTATCCGCCTGTGGCTGGTCGATGTCGCAAGCTTTGCGTTCTGTACGTTCTTTGCCTGGAAATCCTGGACGCTGGCCTATGAGGCCTGGGACGACGGCCAGGTATCGAACTCGATGTGGTCGCCACCGCTCGACGTTCCTTACGGCCTGATGGCGCTCGGCATGACACTGTTGTGCGCCCAGATCCTGCTGCAGATCATCGCACCGATTGCCGGAGCCGTTCGCCGATGACCGTCGTCGGAATTGGTATTTCCTACGGGCTCGCAACGCTGTTTGCGATGTTTTCCGGCATGCCGATCGCATTCGCGCTCGGCGCCGTTGCCGTCGTGTTCATGGGCATCTACATGCCGGCGGCCTCGCTAGATACCGTGACCGAGAACGTCTACGAGGAAATGGCCTCGATCACACTGCTGTCGATCCCGCTCTTCATCCTCAAGGGCGCCGCGATCGGCAAGTCCCGCGCGGGCCAGGATCTCTATTCCGCGATCCATGCCTGGCTGCACCGCGTCCCCGGCGGCCTGGGCGTCGCCAATGTATTCGCCTGCGCTCTATTCGCCGCGATGGCAGGATCCTCGCCCGCTACCTGCTCAGCCATCGGTTCGGCCGGGATTCCCGAGATGCGCAAGCGCGGTTATTCCGGCGGGTTTGCGGCCGGCATCATTGCTGCCGGCGGCACGCTCGGCATCCTGCTGCCGCCCTCGATCACCATGATCCTGTTTGCCGTCGCCGCCGAAAAATCCCTCGGACGGCTGTTTCTCGCCGGCATCGGCCCAGGCCTGCTGCTGGTAACCCTGTTCGGCGTCTATGCGGTGATCCGTTTCCGCAAGGAGTATGCGGCCGCGAGCGCAGCCTTTGAGGCGACCGGCGCAACCTCGGCGATTCTGACCCGAGAAGAGTTCACCATGGCCGAGCGCTTCAGTTCGCTGCCGCGGGTTCTCCCGTTCGTGCTGCTATTGACCGGTGTGATGATCGCGTTGTACGGCGGCTACGCCACGCCCTCGGAGACCGCCGGCCTTGGCGGTCTGCTGGCGCTGGTGCTGATCGCCCTGATCTATAGCGTTTGGCGGCCATCCGACCTCGCCCCGATCCTCAAATCGACAATCCGCGAATCGACGATGCTGATGCTGATCATCGGCATGTCGCTGCTCTATTCCTACGTGATGAGCTATCTGCACATTTCGCAGTCGGCCGCCGAATCCATCGTCGCGATGCACCTGCCGCGCTGGGAATTGCTGTTGGCTATTCTGGTCATGGTCGTGGTGCTCGGCTTCTTCCTGCCGCCGGTGTCGATCATCCTGATGACGGCGCCGATCATCCTGCCGCCGCTTCGGGCCGTTAATTTCGATATCATCTGGTTCGGCATCGTCATGACCATCGTGATGGAGATGGGACTTATTCATCCGCCAGTCGGCCTGAATATATTCGTCATCCGAAATGTCGCCCCTGACATTCCACTCCGCGACGTCATCTTCGGCACCTTGCCGTTCGTACTTTTGATGATGCTGGCGGTGCTGGTACTCTGCTTCGTGCCGGAGATCGCGACCGGGCTGCCTGATCTCGTGATGGGGCCGGACGCAAGCAGATGAGCTGATAGCAACGAGTGGAGATTTCTGCTCGCTACTCCCTATTCGCCATTCGCCCTTCTCTTCTTCGCATTCAGCGCTGCTACGACCCGGCTCACCGGCGGCCGGCCAATGAGCCTGCTAACCTCGTTGGTCGCCTGAAGCAGCTTTTCCATGTCGACGCCGGTGACGATACCCAAGCCATCGAGCATATAGACGACGTCCTCAGTGGCGACATTGCCGGTGGCGCCCGGCGCGTAAGGGCATCCGCCAAGACCTCCGGCGGCGGAATCGATCACGCGCGCGCCCTCCTCCATGCCGGCATAGAGATTGGCGAGCGCCTGCCCATAGGTGTCATGAAAGTGCATCGCCAGATGGGCCATTGGCACGTGACCCGCCACGGCGCGCAACAACTCGCGCGCTTTCTTTGGCGTGCCCACTCCGATTGTGTCGCCGAGCGAAACCTCATAGCAGCCGTGGTCCCAAAGGATTTTGGCAACGTCGACCACCGCCTGTGGCTTGATCTCGCCATCAAAGGGACAGCCGAGAACGCAAGAGATATAACCGCGCACCTTCACCCCGTCGGCGCGCGCCCGCGCGATCACGGGCTTGAAGCGCTCGATGGATTCGGCGACCGAGCAGTTGATGTTGGCGCGTGAAAATCCCTCGGAAGCCGAACCGAACACAGCAATGACTTTGGCACCGGCGGCACGGGCGGCCTCATAGCCCTTCTCGTTGGGCACCAGCACGTGAAATTCACCATCCGTATGGCGGCTAACGCGCCGCAATACCTCGTCCGAACCGACCATCTGCGGAATGGCTTTCGGCGATACAAAGGCGCCGACCTCGACCGTGTGCAATCCAGCGCCGAGCAGAGCTTCGATAAACGCGACGCGCGCCTGAATGCTGAGCGGCGTCCTCTCGTTCTGAAGGCCGTCGCGCGGGCCGACTTCGACGATGCGTACCTGATCGCTTGTCGCCATTATGCGCCCGCCGGTTCAATCTCGGCCAACTCAACACCCTCGCCGACAATATCGCCAACCTTGCATTTGATGGCCTTCAGCACGCCCGCGAACGGCGCCCGCAGCGTCTGCTCCATCTTCATCACTTCCAGCGTCAGGATCGGCGCACCCTTCTCCAGCTTCGCCCCAACCTCCGCCAGCAACGCCACGACCGTTCCCGGCAGGGGCGCAACAATCCGGTCCTCGCCGACCTGCTCTTCTGCGTCGCCGCCAAAGGGATCAACCCAATGCAATTCGAAGCGGCCATTGCGCGTCCGCAAATAAAGCTCATGGCCCTCGACGATCGCCACGACCTGCGATTTGATCCCGTGCAACGTGAGATCGACAACTCCAGAGGCACCGGGCACGGCGTCAAAGCCGATTTCGCGCTCACCAATCGTGAGCGTCGCGGGACCCTTGCCGTAATGCAGCGTGACCTTTTGCTCGCTTCCCTGACTCTGCCGGAACGTAAACACCCGCTGACGCCGGCCAACCGGCATCCAGCCGGCCGTTCTCCACGGCGACGTCTTCTGTGCCTCGGTCGCTTTGGCCTCCTCATGAAGGATCGCGGCAACGGCCGCGCCAAATTCGAGATCGTGCGGCGGCTTCGAGTTGGCCGTGAGTTGCTTCAGTTCGCGTTCGATAAAGCCGGTATCGATCGCGTTCGCCCGCACCGCGGGATGGCTGACCAGAGCGGCGAGGAAGGGAATGTTGGTGACGACGCCGCGCACGTCGGATTCCTCAAGCGCGTGATTGAGGCAATCGATGGCGATATCGCGCGTCGGCGCCCAGGTGATCACCTTGGCCAGCATCGCATCGTAATGCGGCGAGACCGTATCGCGCTCGCGATAACCGGCATCGATGCGCAAACCCGCCGATGGCTCCGGTAAATTCCAGCTTCGTATCGTGCCGACCGAGGGCATGAAGTTCTTGTCGGGATTTTCCGCATAAACCCGCGCCTCGATTGCGTGGCCATTCAGCGTGATCTGATCCTGCGTCATCGACAGCTTCTCGCCCGAAGCTACCCGCAATTGCCACTCCACGAGGTCAATACCCGTGATCAGTTCGGTGACGGGATGCTCGACTTGCAGCCGCGTGTTCATCTCGATGAAGAACACGTCCTTGCCGTTGGAGACGAATTCGATCGTACCGGCTCCGACATAGCTGACCGCTGAGGCGGCTTTGCGTGCGGCGGCGCAGACGGCATCCCGCTGGGCAGCATCAAGCGTCGGCGACGGCGCCTCCTCGATCACCTTCTGGTGGCGGCGTTGAAGCGTGCATTCACGCTCAAATAGCGACAGCAAATTGCCGTGGCTGTCGCCGATCACCTGCACCTCGATATGACGCGGGTTTTCGACGAGCTTTTCGATCAGCATGCGATCGTCGCCGAAAGCTGCCTTGGCTTCGCGCTTGGCACTCTCGACTGAAGCCGCCAGCTCATTCGCCGCGCGTACGATGCGCATGCCGCGGCCGCCGCCACCAGCGGAAGCCTTCACCAGCACCGGAAAGCCGATTTTCGCCGCCGCCTTGGTCAGCGTCGCGTCATCCTGCGCTTCGCCGTGATAGCCAGGCACCAGCGGCACACCAGCTTTTTCCATCAGTTGTTTGGAACCCGATTTCGAGCCCATCGCCTGCATCATCTCGGCCGTCGGACCAACAAAGACCAACCCCGCATCAAGACAGGCTTTGGCGAAATCGGCATTCTCCGACAAGAAGCCGTAGCCTGGATGAATGGCCTCAGCGCCGCTCTTGCGCGCCGCCTCGATCACCCGCTCGATATTGAGGTAGCTGTCGCGCGCGCGCGCCGGGCCAAGCAGCACGGCTTCATCGGCGAAAGCCACATGCATGGCGCCACGGTCGGCCTCGGAATAGACGGCCACGGTCCGCAGACCCATCGCCCTGGCGGTACGGATCACGCGGACGGCGATCTCGCCGCGGTTGGCGATCAGGAGCGTGTGAAATCGCCGGTAGAGTTTTGACCGGTCCATCATCACATCCTGAACAAGCCGAAACGCGTCGGTTCGATCGGCGCATTGGTTGCGGCCGAAAGACCAAGCCCGAGCACGAGCCTGGTATCGGCGGGATCGATCACGCCATCGTCCCAGAGCCGCGCGGTGGCGTAATAGGGGCTACCCTGCTTCTCATATTGCGCGCGGATCGGCGCCTGGAATTTTTCTTCTTCCTCCGCGGACCAGGTCTCGCCCTTGGCCTCGATGTTGTCGCGCCGGACCTGGCTCAAGACCATCGACGCCTGCTCGCCGCCCATGACCGAGATCCGTGCATTCGGCCACATCCAAAGGAAGCGCGGACTATAGGCACGTCCACACATGCCGTAATTTCCGGCGCCGTAGGAGCCGCCGATCACAACGGTGAATTTCGGCACATTGGCCGTCGCAACCGCCGTCACCAGCTTGGCGCCGTCGCGCGCGATACCGCCGGCTTCGTATTTCTTGCCGACCATGAAGCCGGTGATGTTCTGGAGAAACACCAGCGGAATATTTCGCTGGCAGCACAACTCGATGAAATGGGCACCCTTCAACGAACTCTCGCTGAACAGAATGCCGTTATTGGCGATGATGCCGACCGGATAACCCCAGATACGCGCGAAGCCGCAAACCAGCGTCTGGCCGTAGAGCTTCTTGAATTCGTCGAACTCCGAACCATCGACCAGTCGCGCAATGATATCGCGGACGTCGAAGGGCTTGCGTCCGTCGGCGGAGACCACGCCATAGATCTCTTCCGCCGCAAACAACGGCTCGCGCGGCTCGCGCATGTTCAGAGACGTCCGCATTGGCGGTTTCAACGTACCGACGATCCGCCGCGCAATCCCGATCGCATGCGAATCGTTTTGCGCGTAGTGATCGGTGACGCCCGACTGCCGTGAATGGACGTCGGCGCCGCCCAATTCTTCGGCCGTAACCACCTCGCCGGTGGCGGCCTTCACGAGCGGCGGCCCGCCGAGAAAAATCGTGCCCTGATTGCGCACGATGATGCTCTCATCCGACATCGCCGGTACATAGGCGCCGCCGGCCGTGCACGAGCCCATCACGATTGCGATCTGGGGAATGCCGAGCGCCGACATCTGCGCCTGATTATAGAAGATGCGGCCGAAATGCCGTTCGTCGGGAAAAATCTCGTCTTGCTGAGGCAAAAACGCGCCGCCAGAATCGACCATATAGATGCAGGGCAGATTGTTCTGCCGGGCGACATCCTGTGCCCGCAGATGCTTCTTCACCGTCATCGGGTAATAGGTGCCGCCCTTGATGGTGGCGTCGTTGGCGACGACCACACATTCGCGCCCCGAGATCCGTCCCACCCCCGTGACGATGCTCGCCGAATGCACATCGCCACCATAGAGGTCGTGCGCAGCCAGCGGCGACAGTTCGAGAAAGGCGGTGCCCGGATCGATCAGGAGATCGACGCGCTCTCGCGCCAGCATCTTGCCCCGAGAGGTGTGCCTGACGCGCGAGGCCTCGCCGCCACCACCGGCCACTTGATTGAGCTTGTGGCGGAGATCCGAGACCAGCGTCCGCATCGCCTCCGCATTGCGGGCGAAGTCGGAAGAGGCGGGATCAATATTGGACGAGAGCGGCATGACTTCAGCAAGCTTTATGGTGCGCCGCAATCTGTGCAGCAGAGCGTACTATCGTGTCATCGCATCGCCGGCCCGCGCAACCTGAGAAAAGAGACCCTCAACTGAATTGGCAAGAAACTCTTTTAAATCAGTATCTTAATACCATATTTTGAAGTCTTGCAGGCGCTTGCGAAATTCCTTTCGACGGGGATCCAGTTTTCAATGGGTCTAAATCAGTGGGTCCAAGGCTCGCCGCGGCGGAATGCAAAATTGTCGGCGTAGGCCACCTGCCGGTGCGCGGAGTCTTTCGGTTCAAATACCTGGTAAGCGATACCCTCGCGCTCGCAATAGGCCACCGCTTCTTCTTTGGTCTCGAAGCGAATCGTGACCTGCTGTTTCATGTCACCCGAACTGGTCCAGCCCATCAGAGGCTCCACGAACCGCGGCTGTTCCGGCTCATAGTCGAGCTGCCAGTCCTTCGTCTTGGCCCTCCCGGATTGCATCGCGTTTTTGGCGGGCTTAAAAATGCGGGCGGTCATGGAGGGTCAACTCTCTCAAGGAATGGGCAGAGCCAATCGAAACAGCCGGGATCATCGAAATTTCAGTCCCGAACCTGAATCGCTGATTCTCCGACCTGTGATGAAACATCTGCCAAAATGGTATATTCATTATGGCGTCCGGTGACAATCTTGCCGGGCACCAAGACTGATGCCCCGCTGCCTTCATCTCGACGAACGCCTCACGAAAACGGTCCCCATGAAAATCAATGCCACCCTGCCGGAAAAAGGCCGAGACCTCCGGCTTGATCTGTTCCGCGGGATCGCCAACTGGGCGATCTTTCTGGATCATATTCCAGACAATGTCGTGAACTGGATCACGACCAGGAACTACGGCTTTAGCGATGCGGCCGACCTTTTCGTATTCATCTCGGGCTATACGGCCTCCTTCGTCTATGCGCGGATGATGCTGGAGCGCGGCTTTATCGTCGGCGCCACCCGTTTGACCAAACGGGTCTGGCAGCTCTACGTCGCGCACATCATTCTGTTTGTGATCTATATCGCCTCGATCAGCTATCTGGCGTTGCGCTTCGGCGATTCCGAGATCATCAACGAGTTTAACGTCGCAGGCCTCGTCGATCAGGCAACAGAGACGCTGCGCCAGGGTTTGATGCTCAAATTCAAACCGGTCAATCTGGACGTTTTGCCGCTCTACATCGTGCTGATGGGCTTCTTTCCGCCGGTCCTCTGGATCACGCTGCGTCAGCCAAATCTGACGATGCTCGCCTCCGTTGTGCTGTGGCTTGCCGCAAGACATTTCGGATGGAATTTTCAGGCCTATCCTGGCGGTACCTGGTATTTCAATCCGTATTGCTGGCAGGTGCTGTTCGTGTTCGGCTCGTGGTGCGCCCTTGGCGGCGCCAGGAAAAACCGCTGGCTGATCGATTCTCCGATCACGCTCTATGTTTGCTTCGCCTACCTCCTGTTTGCGATGGTCATGACCATGGCAGGCAAGTTTCCCGATTTCGGCGCCCTTTTTCCGGACTGGCTGTTCTCCACCTTCAACCCGAACGATAAGACCAATCTCGCGCCTTATCGCTTCCTGCATTTTGTCGTGATCGTCATTATCGTCATCCGCTTCCTGCCCAAAGACTGGCCGGGGCTGGAATGGAAAATCTTCGACCCTCTGATCGTCTGCGGCCAGCAATCGCTGGCTGTGTTCTGCGTCGGCGTCTTCCTGTCCTTTGTCGGACATTTCGAGTTGATGATGAGTTCGGGTTCGCTGTTCGCTCAACTTTTTGTCAGCGTGACCGGAATAGCGATCATGACCGTTGTCGCCTACTACATCTCATGGTCAAAGCGACAGGATAAGCCGCTCAAGACGGCGGCGAAACCGGCCTGACAGCCAAATCAACGCGCTCTATTTGTCGGACTTTTCCCGGGGCTTTGGCGCGACCAACTGTCCGCGTGAGGAAAAACCCTCCCATTCGGTGCTCCACCCGACTTTGGGGGCGTGGCCCTTCTTTCCCTGAAGTGAAAACGCAGCGCCCTGCGGGTCGACACAATGGGCGACCCAGGACCCGCCGGGTAATTCTACATCGTTCAACGAAGCCTGGCCGCCTCCTGCCCTTACGCGCTCCGCCGCCGCATCCAGGTCGTCCACATTGAAATAGAGGAGCCAGAACGGCGGCGCGCCTTCGGTGGGGTTCTTGAACGCGCCGGCGATGGCCTGCCCGCCGGCGGATAATGAAACATAAGTATCCGTCAGATGATTCTCTGTGTCCGCCTTCTGCCAACCAAAGAGCTCACAGTAGAATGCAGTCTCCTTGTCCAGATCGGCTGCAAACAGCTCGTGCCAGCCGATGCGACCAAGCTTGCCGGTATCGGTCGATTGCTGCGTTGCCGGGCGGTCGATCACCCCGAACGTTGCGGTCTGGGGATCGGCCACAACCGAAATCCGGCCAATATTGGTATCGGTAGGCGGTACATACACCGCGCCGCCAAGGCGTTTGATCCGATCAGCCGCGGCGTGCACATCCCTGACGCCGACATACCCCATCCATCTCGGCATCGCGCCCATCTTCTGGCCCTCTACCGGCAACTCCATCAGACCAGCCGTCAGGACCTCACCTGCCGTGAATAGCGTATAAGGCAGCCGTGACGTCGAATCTGCCTTGGTGCCCCAACCAACAACGTCGCTGTAGAAGCTAGCTGCCGACGTCACGTCGGTGGTTATCAACTCATACCAAGTGAAATATCCGGGATCGTTGGCCAAGTCGGCTTCTCCGTTCGCGCCTGCAAAATCTGAAAGCGCCGGCTCAGCCGTAATGGCCGCTCGATACCGATGCAAGGAGTAGCGCAGCAAAGTCACTCGGTAGACAAGTGGACATAGCTCGACGGCCCGGTTCGCCGATCCCTGGATATATGCTGATGTTGCTCTGCACTCGACGTGAGAATTTCGAGGACGGGCGCCGGTTTTTCCAATACCGGGAATGATGAATGGAGCATGAATAAATCGCGATTTAGGGGCCATTCATCAATGTGAAATCTTTGCCATTCAAGGGCTTTCGAGGCTTCGTGAACCTTCCTCAGCTTGCGGGCGACCTACCCATGCAGTAAAGTTGTTCTACTCGAACCGCTTGCGAGAAAATGGAGGATTCGAATAATGGCACGACAGAAAAAATCTTCGAAGCGCGTTAAGGCCGCACTACCGGCCTTGGGCGCTGCCGGCTTGACTTTTTCGATGGTAGGCGGCGCGGCGGCAGCAACTGTGCCGGCTAACGACGCAACTCAAACGAACTATGCGCCCAATCACCAGATCACGCTCGGCGAAGAAGAAATCGCTGACGTCAGCCTGGCGACGTTCTATGTCTTTGACAAAGAGAACGCGGCTGCGGCGAAGGATGGCAACATTCAGCTCGCCCGTGGTTGCGGCTGCCGTGGATGCGGCGGTCGTGGTTGCGGTGGTCGTGGATGCCGTGGCTGTGGCCGCGGATGCGGTTGCGGCGTTGGCTGGGGTGGTTGCTGCGCATCCTGGGGCGGCTGCCGCTGGTGCTAAGCGAGGCTATATGCCTGCGTGATTGACGCCAATAATCATGGCCGGGTTCGACACCGTCGACCCGGCCTATTCATGTGTGGTTTCGGTGTCGTCGCATCGCCTATGCCAGCGTCACGATCACGCCGAATTTCTCCCTCACCGACAAACCTCCGCACGCCGATTGGATCAAGGGCACTCCGGATCCGAGAGAAACTTGCATTTGCAAGCGGGCGTCGCCAGCAAGCTTCGTGTGCTAAATCATGAAAGCCAAACGCAAGACCGCTCCAGCCAAGGCCAAGCGGAAGGCAGGCCCGGCCCGCCGTGCCGCCAAGGACATCGCGCAATTCGCGCCGAATTTCACGGTCTACGTGCTGCCGCCGGATCAGGTCTGTCTATATTCGGAAGATCGAAAATTCTTTCTGCACGGCGAACTCTATTGCGCACTGGCCACCGCCATCGGCAAAGGTGGTAAAAGCCTGCAGCAACTTGTCGCTGAACTCGGGAAACGCTTTCCGCCGGATAAAGTCGAGGAAGCGCTCAAGCGCCTGATCGAGCGCCAATACATCGTCGAGGCCTCGCTTACGTCAAACAGCGTTCTGGCCGGCTATTGGGCGAGCCTTGGCATGCCTCCCGGCATGGCCGAGCAAAATCTTGCGAATTGCCGCGTACGCGTTGAATCAATTGACGTCCACGGCGCCAAGGAATTCACCAAGGCTCTCACCGAGCTTGGCGTTCGCGTCGTCGCCGGTCGCGCGGCCGATCTAACGATCACGCTCGCCAATGACTATCTCGAGCGGCGCCTTGCCGAGCTTAACAAACAACGCCTGTCGGACGGCACGCTTTGGTTGCTGGCGCAGCCCTCTGGCGCTTTTCCGCTGGTTGGGCCGGTGTTCAATCCGGGCAAGGGTCCATGCTGGACCTGCTTGTTCGATCGCATGATCCGAAACCGCGAGGTCAAGGGATTTCTCGAGCGCGCAGATGCGCATGTTGTCTCCCCGTCGCCGCTGGTGCGCAACCCGCTGGGTCAAGGTGCGATCCCATTCGCCGCCCTTGAAATCGCAAAGGCCATCGCCAGCGGTTTTCGTACCGACCTGAATAATCACATCGTCAGCCATGATTTGCTGGGGTCGACAACCGTCAAGCACTACGTGGCGCATCGCCCACAATGCCCGAGCTGCGGCAGCAAGAAGTTGCGCGACCCGCGCCGTGCGCCGAAGCCCGTCGAGCTCGGGCCCGGGCTCAAACTGACAATGACGAGCGGAGGATTCCGCACCGTGTCGTCGCGCGCGACAGTGGCGCGCTTCCGCAAGCATGTCAGCCCGCTCACGGGCGTCGTCAAGAAACTGGAACGGATCGAGGCCGACCTGCCGTTGAACACGAATTATTTCGCGGACCACAATTTTTCCGGACCGGCGATGAGTGTCGACGCGCTCAGGGAGGGGCTGACGGGTGGAAGCTTCGGCAAGGGCTCCACCGCCGAGCAGGCCGAGGCCAGCGCCTTGATGGAAGCGATCGAGCGTTATTCCGGCATTTTCCAGGGCGATGAAATTCGCACCGAGAAGCGTTTCACGGATTTTGAAGCTGGTGAAGCCATTGATCCCGAGGACGTTCTGCTCTTTAGCGAGGCGCAATATCGAGCGCCCGAGGCTGAACCGGACGACTCCCATCCCGTCCCCGGACGCTTCGACCCTTCAGCCAAAATCGAGTGGTCACCCGTCTGGTCGCTGCGCGATCAACGCTTCAGGTATTTGCCGACCAGCCTGATGTATTTCTTCTACGGCGGCGGCGAAGGCTCCTATAACGCCGACTCCAACGGCTGCGCGGCCGGCAACACGCTTCAGGAGGCCATCGTCCAGGGCTTCCTCGAACTCGTGGAGCGCGATGCCTACTCCATCTGGTGGTACAATCGCTTGGAGCGGGCCGAGCTCGACCTCAGCCAGTTCGACGATTCCTATGTCCAGGATTTACGGTCCCAACTCGGCGATCAGGGACGCAAGCTTTGGGTGCTCGACATCACCAGCGATCTCGGCATCCCGACCTATGTCGCGATTCTACACTGGATGCAGAATGGGCATGAGAACATCGAGTTTGGCTCCGGCGCACATTTCGACAGCCACATCGCGCTGCTCCGCACGCTGACCGAACTCAATCAGTTTCTCTCGATCGGCTTGATGAACGGAGGATCGGGCGAGAAACCGAGCCTCGATAACGTCACGCCGCTGCAACTGAAAAACTACCCGTTCCTGCTACCGAACGGCCGCCCAGCAGCTCCGATCGTGACCGGCTCGAAGTTCGGGCCGCTCGGTGACACCCGTAAACAGGTCGATGCTTGCGTCGAAGTCGCGCGACAGGCAGGTTTGGATTTTCTGGTTCTTGATCAGACGAGGCCTGACGTCGAAACGTCGATCGCCAGAGTCATCGTTCCCGGTCTACGGCATTTCTATCGCCGCTTTGGTCCCGGCCGCCTCTACGACATTCCTGTAAAGCTCGGCCTGCGCGAGGCACCGTTGGCGGAGAACGAACTGACGCCGTTCGTGCCTCATACCTAGAGGAATCGGTTTGCCCGCTTCCGAAAAAAATAAAGGGCGCAAGACTACGCCGGTCGTCGCCGCCCGCCTGAGCCAACATGTCACGCTCGAGGGACAGAAAGACGGCAATGTCGTCGCGCGCTTCGAGGGATTTGCCCAGGGACTCGGAAAGTTCGGCGCGCCGGTATTGAAGCGCCTTGGCGAACTTCGCGCCGGATTGCCGCTGGCCTCGCTCTCGCGTGAACGCGCCGCCGACAAGGAAATCCACCTGCTGGTCCAGCGATTGGCGCGAAGCGGCCTGCTGGAATATCGCCTCGGCCCCGCGCGCGGCGGCCGGGACAGCGTCGTGATTGAGCCGCAGGTTGCCGATTACTGGCCGCGGATTGCCAAGATCGCTAACACGGACACGATCGCCCTATCGCGATTTGCTTATCTGCGGCGGCGCGGCAAAGAGCTGGTGCTGGAATCGCCGCGTACCGGCGCGTTGTTCAGAATTGGCGATCCGAAGATGGCCGCCACACTCGCCACGCTTTCCCAGCCGCAAAAGATCAGCCGGTATCGCAAGGAACGCGGCTTTCCCGGGCTTGAGCTTCTTGGATTGCTGGTGGATTGCCAGATCCTGTTCAAACTCAGGGCTGGCGACGCGGACGGCCTGCGTGCGTCCGAGGGAGATCCCAACCTCGTGCTGTGGGATTTTCATGATCTCTTGTTTCACACCCGCAGCACGGAGGGCCGGCAAGCCAATCCGCTGGGCGGGCTTTACTCTTATTCCGATCTCCTGGCGCCGTTGCCCGCGGTTCGATCGGCATGGCCAGGACCAGCCATCGATCTGAATAGCGTTGCAATGCCGGGCTCACCGCCCTCGCCGTTCGCAGCTCTCCTCGATGAACGGCATTCGATACGCGACTTTGACGACCTGCATCCGGTCACGTTGAGCGAATTGGCTAGGCTTCTGCAAACCGCCGCGCGCGTGCGCGCAAAATGGACAGCCCCTTCCGACATGGGTGAGGACGGTCCCGAAGTTTCCTATGCCTCCCGCCCGTATCCATCGGGAGGCGCTGCGTACGAGCTGGAACTCTATCTCGCGGTCGACAAATGCGAAGGCCTCGCGCGCGGCTTCTACCACTACGATGCCGACAAGCATGCGTTGACTTCAATCGAAGTCCGCCCGGGGGAACTCGACGCGCAGCTTTCCGACGCTGAATTCGCGATTGGCGCCTCCACCGCACCACAAACCCTGATCGTCATCGCCGCGCGTTTCGGCCGGGTCTCATGGAAATATAGTTCGGTGGCCTATTCCCTGATCCTCAAGGACGTCGGCGTATTGACGCAGACGCTATATCTCGCCGCGACCGATTTGGGGCTCGGCGGATGCGCGATCGGGACCAACAATATCGATCGGTTCGCGCGAATGACCGGACTGGAATTTTCAGTTGAAGGTCCGGTCGGCCAATTTGCACTCGGTCGCGGTGTCACGCCTGGACCGGACAGCGATCCGCAAGTCGACTAGGTCCTACCGTATCGTCGGAAAGGTCGAGCGGGTGAGGCTGCGGACGGCCTAGAAACGGGATTATACGGCTTCCGCAAAACCGTCTATACGTTCCATCAGGGCCGGTGCCGCTCGGCAGGAGTTGCAACAATGGGCAAAAGAGAAATCGTTACCGAACAGCCCCGCTACATCAGGCTCAACGAACGCGACAATGTCGCGATCGTCGTCAACGATTTTGGTCTTCCGGCTGGCTCCCGCTTCGCCTGCGGACTCGAGCTTCGCGCTTTCGTGCCACAGGGGCACAAGACGGCGCTTGTCGATATCGCCGAGGGCGCGCCGATCCTGCGCTATGGCGAGGTTATCGGCTATGCCGCATCCTCCATTCTCGCCGGCGAGTGGGTCGATGAGGCACGCATTCAGATGCCAGATGCGCCCGCGCTCGACCGGCTTGAAATCGCAACCGCCGTACCGAAGCCGCTGCCGCCACTTGAAGGCTACACGTTCGAGGGTTACCGCAACCGGGATGGCTCCGTCGGTACCAAGAACATTCTCGGCATCTCTACATCGGTTCAGTGCGTCAAGGGAACGCTGGAATATGCGATCAAGCGCATCCGCAATGAACTTTTGCCGAAATACCCCAACGTCGATGACGTCATCGCGGTAACCCATGCCTATGGTTGCGGTGTTGCGATATCGGCCCCCGACGCTGTGGTGCCGATACGAACGCTGCAAAATATAGCGCTGAACCCGAACTTCGGCGGCGAAGTGATGGTCGTTGGCCTCGGGTGTGAAAAACTCATGCCAGAGCGGTTGGTCCCCGAGGGGATGGGTGACGCCATCGTGCGAATGCAGGATGAAGCCTTCGACAGCTTCGGCGCAATCATCGAACGCATCATGACGATGGCCGACGCCAGATTGACCGTGCTCAACCAGCGCCGGCGGGAAACCTGCGCCGCCTCCGATCTCGTGATCGGCCTACAATGTGGCGGCAGTGACGCTTTCTCTGGCGTTACCGCCAACCCCGCTGTCGGCTTTGCCGCCGATCTTCTGGTACGCGCAGGCGCGACCGTCATGTTCTCCGAAGTCACGGAAGTCCGCGACGCTATCCAGCTCCTGACGCGGCGGGCGATCAACGAGGATGTCGGCCGCGCGTTGATCCGCGAGATGGCCTGGTATGACAGCTATCTTGCTCGCGGCGGCGCCGACCGCAGCGCGAATACGACGCCCGGCAACAAGAAGGGCGGGCTTGCCAACATCGTTGAAAAATCACTCGGCTCGATCGTGAAATCAGGCTCAAGTCCTATCGTCGGCGTTTTGGCGCCGGGCGAGAAGGCCCGGGAGAAGGGTATGCTGTTTGCGGCAACGCCGGCTTCCGATTTCATCTGCGGTACGCTTCAACTCGCCTCCGGCATGACGTTGCAGGTGTTCACGACCGGTCGCGGCACACCCTACGGACTTGCGGCAGCGCCTGTCATCAAGGTCGCGACCCGAAGCGAGCTGGCCCGGCGCTGGAAAGACCTGATCGACCTCGATGCCGGCCGCATCGCTACCGGCGAGATGACGATCGAAGAAACCGGCTGGGAGTTATTCCGGCTGATCCTCGACGTCGCCAGCGGCCGCACCAAGGTCTGGTCCGACCATTGGGGCATCCACAACGACCTCACGCTGTTCAATCCGGCGCCGGTGACCTGAGGCAAATATCAGGAAGATCGCGGCGCTTGAGCCGCCTGAGCCTTGTCAATGGCCGCCCAAATGATCTGGTTCAACGCACCCACCAGCCGTTGGGTCGCCCAGTCGCTGTCGTGCAGGCGGTCCGGGTCCGTCGGATCGACCATCGTGTCGAAGGATGTTCCCTCGAGCTCATGCCATGCTTTCATGAGCTCAAAACGCCGGAACAGATTCACCTTCTTTTCGAACGCGACCTCTGCGATAGCCGACACCATGTCGTTAGCTGCCTTGCACGTGGCCGGCGTCAGTACCGCCGGGACGTATTGTAAATCCATTAGGATGACGTCGATATCGCCGTTTTCGTAAAGCCTATCGATTCCCTTACGAAGGGCTGCGATCGTCTCGTCTCGCGGGGGTGGTGGCAGGGGCTTATTATCCGGGTCTTGCCAGACCGAGTTGGTCCCGAGCTGCCAGATGACGAGATGCGGATTCTCGGCGATCACATCGCCCTCCATCCGTTCGAATTCGCTTGGCGCCTCTTCGCCTCCGATTCCCCGATTGATCACATCGATCATGCGTCTTTGGTTGGAGTGCTTGTCCAGATAGGTCTGCCGCAGCGCTGCTTCCAAACGGTAGGGGAAGGCGACGATGTGGCCCTCACCTTCCATCGTCGAAGACCCAAGTGTGACGATCTTGACGGCTTTCGTACCGCGCATTGCCCTGGCGAGATTTGCCAAGCCGGGTTCGAGAGGAGCTGGCTGTACAGGAATTTGCTTGGGAGAGCTGTTCATCGGCTAAGTCCGGAGTGGCTCCGCGTCAATATGCAATTTTACAGCGAAGCGCGCGAGTCCGGAAATCGTTGTCTTGCCGCACATCCAACACAGGGTCTTTGCCTCGCCGTGATCGTCGATACTCGCTTCGCCGATCCGGATCTGATCTCCGTCTCAACAGCAATCCACTCTAAAGGACGGCTTTTTCAAAAACCATTCCGGTTTGGCGGACGTCAGAAAAAGCCCGGGCCCAAATCGAGGCCGTAGCTTGCAAATATGAGCGATACCAACAGACCCACGCCGCAAAACAATGCGACGGCCGTAAATGCATCGATTTCGATTTCGGCCCGGGAGACGCGTGAAAGAGCTTGGACAAGTGCCGTCATGGGGGACCTCCAAATTTCGACCTCGGCTTAGGCGAATTGAATGGTCGCAGGCAACCGTTTCCCGCTGTCTTCGAACACCAGCCAAAATGGTTTCGGGATCGTTTCGTCCTGATGTCTAGCGGAACCAGGCACAAGCGGCAGGCTGGTCAGGCACCGGACGTCGCACGGGTCAATCATCAACAGGGTGATGGTCGGGGCAGCTGGATTCGAACCAACGACCTGCAGTACCCAAAACTGCCGCGCTACCAGGCTGCGCTATACCCCGGTCTTTGGAAGACCTCGTCGATACACGCTTAAAGACGCATCAGCAAGGCGGGATACATGCGGAGCGCCCTTTGCGAAGTCACCTCAAGGCGGCCGTCAAAATAATAGTGTAAAGTCTTGACTAAACGAAGGAATAGGGACGTTCAAGCTCCTTCGATTGGCCTGTTCTATTTGCCGCTGAACAACGGATGCGCGACCCGATCTCCGGGCTGGATCCCATACCTCTGAGCCGTACCGGCAATCACCTCCAGCACGCCTTTCGCCAGCCCCCTCGATGGGATGATCCTGGTCGACAGCGGTTCGGTATTTTCCGCAATACGGAGAATCCTGCCGTCAGCCCGAATGAAGATCATGTCGAGCGAGATGTAAGTGTTCTTCATCCACATCGATACTTCCTGCTCGGGGGAAAAATCGAACAGCATACCTTTCCCTTCAGCGAGTTCCTTGCGGTACATCAATCCGGTGGTCTTCTCTTCCTCGGTCGTCGCCATCTCGATCGAAAACACGTGGACGCCCGTCTTGGTCACGATCTCGAGCGGTTGGATCGATGCGGCATGCGCGCCACAGCTTGCGAACATCCAGAGCGCGCCAGCAAGCGCGAGAGACATCCAGGTTTGCATAGACGGGAAACGCCAAGTGGCAGCCGGACCAGACTTCGTCGACAACATTCGTCACACCACGCATGATTGGCACGCACCGGCCACACGTTCCGGGGCGAGTTTAAGGACAGGAACGCCGCGGTTGTAACATCCGCACCGCCCGTTGCGGCAGTCACTTTTGCGATTTTTGGATACCGGAAAGCCTTTTGGGGTCCGCATTGGGACCCAACAAGCGGAAAAACGCCGCCATGAATGCGGAACGAGCCAACCTGTTAGTGCGACGACAGACCGGGTGAACCCGTCTCCGGTTGAATCTCGGCTGCCATCATGCCCTTGGAACCGGGCCCGAAGCGGACCAACACGTATTGTCCGGGCCGCAGTTCCGTCATGCCATAGCGGCGGAGCGTTTCCATGTGGACAAAGATATCGGGTGTCCCCTCCCCACACGTCAGGAAGCCGAAACCACGAAGCCGGTTAAACCACTTCACCTGCGCCCGCTCCAGCCCGCTGGTTGGAGTGACGCTGACATGGGTTCGCGGCGGCAGCATTTGGGCAGGATGGATCGCGGTCGATTCATCCATCGAGACGATACGGAACGCCTGATATCCCTTTGACCGCTGAACGCATTCGCACACCACGCGCGCGCCTTCATAGGCAGTCTGGTACCCGTCGCGGCGCAAAACCGTCACGTGCAGAAGCACATCCGGCCAGCCATTATCAGGGACGATGAACCCGTAGCCCTTTGAAGCATCGAACCATTTGATGAGGCCGCTGATTTCAACGAGGTTGGCGGCGGCATCGCCCAAGCCCTGCAGAGCGTCAAGCGCGGCATCCCGCGGATCACTCTCTGAAAATCCAGAACCGAGCCTTCCCGATCCAAGCGCCCCGCCGGGCGATTGAACTCCGAGCTTCTTGGACTCAAATCCGTCCGACCCCATGACCCCGGACCCCACACATCAACATCCCGCCAGCGAACGCGGCGGTGACCGTCTGCGTCTATCAAATCTCAGGAAGACGCCAGCGAATCTTTCGAATCAAAAGATAACACTCTCGATTGCGGCGCATAGACAAAAAACGAATCTTTCGGAACCTATGAACAGGCTTGCGCGTTGCCGAATCAATAGACAATCAGTTTCCCACAAATGGCCCCAACGTATCCCCGATGTCGTGGCGGATCACGAGGTCGGCCATGTCGTCCTGTTCGGTCGGCTCGTTGTTGATGATAACGAGACGTGCACCGGCGTTCTTTGCCATCAGCGGAAAGCCCGCCGCCGGCCAGACCACCAGCGACGAACCGATCGCGAGGAATAGATCGCATTGCTGCGCAAATTCCGCCGCCCTGCGCATGGCGTCTTCCGGCATTGCCTGACCGAATGAAACGGTAGCCGTCTTTACCGGCTCCTCGCAGGTAACGCAGTCCGGGGCGTGACCTGAATCTTGGAAATGCTGCTTCACCCACCCAAGATCGTAGATCTGGCGACATCCGATGCAGCGCGCATAGGTCGTATTGCCGTGGAGCTCGATGACGTGATCGTCCGCAAAGCCTGACGCTTGATGCAAATTATCAATATTCTGGGTGACAATCCCGGGAACCTTGCCGGCGCGATAAAGCGAGGCCAGCGCTCGATGACCACGTCCTGGCGAAGCGGCAGCGAACGTCGTCTCCATGGCAAAGCGTCGCCGCCATGACTCGTCCCTCGCCTCCTGGCTGGCGACGAATTCATCAAAGGGGATCGGCCGGTTGCGGGCCCACAAGCCGCCAGGCGAACGGAAATCGGGAATCCCGCACTCCGTTGAAATCCCGGCACCGGTAAAGGGAACAATGACGGCGGCTTCCGCGATCATCTCGCCGAGCCGCTCCACGCCACTGCTGATGTCCGAAGTAATCACCGCAAATAGCCCAGGCAAACGTTTCCGCCGTATCAAATACAGGACGGATGACTTGATGGCTATTTCGAAATGCGTCAGGCCGCTTTCGCGACCGCGTCCTTTGCTTCGTCACTCTTGCGGACGGCCTCGTCGCCTCTCTTCGGCTTGGCGACAGCCGGCGCGACGAGCGACTTCTTCGCGAGCTTTCCGTATTGCGACAGGCTCTCGAGCTCCGCCTCAAGCTCTGACTGCCGCGCCGCAACTTTTTGGGCGAGCTTCTCAGTTGCGGCGTCGCGCAGCGTCGCGAGTTCTTCGATGCTCAGCGAATCCAAATCAATCTTTGCCATACAGGCCTCCTGTTCACGCTCTCGCTACCGGCAACGATCGCGCATCACAAGCAGCCGCCGCTCTTATCCACAATCACAATCTTGAATCACAATCTTGCAGCGGGTTCATCCCATTCGCGCCCCAATTGCGGACGCCAATGATTGAGGGACACGAATCGAGACTAAAAGGACGGGCATGAGCGAACGATACGATCGGCTTGCGCGCGAGCGCGAAGAAATCGCAGCACGCGTGGCAAACTTCAAAGCTACCCAGGAAAAATTCAAGCGCGAACGTGAGGAATATTTCACGATGACGCTCGAGAGTGCCCGGCTCGGTGAGCGGTCGAGCCGCGCACTTGAGCGCACGCCTTTGTGGCCATGACACGAATTGCACCGTCCACCTACAGCAGCAAAAGGCCCGGATCGATGTCCGGGCCTTTTGACTCAGTGGATCGGCTGCAGAAGCATGCGGTCTAAATCAGCCGCCCTTGTTCCTGCTTACATACAGGGATGCCTCAACCCGTCATAGCCGAGATAGGTTCCGCTCGCCGGGTCATAGGAGCGGTAACGTTGCGCACAATAGGACGCATCACCCGTCATTGGCCCCTGCTCGATCGGAGCGGACTGGTTGAATGTAACGAGGGGGAGACCGCTACTGAACGTCGCTCCGTTATCGTAAGCGTAGCTATCGTCATAGTTCGGATCATAGGCGTAGTTGTCGCCGCCATAGTAGTACGGGTCGGAGTAACCACCGGCCGCGATCGCCGCGCCCGTCGCTAAGCCTGCGGCAACCGCGCCGGCGGCAAAGCCGACATCGCGCCCATAGCCGCGGCCGCCGCGGAATTCACCGCCTCCATTGACGCCTCGATCGCCCCGCGCAAATTGCGCATTACCGCGACCGGCAAAGTTGGTTCTGCCCATATTAGGCTGCGCGCCGCGGAAATTGGATTGCGCGCGGGGACCGGAACTCATCCGTGCGCCGCCCATGTTACCAGCGGCATGAGCCCCCGCCCGGCCGCCTGGCGCCTGCTGCGCCAACACCGGGGTTGCAATCGCGAGCGAAAGTGAAAGAGCCGTAGCTCCCAACACACCAAATCTGGTCATACTGTATCTCCAGGACTGTGAAGCCAGACCAACATCCTGGCGGGAGGATCGTTCCGATGCTTTGCGACCTGCCGCGGATCAGCGGATCATCATCAATTTGAACGCTCCGTTGGTTCCGCAATTCGCGCCACCCTGCTATTGAAGTTCCCGCAACCGGGAACAAATAACGGCCCCAACTGGGAGAACAGGAAACATGCGATATCTTCACACCATGCTGCGCGTCCGGAATCTCGATGCCGCGCTCAAGTTTTATCACAATGCGCTGGGATTGAAGGAAGTCCGCCGGATCGATAACGACAAGGGCAAGTTCACCCTGGTGTTCCTGTGCGCGTCCGAGGACGAAGGCAGTTTGAAAACCTCGCCTCCCACACGCGGCGCCCCGCTCGTCGAACTCACCTATAACTGGGAAGAAGAAAAATATGGCGAGGACCGCTACTTCGGTCATCTGGCCTACGAGGTCGACGATATCTACGCGACCTGCGCCCATCTGATGAAACTCGGTATCACCATCAACCGGCCGCCGCGCGACGGTCAAATGGCTTTTGTGCGTTCGCCGGATCTCCACTCGATCGAGCTTTTGCAAAAGGGCGATCCGAAGCCGCCAGCCGAGCCGTGGACGTCGATGCCCAACACCGGACACTGGTAGGCGCAAGCGCCCGAGTCCGCTGCTCCGGAATCGTTCCAGCGTAACTGCCGGAACTTCGCTCTGCCGCACGCGTTGCCACTCCATGAAAAGCTGAGGAGGCAATGATGGGAAGAGGAATATTGCTTTGGTTGCTGGGTGTGCCTATTCCGGTGATTATTCTTCTGTGGCTGTTCTTGGGCCGCTAGCGCGTACGGTCAACATTTCGAATGCAATCAGGCTCCGCTAACCGCGGGGCCTGATTTTTTCGTATTTCGTGCATCGCTGGCATGTTACCGCGCGGCCACAAGAAACCTGCTTTTGCTGGAGATTTGCGCTATGACCCACGAGTTATTAGTGGGAGCGAAGAATCGTGTCGAACGACAATCAAGGGCACCTCGCCATCTGGGGCCGCGCCAACTCCGTGAATGTTCAGAAAGTGCTTTGGTGCCTACACGAACTCGACCTTGCCTATGAGCGTATCGATGCCGGAATGGCCTTCGGCAAGAATCGCGAAGCGGACTATCTGGCGATGAATCCCAATGGCCGCGTGCCGACGCTGGTGGACGGCGATTTCGTGCTGTGGGAATCCAATTCCATCATGCGCTACTTTGTTCTCGCCTATCGGCCGCAATCGTCGCTTTATCCGCAGGCGCCGAAAGTGCGCGCCAGCGTCGACCGCTGGCTCGACTGGACGCTGTCGACGCTGCAACCGGTCGATCGCCCGGTGTTCTGGGCACTGGTGCGAACCCCGGTCGAACAGCGCGACATGGCTGCGATCCAGAAGGATGCCGACGCTGAAGCGATCCAGTGGCGCATCGTTGATTCCTATCTGGAGGCACGCCGCTTCATCACGGGCGACGAGTTCACGCTCGCCGACGTCGCGCTCGGGGCCTATGCGCGGCGCTGGTTTGGCGTCGAGGGAATCACCAAGCCGACGTTTCCCCATCTCGAACGCTGGTTCGCCCTGCTCAGCACCCGGCCGGGCTTCGTGCGGCACATCGCACCGCCGATGTCATAAGGCTCGTGGAGGGAAATTGGAATTGACGCGGTCTATCTGACGAACTTGACGCCGAACGAGCTGCCACGCCTCCAGACCACCTGGCAGTGGCGCCCTGTCTTGGCGTCGCGCGAAAACGCAAGCCGCACGCGGCCCGACAGCACGCTCGAATCCGAAACCGTGAGCTTCGCACCCGTGGCCGACATGTCATGCACGAAACACTGGCGCGCCGCAAAGCCACCTTCCAGCGTAACCCACGCCGTTTGCTGCACGGACCTGCGGACATCGCGTTTTTTGGCTGCGGGCACTTAGTCTCTTTTCCAGCTCGAAATGATCCTGCAAACCTTCCTATCGAAGCGAGCTTTAGAAACTGTTGCGAATTGCTGGAGCGAATGGACCGCCCTCTTGGGGAAACCGGCTTTCGCGCGGCTTGCCGGAGGCCGAAAACGCCACTATACGTTCGCGCGCCGGTCTTCGCCGTGTCTTCCCGGCCGGATCGGCAAGGTGAATAAATCCTTTCAAGGAATTGATTCACTTAGTATATTTGCTTAACCCAAAGCAAAGGCAACGGCACGGCTGTCAGGTTTGGCGGTGTCGAGGCAGGCGCCTTGCTCCCTTCGTCTATCGGTTAGGACGCCACCCTTTCACGGTGGAGAGAGCGGTTCGATTCCGCTAGGGAGCGCCAATGCTCTAAGAAGCGTTGATAACTCAAGAACATCAGTAAAATCAGGCTTTGGCTGCTTTCGTGGTGGTATCACGCGGTGGTCATTTTGGTACGTGCTCTCATGGGATTGATGAAGGATAGGCACGGGACTTGGTACGCCCGCGTCAAGGTCCCCGAGCGGCTTCAGGCTAATGTTGCGCTCTTGCTCGATAAGGGCAAGGACCGCCAGAGCTTTCTCAAGAAATCACTCGGCACCAAGGACCTAAAAACAGCGAACGTCCGCGCCAAACCAATACAAGTCGGATTTGACCGTTTGTTGGGTGAGGCTGAGAAGCTCCTTACCGCGCGCCCGATGCGTGAGAGCCTCAGTGCCACTGAAATCAAGCGCCTAGCCGAAATCTACTATGCGTACATGCTGGATAACGATGAGACCGCGCGCCGCGAGGGCACAGGCTCCGAGCCCCTCTTTCAATCTATAGCTACCCAGCTCGCTGCTGCGGGCGTCGAGGTCAAAACGCCCTTCGCTGTAGGGGCGCTTCCTGAGGCGGGTCTGTCAGCTCGCGAAGTCTACAAACGTGCCGAGCATCTGTCATGGGAGCTTGCTGTCACCTCCGATGCACTCGCTCGTGGTGACACTACAGTCATTCGGGAGGAGCTTGAGGAGCTTCTGGAGGTCTATCAGATAAGCATTGATCCCAAGTGCGAGGCATACCGTCGTCTCGCTATGGCCGTCCTGAGTGCTCACGTGAAGGCGCTGAAGGACATTGAACGGCGCAACGGTGGAGAGCCCGTTGATACGCCTCCCGTCCCTGAGGTGCTTGGTCGGAACGAAGCTGTTGGCGGGTCACTCCGCGATGCGTTTCAAGGATGGAATAAAGAGCGCGAACGTCCCGCCGATACTGTCCACGAATACAAACGCGCCGTTGAGATGTTCATCCAGCTTCATGGTGACTTGCCGGTGGCAACGATTAAGAAATCTCACGCACGGCTCTACCGCGAGGCTCTGCAAGAGGTGCCACAACGGCGCACTGGAGAGCTGCTTAAAGCGAACTTACCTGAATTGGTCGCATGGGGGCGCAAGCATCCTGAGGCTCCTAAGGTCTCCCCCGGTACGATCAACAAACAAGTTGGGGCGGTGGGAGCCGTTGCCGAGTGGGCGTTTGCAAAGGGTGTAGTTCCTGAGGATGTGGTTTGGTCTAACCCGTTCGCGAAGATGCGTGTACAGGGAGACGACTCTGAGCGCACGTCATTTGAGAGTCCCGACCTTAAGCTCCTGTTTGCTGCTCCCGTGTTCACAGAGCACGAATATCCAGAGGGTGGTCGCGGTCCTGCGGCCTTTTGGTTGCCGTTGCTCTCGCTGTTCAATGGAGCGCGGCAGACGGAATTGGCCAGCCTTACGGTCAGCGACGTGCAGATGGAGCCTGAAACATCAACGCCACTGTTCTACATCACCACACAAGCGTCACGAGGGAAGAAGCTAAAGACGAAAGCGTCACGGCGTGTCGTGCCAGTTCATGAGCAGCTCGTGAGGTTGGGGTTTCTCAAGTTCGTGGAGGATGTGAGGAAGCGTGACGGCGACAAGGCTTTCCTCTTCCCTCTGATCGCACCGGACAAGGGCCGTGCCGGGGTGAAAGCATATTCTAAGTGGTTCGGGCGATACCTCCGCGCTCAGGGCGTCACCGATAAGGCCAAAGTGTTTCATTCGTTTAGGCACGGCTTCAAAGACGCCTTGCGACAAGGCAAGGTGAGCCAAGAGGTCCACGACGCGCTCACGGGACACGCGCAGGCCTCCACCGTGAGCGGCGGTTACGGCGCAAAGGAAATGCTCGCGAGGTTTGGTGTGAAGGTCTTGCGGGCGGCAGTAGCGAAAGTTGCGTATCCCGGTCTTGACCTGTCGCGTGTCAAGCCGCTGGGCAGTTCGATGAGTACACGCGGCAAACAGCGAAACCAAAAGGCCACCAAGGCCAGCATCACGAGAGAGAAGGACAGAAGATGAATTGTGGTTCGGGGCAATTGACGGCGGGAAACGATACCTTGCAACAGCTTGCGAACTCGCTGGCTATCGCTTGGGATATGGCAAGGGGCGGTGATCGCGATTGTGAGGCCATGTATCAGCAAGCCTTGCAGGCCTGCGAAGATGAGAGTGCAGTTGATCAGGCTTGGCACCGCATGAAGTTGGCGGAACGCCAGCGAGAGCTTGGGGACGCGATGACTGACCACGTGGAAGCGCAGGCCATAGCGGCGGGTATTGATGTGCTGGATGTCATCGCTTTAGCTGAAGCAATTTAAGCAACAAGGCCGCACGCGGGCTCCTCATGGGAAACCTGTGTGCGGCCAATGTTTGCTTGCAGCCTACGCGGCCTGATCCTTTATCAAGAACGTTTGCGAACCGCGCCCCGCTCCTCTGACCACGTACTTGACGCCAATCTTCCGTAGCGCCGTTGTCGTGGAATGGGTGTCATTGCGTAAGACAGCCTTCAGCTCCTTTAGCTTAGACGCTCTCATTCCAAGCTCACGCTGAATGGTCGGCATCGCGGTCGAGCCGGGAAGTCGGTTGGTCATGTACGTGATCAGCGCTTCATGCGAGGTGCCCTTGCGAGCCTTCCGCACCTTTGGCCCGTCAAGATCAAAGAGCCACGGGACTTCCTTCAGCGCGGGCATGTCGGCGTGAATATCCCGCAGGATTGCATCTCCGGTCTTGTCCTTTGGTAGGATGATAAAGATGTCCGCCGATGGACTGCGACCTTGAGCGTCAATCACACGGCGGCACCGTACACGATTGATCGCCTGAATGATGGACACGGATAGCTGCCGCTGCTCCATGATCTGCCTGACATCGCTGTGGTCCTTCCACGATGGCTCTTGCATCCAAGCGCTATCCTGCGGGCCTTGTATCGCGCAGAATTGGTTCGTTGACCATACATGGTCCCGATACGAGAGACCCAATATCACGGCGGTGTCGTACTCAGACCAATCGTTGCGCCCGTCGATAGCTCCCCAATGCCCAACGTCGAAGCGCGCGAACGGGTGCTCGTATGTCTTGGCTACGTGCTCAGTATCTTTATGCATACACATAAACACAGAGCGCTCAGGTCCAAGCTCGCTCTCCAGCGCAGAGAGTACACGAGGAAAGCGCGTCCTGATGTTCTTGATCATGCTGTGCTTACCGAGACCAGTCGCACGAGCAAC